>Ga0209083_1003948_pt1 | contig 11852 bp, 10 predicted proteins | sample AM7aDNAmetaG_FD_184132 | JGI IMG/M metagenome (GOLD analysis project Ga0209083, IMG submission 184132) | Freshwater microbial communities from Finland to study Microbial Dark Matter (Phase II) - AM7a DNA metaG (SPAdes) (version 3) | ecosystem: Environmental > Aquatic > Freshwater > Lake ...
TTCGGAGTCGGTCGAGGGCGGTTACAAAAGGAGCAACCATGCGTGAATCGCTCTAGCGCCGCAGGTAGAACGGGAAGACGATAAGCAGGGCAAAGCCGATGGCCACTGCCAAGGCCAGCGCAATCAAGCTATAGATCAGCACCAGATTCGGCCCTTTGGCGGGCCTGTCGTCCGCGGCCGCTTCCGACTCGGCAGGCGGCCACTCGGCATTACTCATATTTAAGAGCCTCAACCGGGTCCAGTTGCGCGGCGCGCGTTGCGGGAACTGTGCCGAAGATGACGCCCACCAAGGTAGCTGCGGTAAGCGCAATCACAACCGACCAGGCAGAGATGGGCAGGTTGTAATCGGTGAAGAAGCGAATCGACAAGGGCACAGCCATCCCAACAATTGTGCCCACAACTCCGCCGGTGAGCGAAATGATGATAGCCTCGGCAAGAAACTGGAGCCTGATTTCGCGGTAGGTAGCGCCGAGAGCCTTGCGAATGCCGATTTCGCGGATGCGGGCGCGCACGTTGGCCAGCATGATGTTCATGATGCCCACGCCGCCAACCGCCAGGGTGACAGCCGCTACCAGAACCAGAACGGCGGTGAGCGCATTGGCGATTTGCGCCGCCATAGTCAGCAGTTCCTTGAGCGTTTGCGCTTTGTAGACCGAGTTAGGCCGGTGGCGCGACTGGACAATGCGCACGATATCTTTTGCCGCGTCGGGCACCATGTCCATGCTACGCATGGAAAAGTAGATCTGGTTCACGCGTTCTGTCCCGGTAAAGTAGCGGGCCACGGAATAGGGAATCAGGATGGTCTGGTCGGCGATCTCCGACTGGCCAAAGTCGTCCACGCTCTCCTTGAACACTCCGATGATGGTGAAAGGGATGCCGGTGATCTCGAAGGTCTGGCCTGCGGCCGCATCCGTACTGCCGTAGCGTTCTTTGGCGAACATCTCGGTTACCACTGCGCACTTGAGATGTGCCGAGTCGTCGGTATCGTCGAGAAAGCGGCCGACGGTCACAATCAGATTGCGGATGCCGAGGTATTGGGGGCTGACGCCGAGCACCAGCGTGTCCTTGACCACGCCGCCGCCAAAGCTGATGCGGTCGTGCATTTCCAGCACCGGGGATGAGTACATTACGCCGGGCAACTGCGCATTCACGGCCTTCTCGTCTTCTCGGGTAAGGTAGTCGTTGTAGCGGACGCGCTCGGCAGCCGTGGTGCCTCCGCCCGCATACTCCAACTCCACGGAATTGGTGCCGATCTTCTGGATCAGTTCCTGTACGTACTGCTTGCCGGTCATGCCGATGGTAACGACCAGAATTACGGAAGCGGTCCCGATAACCATGCCCAGCGCAGTGAGCGCAAAGCGCATCTTGCTGGCGCGGAAGCTGTCGATGGCCAGCTTTAGAATCTCGCTCAGCAGCATGGTGCGGCGGGCGCTCAGCAGCGTCTGCTCAAAAGTGCTCGGCTTGACCTGGACGATCGGAGTCATGTGGTCCTTAAGTACAAGATGCGCCGGCAGGCCCGATGGCTTCCGGAATCGAGGTTTACTGCTATGCGCGAGCCTGCGCCGTGGCAGAACCGCTTCTAAATAGCTTACTCGCCCGGCGGCAGTACGAGGAAACGCAAGCGATGATTCTGGAGCCGGCATCCGGACGGAGCAGCGCCGGTGGATTTTGAGCGCTACGGTTTTGAAAGCGCCTGATTAGATGCCGGTTGAGGCAATTCTCTCCACCTCGAGGCTGCGCCAGAGTGCGGCCAGCGACTCGATGGGCAGAGCCTCGGCGCGCGCATGGGGATCAATTCCCGCTTGCGCCATTGCTGCCGCCGCCACCTTGGGCGTAATGCCTGCGGCGCGCAAATTATTGGCCAGTGTCTTGCGCTTCTGCGCAAAGGCCTTGCGCACAAAAGGCGTAAAGGTGGCTTCTTCAACGCCGAGATCCACAAAGCGCGGAGCAAACCGCCACCGGAAGACCGTGGAATGCACGTCGGGCGGTGGCGCAAAAGCCTCCGGCGGCAGTGTGAAAAGCCGCTCGACCGTTCCATACATCTGCACGGTGACCGACAGCAGGCCATAGTCCCGCGAGCCGGGCCCGGCGGTGATCCGATCGGCCACTTCCCGCTGCACCATAAGCACTGCGACCTCAAGCGCGGCCTGGCTGGCTGCGAGCTTGAGCAGAATCTGCGAGGTGATGTAGTAGGGCAGGTTGCCCACCACACGCAGGCGCTCACCGGCCGCCTCTGAAGCTGCGGCAAAGTCGAAATGCAGCACGTCCTGCTCGACTACCGTGACCTTGTCCGGCGAAAAACCCGCCTGCAGCCATATCGCCAGCTCGTGGTCCAGTTCGACGGCCAGCACGTGGCCGGCTCTCGCGGCCAGGGCGCCGGTGATGGCGCCGCCGCCGGGGCCGATCTCGACTACGGTGCGGCCCGAGATGTCGCCGAGAGACGCGGCGATCCGCTCGATGGCCTCCGTATCGTTGAGAAAGTTCTGTCCGAGCTTGGGCTTGGTGGGCATGGGCTTATTTGATGGTAGTTGAACGGAGCGGCCGGTACGGTGGGGCAGAGATTAAAATGGCAGCGACAGTTTTTGACCGCGTCCTATGTGCGCGAGATGTCAACGGAGGTTCGACAAGTGAACTCACTCCCGCGCAGGTCGTTCCTCAAAAGGACGGCGGCAGCTTTTTGCTCGGCGCTGATGCACAACCAATCCGTGGCGCGCGCGCTGGCCGAGTCTGGCCTGCGGCAAAAGCCGAATATCGTGCTCATTCTCAGCGATGATGTGGGCTACGGCGACATCGGGTGTTATGGCGCCAGGCTCCCGCGTACACCGCACATTGACGGCCTGGCCCAATTTGGGCGGCGGTTTACGGATGCGCATTCCGATGCATCGGTCTGCACGCCTTCCCGCTACGCAATTCTCTCCGGCATGTACGCCTGGCGCAGGGCAGACGCGCGGATTTTGCCTGGCGATGCTGCGCTGTTGTTTGCCGACCATCAGACAACGCTGCCGTCGGTGCTGAAGCAGGCAGGGTACAAGACCGGCTGCGTGGGCAAGTGGCACATGGGCCTGGGCCGCGGCGAGATTGATTGGAATGGCGAGATCTCTCCTGGCCCGCGTGAAGTAGGCTTCGACTATTCCTTCATTCTTCCGGCAACGGCCGATAGGGTACCCTGCGTCTATCTGGAGAACGGGCACGTAGTCGGCCTGGATGCAAAGGACCCCATCCGCGTTGATTATAAGAAGCTGGTGGGCGACGATCCGACTGGTCACGACGAGCCGTACCTGCTGAAGATGAAATTGAGCGACGGGCATGATGGAACCATCGTGGATGGAGTGAGTCGCATCGGCTTCATGACTGGCGGCAACAGCGCCCGCTGGGTGGACGAAAAGATGGCGGCAACTCTGGCCGCGAAAGCGACTGCGTTCATTGATGAGAATCACAAGCAACCGTTCTTTCTCTATTTCGCTACCAGCGACATTCATGTGCCGCGCATGCCGAACGAACGCTTTGCCGACAGAAGCCGCTGCGGCGTTCGTTGCGATGTGATCGAGCAACTCGATTGGACCGTGGGACAGGTTCTTGAGGCGCTGCAAAAACACAAGTTGATGGACAATACGCTGATTCTGTTTACCAGCGACAACGGGCCGGTATTGGACGACGGCTACGCGGACGGAGCGTTGGAAAACCTCAATGGCCACACGCCATCCGGTACCTTCCGAGGCGGTAAATACTCGCTTTATGAAGGCGGTACGCGAGTGCCGTTTATCGCAACCTGGCGGGGGAATATCTCCGCGGGTGTTTCCGATGCCCCAATCAGCCAGACCGACCTTCTGGCTTCGCTAACAGCGGTGGCTGGGGTTGTTTTGCCGCAGCCGTCAGCATTCGACAGCCAAAACTTGATGCCAGTGCTACTGGGTCAATCGGAACACGGACGCGATGTCCTGATTGAAGCCGACGTTTTTCAGCGCACGGCCATCCGGCAAGGGCGCTGGAAGATGCTCGATCTGGACAAGCCAGGAGCTGCGCCGCGCTCAACGGGAACAAACTGCGAGTTATACGACCTTGTCGCCGATGCGGGCGAGTCGGTTAATGTAGCCGCGCAACATCCTGATGTGGTTGAAGAGCTTTGGGGCAGATTGCAGAAGATTCGCCGCAAGGGATGACAGATAGCCGAATCGCAGCTGCGTATCCCTCAACAAATCAGCGCGGAGAGTCCGCAAGTCCGCATTGTGCCCGCCCTGGAATTTTGCTACTATAACAAAACACATGGTCCGTGCTTCCAAAAGCCGCTCTTGTTGTTGCCTGTCGAATATCTTCGACGGGTGTACCTGCTAGTCTCTGATCTCCCAGCACAATCGATCAAGAAGACGCACCCGTAGCTGAATCGCCGGGTGGTGTCCCCATTGCGCCGGCCTTCAGCTTCAAACCAAGAAGCCAAGAGGTCCAAATGCCAGTTGCCGAAAGCGAACGCCACACTTCGCCATTGCAAGTCACTCCCCACGCGCCGCCGCGCTTGAGCCACCTGCGCCTGCTCGAGGCCGAGAGCATTCACATTCTTCGCGAAGTTGCCTCGGAGTTTGAGCGGCCGGTGATGCTGTACTCGATCGGCAAGGACTCGTCGGTGATGTTGCGCCTGGCGCAAAAGGCCTTCTATCCTGCGCCAATTCCGTTTCCTCTTTTGCATGTGGATACGGGGTTCAAGTTCGCAGAGATGATTGCGTTTCGCGACGAGATGGCCCGCTCAATCGGTGCGGAACTGCTGGTCTGGCGCAACGAGTCAGCCATTGCCGCCGGGACGAATCCGATTGCGCTGGACACGAAGCGCTGCTGCGGCCTGCTTAAGACGCAGGCGCTGCTGGATGCGCTGCGCCACTACAATTTCGACGCGGCCTTTGGGGGAGCGCGCCGGGATGAAGAGAAATCGCGCGCCAAGGAACGCATTTACTCTTTCCGCGACTCGGCTGGGCAGTGGGATCCCAAGAATCAGCGGCCGGAACTCTGGAACTTGTACAACGCCCGCGTACATCCAGGCGAAAGTATCCGCGTCTTTCCGCTTTCGAACTGGACCGAGATGGATGTGTGGCAGTACATCCACGAAGAAAAGATTCCGGTTGTCGATTTGTATTTCGCAAAGGAGCGCCCAATGTATGTGCGCGGCGAAGCACTGCTGCCGATTGAGCAGGCCTTTGTGGCGCGACTCGGAGAGAAGCCGCAGATGGTGAAGTCGCGGCTGCGCTCGCTAGGATGCAGCCCCTGCACCGGCGCGATTCGATCCGATGCGGAGACCATCCCCGCCATTATCGCGGAACTGATTTCCTTCCGCTCATCCGAACGCGCCAACCGCGTGATCGATCACGATCAGGAAGGTTCCATGGAGATGAAGAAGCGGGAGGGATACTTCTAAATGTCCGCACTCACCACACCTGCTTTTTCGATCGACGACTTTTTGCAAAACGAGCGCGAGAAGGACCTGCTGCGCTTTTCAACCGCCGGCAGTGTGGATGACGGCAAGTCCACGCTCATCGGCCGCCTGCTCTACGACACCCAATCGGTCTACGAAGACCAGGTTCGCTCGATTGAGGGAAAGGGAACTACCGCCCCTGGGCAGATCGATTTTGCGCTCCTGACAGACGGCCTGAGGGCCGAGCGCGAGCAGGGCATCACCATTGATGTTGCCTATCGCTACTTCTCGACGGCGCGCCGAAAGTTCATCATCGCGGATACGCCAGGGCACGAGCAGTACACGCGGAACATGGCTACCGGCGCGTCGACCGCCGATGCGGCTGTGGTGCTGATTGACGCCAGCAAGGGCGTTCTCATCCAGTCGCGCCGCCATGCTTACATCGCTTCATTGTTGCGGGTGAAGCACGTTCTTGTCGCCGTAAACAAGATGGACCTGATTGGCTACGACGAAGCGGCCTTCCGCGCGATCAAAGCTGATTTCAGCTCGGTCCTAGACCAGATTGCAGTGGATACCGGCAGTCCGGTGGAGCGCATCTTCGTTCCTGTCAGCGCGTTGGCCGGCGATAACATCGTTCATCGCTCAGATGTGATGCCGTGGTATACGGGACCGTCGCTGCTTGAACTGCTTGAATCGCTGCCGCCTTCGATTGACACGCGCACCGCGCCCTTCCGCTTTCCGGTGCAACGCGTACTCCGTCCCGACCACAAATTTCGAGGTTTCGCAGGGCAGATTGCCTCGGGAACCATTCGCCCCGGCGACACGATCACCGTACTGCCCTCTGGTCGCAGCGCCAAAGTGGGGCGCATTGTGACCTGGGACGGCGACCTGGCAGAAGCCATAGCACCGCTCTCCGTGACACTGGTGCTTGATCGCGAGCTTGATATCAGCCGCGGCGATCTGATCGTCTCCACAGACAGGCCGGCAACAGTTGCCAAGAATGCGAAAGCCGCGCTGGTGTGGATGGATCAGCGTCCGCTCGAACTCCATCGGCGATATCTGCTGAAGCACACCAGCCAGACCGCGCCGGTGTTTCTCACATCCATTGAGCACCGAACCGACCCGGCGACACTGGCTCATTCACCCGCCAGCACTCTGCACATGAACGACATTGGTGCGGTGACGCTAAATTTCTTGCGCCCCATCGCGCTCGATCAGTACAACGAGAATCGCAGCATCGGCGCATTCATTCTGGTTGACGCAGAATCGAACAGTACGGTCGCTGCCGGCATGATCACCGCGGTCTCAAGCCTTACCGCAGCGGGCGTTCCTATTCTCGCGGACACGTGGGGGCCCGTGACCGCAGGCGAAAGGGAGGCTCGCTGGGGGCACCGCGGGGCGGTGGTCGAGATCAGCGGACCTTTGCCGCTGATCGATGCTATCGAGCGTTCGCTGTTTGCAATCGGCGCGGTTACCAATCGTATTGGAGCCAACGACGATGCCTTTCTGCTTCATCCCACGCTGCTGGAGATCGTTACTACATTGCAGGTGCAGTCCGGCGTGCTGGCACTGGTTGTCAATGCAAACGACAGCGAAAATCTAGTCGTGCGCGCCGATGGACAAGATCTCACGCTGGATGCGGGCAATGTGGACGATGTGGACGATGCGAGCGGTACGAGCGGCGCCGGACGGGCCGTTTCCGCAGTACACAAATTGCTGCATAGCACGGGCATCTTCATCTCTTCAGAGAAGGCGGGTTTGTGATGAGTACATCGGAGATCAACTCTGAGGTGAATGCCAAACTGGACCATGTGCGCGCCGCGCTTGGGCAGGAAGTCACTGGACTACCGGATGTGTGCCTTACCTGCAGCTTCCAGGCCGAAGACGTGCTGCTGACCAAGCTGGCTCTCGAACTCGATCCTCATATCCCGATTCTGTTTCTCGACACGGGCTATCACTTTGCCGAGACGTATGAATATCGAGATCGCATTGCGCGAGAGTGGCGGCTCAATTTGATCAATCTGCTGCCGGAGAAGACTGTCGCTGAGCAGGAAGCAGAGCACGGCCTGCTTTATCAATCTGTGCCCGACCGCTGCTGCGGACTGCGCAAGGTGGAACCGCTTTTCAAGGCCGTTGCCAATTATCGCGTCTGGCTCACTGGGTTGCGTCGGGAGCAGGCAAAAAGCCGTGCGGCGCTTGAGGAATCGACGCTCTTTACACTCCCTGGCGGCAAGCAGGTGCTGAAACTCGCGCCTTTGGCCGAGTGGACGACCCGCGATGTGTGGTACGCCTGCGAGCAACTCTCAATCCCGCCGCTTTCGCTCTATGAACGCGGATATTCGTCCATCGGCTGCGAGCCGTGTACCTCGCTCCCCCTCGATCCAAACGATCCGCGCTCAGGCCGGTGGGCCGGCCGCAAGGTCGAGTGCGGCATTCACATTCAAGCCGCGCCCTCGCAGTAAGACGCATTGGAACTGAGGCTACGGGATGCAGTACATTATCGGGTTCGTTATTGCACTCTTTATCGCGCTCACCGGCGTGGGCGCGGGCACTGTCACGGTGCCTGTTCTGGTGCTGTTTCTAGGAGTCCCCGCGCCGGAGGCGGTTGGCATCGGACTGATGTTTGCCACGGCTGTGAAATTGATCCTGGTGCCCTCGCAAATCGTCCGCGGCAACGTGGCGTGGCGCACGCTTGGCTTCATGCTCCTGGGCGGAGCGCCCGGCGTTCTGATTGGATCGCTGTTTTTGAAACACCTGGTTACCACAGGCTCGCAGAATCTGCTGAACGCGTTGCTGGGTGCAATTCTTGTCAGCACTGCAAGCTGGCAAATCGTATTTTCACTGCGTCCTGCCAGACAGAATCAGGGCACGCGCGATCGGAGTCCGCTGCTCTCATGGCTCATGTTTCCGGTGGGAGCAGAGGTTGGATTCTCCTCTGCCGGCGCAGGCGCACTGGGCAGTGCGGCGCTTCTTAGCCTAACGCCTTTAGCGCCCGCGCAGATCGTAGGCACCGACATTGCCTTCGGTTTTGTCGTCTCGCTGCTCGGCAGCGGTGCGCATTGGTTTTCGCACGCGGCGAGTCAGGAGTTGCTGCTGATGCTCATTGCCGGCGGCGTTTTCGGAGCAATTGCCGGAACGGTGCTGAGCACGCGCATACCGCGCCGGCCGCTGCGATTCGCCCTCTGGATATGGCTGATGATACTCGGCGGCCAATTCCTTCTGAATAGTTACAAGGTGTGGGCAGTGCCGCACTAGGGGGGCAAAAGCCCACTCCTGCCTGTCGGCCCGATGCAGAGCCTGCGCGTGGTCATTGCGCATCGTACAATGACTTGGAAGGGATCTTTCTCTGCCATGGCGATTTTCCAGATCATGACCAAGCCCATTGGGCCCATCTGCAATCTCGATTGCACCTATTGTTATTATCTGGAAAAAGAGAATCTCTACGCCGACAAAAAGAACTTCAGGATGAAGGATGAATTGCTGGAATCCTATATCCGGCAATACATCCAATCGCAGCAAACACCCATGGTCATGTTTTCGTGGCAGGGCGGCGAGCCTACGCTGCTGGGCGTTCCGTTCTTTCAGCGCGTGGTGGAACTTCAGGCAAAATACTGTGGAAGCAAGCGCATCGAAAATGCATTCCAGACCAACGGCACACTGCTCGACGACCAGTGGGGTGAGTTCCTTGCGAGGAACAGCTTTCTCATCGGGATATCGATTGACGGCCCCGAAGATCTGCACGATGCCTACCGTGTTGACAAGGGCGGCCAGCCTACGCACGCCCGCGTATTGCGCGGACTCGACGTACTTAAACGCCATAAGGTCGAGTTCAACACGCTCACGGTGGTCAATCGCAAGACCTCGTACAAGCCGCTCGAGGTCTATAGGTATCTGAAGCAGATTGGCAGCCGGTATCTGCAATTCATTCCGATTGTCGAAGAGATTGCGCCCGAGCCAGACAGAAATGGATTGCGGTTGCTCAAGCCCTACTCGCCCACTCAGGCCACGGTTTCTGAGTGGTCGGTGGAACCCTTGCAGTACGGGATTTTTTTGCAGACAATCTTCGACGAGTGGGTGCGCACGGATGTGGCGCGGGTGTTCGTGAACCTCTTCGACGTGGCACTTGAATCGTGGATGGGGATGGACCAGAGCCTGTGCGTCTTTGCGCGCACCTGCGGTTCAGCCCTGGTGATGGAACACAACGGAGACCTCTATTCGTGCGATCATTTTGTCTATCCAGACAACAGACTCGGCAATATTCTGGAGCGCCCTCTGGCCACGCTGGCCGGTCTTCCGCAACAGATGCGCTTTGGCAAGGCCAAGGAAGCAGCCCTGCCCAGGTACTGTTTGGATTGCGACGTGCGCTTAGCCTGCAATGGAGAATGCCCCAAGCACCGTTTTCTCAAGACCCCCGAGGGCAAGCCGGGCTTGAATTATCTTTGCGCAGGCTATAAACACTTTTTTCACCACATCGATCCGTATATGCAGTTCATGGCCAATGAACTGAAGAACGAGCGCCCGCCGGCGAATGTCATGGCGTGGGCTCGCAACCGCAAGGCATAGTCTCCCGGGTTTCCGGCGGTCAAAGGCTGATCCGCTGGGAACTCGGCTCTGAGGCGCCTGGATGGCGCATGGTGATGAAATTCCGCAGGAAATATATATAAACCAGATTGGTGCGAAAGGGGGGACTCGAACCCCCATGGATTGCTCCGCCAGATCCTAAGTCTGGTGCGTCTGCCAATTCCGCCACTTTCGCTCGGTGGAAGAGATCTTTATTTAATCATATTACTTGGTCTGAAACCGGCGGCGCCAGTCTCGCGGCACCGGTTTCCTTCCCAGAACATGAGGACTTTGATTCCCCCTCGAATTTCGATGTTTGCAAGCTGATTCGATTCGCCACCTGCTTGATTTAAGGCAGTATGTAGCGCAGGTTCACAAATTCCATGAACGTGTGCGCATTCTCCGGCTGATCCAGTGCCACATACCAAGGTGCGCGGGTGACGTAGGAACTCTGCATGATGGCCTGTAGGGCGCCGTTCTTTGGGCTCTGCCACAGTGTTGTTGTGCTGGCAAAGGAGGCTTCATGAACAGTGCGATTGTTTGTGTTTGCGCTGCCCACGAAGCCGTAACCTGCATAAGTCGCGGTCTTATTGCCTGGGTCCAGAGCAAAGCGCCGTTGAAAATACGCAGTGCTGTAATAGCTTGAGATGGTCGTGTGCCTGTTGATTTTCCACTCGAAGCCACCAATGCCCGACCCGGAGTGAATCAACGCAGTTGCGAATGGGCTGGTCGCGGAGCCCGTTTGCAGAACCACGAAGCCCGGTCCCATTCCGCCGATGTAGCGTCCGCCGCCATCGCTCCAGTAGCCGAGACCCAGCAGGTGGAACCCCTTGAATAGTTCAAGGAATATGTTGCCTGCGATGCCGCCACCCTCTCGTGCATCGCTTGCCGCATTGCCTTTGGTCACCGAGGCGGGCGTGTAGACGCGGGCGGAGGTGAGCAAACCCGCTGCGCCGACGTGCCAATACAGACCGTTGAGCGTGCGGTCGAAGGTGGTTTTGACAATAAGGTCAGGATGCCGATTCGGCGTAGCGGTAGAGCCGCCGCTGCCTGTGGTTGAATTCACATCGGTTTCCGAGTTGCTAAAAAGTGTGGGGAATGTTGCGGCGCTGCCGCTGAACTGTTCTGGGTTCTCTACGGAGAGCCCCGCCGCCCAATGGTTTGCCAGGTGGTAGACGAGGCGGAATTGGGCTTGCCGCGCATAAGTCAGGCCGGCCTGATAGTTGGTGTCGAGGTGAAATGTGTTAAACAGATCCTCAAGAAACGGAGAGAGCGCCTTGCGCGTGGGCGTCAGCAGCGACCATCCCTGGCCACCGAGGATCTCCCATTTGCCGCGGGCCAGGTTGAGATAGTAGACGCGCATCCGGAGGCTGTTGCTGTTGGTGCTTACATAGGCATTTCCCGGCAGGTATCCGTTGAAGTCAGCTTCTGCATATCCATACGCCCTGGTTTTGCCGACAGCTTCGTCCACGCGAATGGCAAAGCGCGAAGCCTGAGCCGTCATGCGGGTCTCGCTCTGCCCGCCCGGCACGGTATTGCTGTAGGGAATGGATTGAAAGTTCGTGCCCAAGCCACTGCCAACGTCGTTGCTGCGATAGTAAGTCGTCAGGTCGACCCAACCGCTGGGGGTAAAGGTTGCGGCTCCGATGCGGAAGAATAATTCGCTTGGCTCGCTAATTGCCGTCTCGCCTTTGGAGGGGACCGCCTGCTCAACGGGAAGACCCGCAGGCGCGCGAAGCGTCTGCACGGCATTCTGCAGCCGGACCGCGTCCCCTGTCGCACTGTTGTTGAAAGGCGGAGTCGACGCTGCTGGAGTTGCGGACAGTTGTTGGCGAAGCTCTTCTATCTCCTTGCCCTGGCGTTCCATTTCCAGCCCCATCCGGCGCAGCAGTTC
>Ga0209083_1003955_pt1 | contig 11833 bp, 8 predicted proteins | sample AM7aDNAmetaG_FD_184132 | JGI IMG/M metagenome (GOLD analysis project Ga0209083, IMG submission 184132) | Freshwater microbial communities from Finland to study Microbial Dark Matter (Phase II) - AM7a DNA metaG (SPAdes) (version 3) | ecosystem: Environmental > Aquatic > Freshwater > Lake ...
CCATGGATGTGATGGGTAATGTAAACAACGGACAGAATGGCAACGGACAATGGAAATTACTGATTACTGATACTTATCCTCAGGATGCGGGTACCCTGAATTCGTGTACCATTACTTTTGGTAATAATGCTACAGGTCCTCTTTCTGTTGACTCCAGCAAACTGGCGCTGGTGCTGATAGATACTTATGGGCAGACCATCGTAGATGAGCCCAAGATTAATGCAGGCATGAAAATTATTTACAATGGCAATGGCTTCTATAACCACCCCGGTGATAATCCAAATGTGTACAATGGTAAGGTTGGCATCGAAATACATGGTTCTTATTCTGCAAGCTTGCCTCAGAAACCTTATGGATTTGAAACACGCGACTCTCTTGGCAATAACCTGAATGTGTCACTGCTTGGCATGCCTGCTGAAAATGACTGGATATTACTCGCTTTGTACAATGACAAGGTTTTTATGCGTAACACTCTGGCGTCTGGAATTTCTTTATTACTTGGTCAGTATGCTTCCCGTACATCATTTAGTGAAGTACTTGTAAATAACAGTTATCAGGGTATATATGTATTTATGGAAAAAATTAAAAGGGACAACCACCGCGTACATATTGCCAAATTAGATACAGACGATAATGCAGGCGACAGCCTTACAGGGGGCTATATCATAAAACTAGATTACCATGATGCTTCCAACAGCTGGCTATCTTCGTATCATCCAATTGATCACTCCGGATTTGACGTGTATTATGTATATTATTACCCTGATCCTGCAGTAATAACCACTCAACAGAAATTATACATTCAATCTTATATCGCTTCACTTGAAAGTGCCCTTTATGGCAGTAACTTTACTAATCCGGTTACAGGTTACAGGGCATGGTTGGACGTACCTTCTTTTATTGATTATTTTATTGTAAATGAAGTAGCCCGCAATAATGATGGATTCAAAAAAAGTGTATATTTCTATAAAGACAAAGATAGCAATGGTGGTTTGCTTAAATGTGGTCCTGTGTGGGATTTTGACTGGGCATGGAAAAATATTAATGAGTGTTCTATTTTTGCAGCTACCGACGGATCGGGTTGGGCTTATAAAGTAAACGACTGCTCTCCCGACAACAACTCCAACGGCTGGGCTATAAGGCTGATGCAGGACTCAACATTCACACAGGAGTTGAACTGCCGTTACTTTTATCTTCGACAGAGCATCCTCGACACTACTAATTTGTTTCATTATATTGATTCAGTACATACTCTGGTAGAAGAAGCACAAGTAAGGCATTATAAGAAATGGCCTATCCTTGGGATTAACGTAGGAACACCTGAAATTGGCAGTCAGCCGCTGACTTATGATGAAGAGATTGTCAAATTCAAAGCGTGGATAAAAACACGTCTGGCATGGCTCGATGCCAATATGCCCGGTAGTTGTCCCAATGTGAGCGTTGGAAATTATAAGGACAATGGCATACTAAGTGCATTTCCTAATCCTGTAATAGCAGGACAATGGCTTACAATTAATTCCTCAGCCTTTTCCACAAACAAAACCATCGTTGAATTAATTGATATAAATGGAAAAAATGTTTTGAAAGATGCTTTTGTATTAAATCCTCAACAAAAAAGTGATTTTCAGTTACATATACCACCCACTTTAAAATCTGGGGTGTTTTGTCTGTACATGAATGATGGGCAAAAACTTTATTGGCAGAAGATTGTTGTGAAGTGATTGTAGCTCAATCTAACTTCTTAGAAAGTCTGTAAAAAATATCCATTGTTTTATCAATGGAAGGCGCTTACTGTTGTACTCATTTTCTATTCTGATTCATAAAAGCGCAGTTTGTTTTTGAGAGATATAATCTCATCATGCATATTATTTATTCGCTCTAATAAATAAGTAATAGTTTCTATACCTTCAAAATTAATATCCAACTCAAAATACAGACGTATAAATTTCTCTAGTTGCTGGAGTTGCCCCCGGTCAATAAATCCTGTATCTTTAATCATAGTAATTTCTATCAGTCCGGTTTGTTGTAATGAATTGAGAAATGAAATATCAATGTTATGGTTGATACAGAATTCATTGATGGCTATTAGTTTTTCTGTTTGCATCGCTTTTCTTAAATAAATTACGATTTAGACAATTCAGTAAATAAAACTTTTTGCTTTTCTGTTAGATTAGTAGGGATTTTAATATTATAGGTTACATATAAATCACCATACTGCCCCTCATTTTTATAAACAGGAAATCCTTTTCCTTTTAACTTTATTTTGCTTCCATTCTGAGTTTCCGGCTTTACTTTTAGTTTTACTTTCCCGCTTAAGGTTTCAATAGTGATATCACCTCCCAACACTGCAGTATATAAATCTAAATCTACAGTGGTAAATAAATTATTCCCTAAACGTTTAATACTAGGATGATTGGCTATAGAGAATGTTATGTATAAATCACCATTAGGCCCACCATTAATTCCTTGACCTCCGTACTCAGGAATTTTTAATGTTTGCCCATTCTCAATACCGGCAGGGATAGTAATTCTAATGTTTTTACCATTAACTGTTATTGTTTGTTTGTTGGTTTTATAAGCATCTGTAAGGTTCAGATGTAATTCTGCGTGGTAATCTTCACCCCTGTATCTCACCTGCCTGCTTCTGCCTGTACTTGTTGCGCCTCCGAACATAGATTCAAAAAAGTCAGAAAAATCGCTCTCAGACTGAGTTCCGGAATGCCTTTGTTGGTGTGAATATGATGATTGGCCCTGGTACTGTTTAGCTTTTTCAAATTCATCAGCATGCTGCCAGTCATTACCGTATTGATCGTATTTTTTGCGTTTTTCGGGATCGCTTAATACTTCATTGGCTTCATTAATCTGCTGAAAATTCTTTTTAGCCTCTTTATCATTCGGATTTAAATCGGGGTGATACTTTCTGGCAAGTTTCCTATAGGCGTTTTTAATGTCCTTAGTCGTTGCTGTTTTATCTAATCCTAATATTTTATAATAATCTACGTAATCCATATAATAATATATTCAAAATCAGTTACGTTTTTTAGTTGGGACAATAAATAACGGTATGGAAGTGTGATTTAACACTTTTTCAGTTACACTCCCCATAACTATATTCTCAAACCAACTATGGCTGTGAGAGCCTAATACTATAATATTTGCATGCAGTTTATTAGCAGTTTTTAATATAGTTTCTGCAAAATCACCCTCTTTTATGAGTGTTTGAATGTTTTCATCACCAAGGTGTTTTTTAACATTATCAAGAAAATATTGAGATGCTTTTTTAAGTCCATCAACATTATTTATTTGTGATTTACCCATATCTATATAACCTGTAAAACCTACAATGGGAGAATATTCTGTTGAAGAATAATAAACAGAATCTGATATAACGTGTAGTAATATTATCTCAGCTTCCATCGACTTTGCTAATGAAAATCCAGTTTCTGCTATTTTTTGTGCAGTTGGATCATAATCAAGAGCAATTAATACTTTCTTAATATTATTAGTTTTCATTTTAAATGTTTTTTAAATAAATATTCTATTTTTAAAGATGGTCAAATGTTTACAAAAAGTCCCTTTAATAAAATGAGAGAGTGATGTTTAATATTTACGAAATTAAGGACAGGATAAGATAGGATAGATTATTACAAAAAGAACTTTTAGATTTTTTTTAAGTGACCTTTTGAAAAACTTCTGAATCTTTGAGCGGGAAACGGGACTCGAACCCGCGACCCTCAGCTTGGGAAGCTGATGCTCTACCAACTGAGCTATTCCCGCTTATATAAAATATTAACTGTAATGTGCAAATTTACAGATAATATCAATTGTTTTTACAATTTTTTTCAAAAAATTGATGCAACACTGCCAACGCCCATATTCTGTTGTAAAGATATTCATATTGAGGCTTTTCAAAGAGTTTCAACATCTTTTGTACTTCTTTTGCTTTTACTATGCCATATCTGTTTATGACATCTGCTGATAAATAATCATTGACATAACTCTTCAAATCCTTTTTCATCCATTGTTTAAGGGGAATAGAAAAACCCCATTTAGGTCTGTCGAAATAGCTTGAAGGGATATAGCTGTACAAAACTTTCTTTAATAAATATTTTTGAATGTCATCTTTGATCTTCAGATTCTGGTTTAGATTCAACGATAATTCAACAATGCGGTAATCGAGTATAGGTACGCGTACTTCAAGCGAATGTTGCATGGAAGCCCTGTCAACTTTTACCAATAAGTCGTCTTTTAAGTAATAATTAATGTCAAATATAGCTTGTTTTTCTTTTGCTGAAAGCTTTCTTGAAGTCTTATCAAATGCTTTATCCGGAGAAAAGACATAATAAGGAAAGTTGTCAGTCACAAGGTTTTTGATTTCATATTGAGAAAATAGATACTGTTCCTGAGAGAAGATATGGCTTCTGATATCATCTTTTTCGTTATAGCAAAGCATCTTCCCTATACGTTTATAGCGACTTCCCATTAGTGAAAGCCCAAGGCTTAGAGGTTTATGAAACGCGTTTATAAAGGGGTTGTTCAACCTTTCTGCCCATCTGTAGGCACCGTAACCCATAAAAAGCTCATCACCCCCATCACCCGACAAAACCATTGTAACCTGAGCTTTTGCTAATTTAGAAATGAGCAGGGTAGGTAGTGCAGAGGTGTCGGCATAGGGCTCATCGTAAGTGTCTATGATGCTTGGTAATAAATCAAGAGCATCTTTTTCGGTAACAAAAAACTCATAGTGATTGGTATTAATATAAGCAGCTACTCTTTTGGCATAGATACTTTCATTGTACATGTCTTCTTTAAAACCTATAGAAAATGAATTTATGCGGGTTGGACTCACTTTAGCAGCTATAGCTGCCACTAAACTTGAGTCGATACCTCCGCTCAGAAATACACCAAAAGGCACATCACAGAATAATCGCTTCTCAACAGAATCAGTCAAAAGATTATTAAGCTTTTCAAATGCTTCTTCTTCATTATCAATTGTCTTTTTTGCTATTTTATCTGTGGCTGACCAGTATTTTGTAAAACTTAATCCTTTGCTGTCAATAATGCAATAATGACCAGAAGGAAATTTGTTAATATTATAATATATAGTCCCCGGCTGAGGTATATAGCCAAGATGCAAAAAGTAATCTACACTTTTATTATTGATGGCTGTGTTGTTTTTTATATAAGGAACTTCTAGAAGAGATTTGAGCTCAGAAGCAAAAGCAAACTCATGGTTGTTATAATAATAAAAAACAGGCTTAATGCCCAGTCTGTCGCGAAAAATGTTTAATCTCTTTTCAGCTTTATCATAAATGGCAATGGCAAACATGCCGTTGAGCTTATTTACAAATTCGTATTGCCAGATGGTAAAAGCTTTTAAAATAATTTCTGTGTCTGAATTAGTGTTGTAATGATGATGTCCTAAAGCTTCTAACTCTTTTTTAATTTCTTTGAAATTATAAACTTCACCATTATATACAATAACATATCTGCTATCATCAGAATACATGGGTTGATTGGCACTTTCAGATAAATCTATAATACTCAACCGGCGGTGTCCGAGGCCAACGACATCATCATTAAAGAATCCTTCAGCATCGGGGCCTCTATGACCGATTACAGAAGACATGGAAATTAAATCGTTGCTGTTAAATTTCCTTTCTTTTGAGTAATAGCCAATTATTCCGCACATGTATTTATAAATTAAAGCATTTTAATAATCAAATTTTCCAGAGATTGAGGAGAAAGATAGAAACTGCCGTCAGCTTCTATTTCACAACCTTTTAATGGCACATAATTGATTCCAAACATAGTAGAAAGCCAGAAATAATGACAAGATATGCGATTATTAGGAATTATCTCTAAAAAACGAACTTTATTTTTATTGGTAAACATCAAGTTGGCATTTCCTGCACCATGTATACTTATAATTAAAGAAGCGTTAGAAAATAAATCTGCTTGTTTGACCAAGTCCATGTTATCGGTATCAACTGATTTGATTGAATATTTAGTAAGAATGGCTTCTATTTCATCCATATTTTTAATGTATCTGCCTCTGGCTTTTGACCTTGTGATAAAAATACGATTATGTGGTGCCGGATTTATTGAAAAGTTTAGCAAGTGTAAAATATTTTGCCAATATATTAAATTATATGGCAAAGGTTTGACAAGGTACAGATTATTAGCTTTTATCCATGTTTTATCATCCTGAACTATCCAGTTCCTGTTTTTAAGTTCTGTATGGTTATAAATATATTGAAAATATTTAGTGCAAAATGTTTTATTTGACACAATCAGAGGTAAATTCTGGTCTATATTGAACTTATCCAAAAAATATATTTTACTAAGGATGTCAGAAAAAAAGTGAAAGTAATTGCTTCCTAATTTATTATCGAAAAGGATTGCATTTTCCAGTTTTATTATTTTAGTCTGAAACTTTAAAAGATATTTTAAATAGCCGGTGAGTGAAATTTTGGCATCTTTACTTCCTGTCGATTCCCAAATAATATGATTTAAATTAACAATTACAATCATATTTCCCGGTTCAATATGGCAAATATTTTTTATAAGATAAAGATGTTCATTATGAAACCAGTTTTTATTGTCTTCAATAAAATGTTTATTGATTTCTCCATCTTCAAAATCTACTTTTAAATTCTCAAAAGGTTTTTCTTTTTTTTCATAGATCTTATAAAGCGAAGGATTTTCCCATTTGCATGAAAAAATAGCTTTATATATTATATTATAAATTTTTCTTAACATAATTTTCAGATCATTTGAGTTTTATGTTTATGCACCATCAGCGTCAATTTCTGAGATATACCAGTTCTTTATATCCTTTAAATTAATGCCTTCAAAAATAAAATCTTCATTGTCGCATTTCTGAGAGTTAGGCCTGAAAAGTACAGGCAGATAATTCGGTTGGCGTATAAAGTTAAAATAATCTTTGAAAGGAAGAAATCCCATGCTTTTAAAATTCTTTATAAAACTAAAATCAAGAGTAACATTTAATATGTTTATATATGATGGTTTAATATTCTTTGAAACAGTTTTTAAAAGAAACCTGAAATCTTCAAATTTATCAAAATTATAATCAACAATTGATATTGAATTATGGTTAATAAAAGAAAAGGCAATAAATGAAGTAAGGGTGTCAAGTTCCCATAAATATGCAAAAAAATAATGGGCAACAGGATTATTAAATCGCCAATTATAAAAGGTATTGTCTTTTACGTTTACTAAAACATTCTTTTGTCTGTTTTTGGTTGATAACCGTTCAATGTCTTTTGAATAAACCTTGTCAGTAATTTCATACTTATCTTTTTTATTAATATTTTTCTTTTCAATTTTTAAATTATTTATTGAGTTTCTGCCAGATAATAAATTTAGGAAAAAGTATCCCGGCTTAATTAAGTACAAGTGTTTCTTTAAAGCAATAGGAGCCCATCCCAGTTTAATGTTCCCATTTGCACTTAGATTATTGGATGAGATATTAAGGTGTCCTATAAATGAACAATTTTTTTCGAAATAGTTAAAAGAAGCTTTGCTGGTTTTTTCAAAAAGACCTTTTCTTTGATAGTCGGGATGGGTAATAGCATCGGAAGCACTAGCAACTGAAAAAACTTTATCATTGTAACAAAATTTCTGTATAAACCATCCTCTGAAGCATACCACTCTATTGTTGACTAATGCAATAAAAGCTACAACTGTATCTGTATTAGGATTATTTTCATATTTCCATTCAAAGAGCTTTTCCCTTTGAATGTCATCCAAATCTTTCCAAAGGAACTGTAGAAGCGAAATTACACCTTCTTTATAATCGGATTTGTATTGTATTATGTCAAAATCCATCATATTAAAAAAATCTCTTTATCCAGAAATGAAATTTTTCAATTTTAAATAAATTTTCATCAAGAAAATTGTAACTTATCATTATTCTTGGAATAGTCAATGAACAGCATTCCCTACTATAATTTGGTGTAAAAGTGCTTTCATACATGGTTAGTAAGTATCTGTAATGCTTACTGGTAAAATCAATTACTTTTTTATTATAAGCACCGTTAGGGAAAGCAAAAGTATTTACAGGTTTATTAATCAGTGATTCAATTAGAATTTTTGACTGTGCAATTTCCTCACTTAAGTCAACATTTTTAGATATTAGTATCTTATGTGTCATTGAATGTGATGCAATTTCAATACCAGCATCAGAGATCTGTTTAATATCATCAATGCTTAACATTTCTGTTTTATCATATTCATGTTTTAAATTGTTTTCTAGAATTTTTAAAATATCATTAATTACAAAATCACTTTCATTCATTATTAAACTATAAATATCAAAAGCTGTTTGAGCAACATTCTTTTTACTAATGTTAAAATTAAAATGAATGTTATTTAAGATAAAATTAATAGGGATACTTTCTTTATAATATGCTTCAACAATTTTATTCAGTTTTTGAGTCCAGATATCATTTTTGCCAATTACTGTCTGGGCTACAACACTTAATACGGCATTGAGATTATATTTTTTTAATAGAGGAAGAGCATAAGTTATAAAATCTTTGTACCCATCATCAAAAGTAATGACCAAACGTTTTTTGCTACCGTTATTTTTTTCATTTATTTGACTAAGATTTATTACGTTGTAGTTTTTAATTATATATTTTAAAATATCATCAAAGACTTCTATTTTAATTGGAGGATAAGCTGGTGAATCTTCATTCGAGACACGATGAAAGCATAGAACAGTAACGTCATCTCTATTTTTTAAAGAATGTAATATTTTTAGGAAACCTATATACTTTAATATCCTAAAAAGAAGTGCACGCATTTTAGATGTGTTTCTTAAATAATGACCTCGCAGCAGAGCTACGAGGTATTGAGGAAAAACATTTTTTATCTTCGCAGCAGAGCTGTGGGACATTAACCCTAAAGTGATTATATCAGCAAATTTTTTAGTTTGATTTTCTCGTGAAAACTCTAATGCATTTATAGTATCATTTTCAATACATTTGTTTTTAGTAAATATTTTATAATAATTATCCAAAAGTATTTCTAAATCAGCCGTAGTATCGCAAAAAACGCCAGATTCAGTTTGAGTAATAATGCTTTCGAGAATACTCTTGTCACTTTTGAAGAGAATAATTTTTCTATTAACTGCGATGTAATCAAAAACTTTAGCATTTAACCAGTTAGCTCCTTTTTTAGAAAGAAGTAATAGTAAATTTGATTTTTTAAGATTTATGAGCAGATCTTTATATGGAATTTTAGGTGTAGTAATAATATATTTTTTTAATTCAGGATAATAATTTAATACCTCTTCCTTAATATCGGTGTAAAAATCTAAACCATAAAAGATACATTTGGTTTTGATTCCATTATTTTTCTTAATAAAATTTGCATATCCATCTAAGAATTGTTTTACCGGCTGATGAGGATAAATACAACCTGCATAGGCAATAGTAAAAATCTCTCTGTTCTGTTCTACATCAATAACTTCATCAATTGTTTCTTGAAAAAAACCATTTAATATAACATGTATTTCTTTATTTGGAATTAACTTTTCAATGTTTTGTTTATATGTCTGAGAAGCGGTTGTAATAAACATTGAATTTTTTGTGTATATTTTTTCAAGACGTTTATAAAACGTTTTATATATTATCCAACTCAATTTATCATAGTTATCCTTAACCAGTTTAGTGCTCCAGCAGTCTCTATAATCAGCAATCCATGGTATATTATATTTCTTCGACAGGATATGAGCATACTTAAATAGAATAAATGGTTCGCCTGTTGCAATTATTATGTCGCATTGATTTTCTTTTAAATAGTTATCTGCAGCATCATAAATAGGAGAAATGTTATCGAAAAAAGAAGACAAGTATCTGGCAAAGACATAAAAAAAAGTGAATGTTTTTCTTATAAATTTAAATTTACTCTTATCATTATTTATTAGAAGCTTATCTCTCAAGTTTGGCTTAAAAGGTACTTTTATTATTGTGTTTGAAAAGTTTTCAATAATTTCTATATTATTTTCAAGAGAAGGTTTTATACAATCAGCCTGAACTTCTATTTCATCATCCCAATGCCTTGTAATTACGACAGGATAAATTCCAAATTTAAAAAAATATTTTGCCCAGCTATATGGCCTGAGTGCCCCCACTGATTGATTTGGGGGATAATCATAAGCAAGGATGAGTACTTTTTTCAAAGTGTTTTAATTATTAAAGATTTACAAAATTAATGTTTTTATAATAATAAATGCAGTTATACCTTAAGAAGGTCGTTAACACATTGAAAGAAAGCAATATGTGTGTTGTTTATATTTACCTGTAACTATATTAATTTTCAAAACGTCACATTATAAATTTTAAAAAATTACTACCATGAAAACAAAAGCTGTTATCTTTTTTTTAATGTTATTTTCTTTTGTACAAGCACAAAATAATACATGGCTTGTTTATAACCAGGGTAATTCCTCATTACCAAGTAACTATGTTAAAGTCATTAACTTTGATGGTGCGGTTACATGGATAGGCACTATCCAAGGGTTAGCTGTTATTAAAGATAATCAATGGAACGTTTATAACCCATCAAATTCCGATTTACAAAGCGATTATATCCAATGTGTAAGCGTTGACAATACCGGTACTAAATGGATAGGTACTTTAAATGGTGTTGTTTCTGTTGATAATAGTCCAAGTCAAAGAGGATGGGATGTATATAATACATCAAATTCAGGATTACCTCTGAATAATGTTACAGATATTGCAGTTGACAGTTATAACAGAAAGTGGATTGCCACCTGGGGTGGCGGGTTGGCAATGTTTGACGGAAGTACATGGATAACATACGATATGTATAACTCGGGATTGCCGGTTAATGGTATTTACCGTTTAAAAATTGACGGTAATGACAATGTGTGGATAGCCACTCATGGAGGTGGTTTGATCAAATTCGACGGGGTTAACTGGCAGGTTTATAATTCTTCAAATTCCAATTTGCCTTCAAACCTGGTTTATGATATAGATATAGATCTGCATTCAAATATATGGCTGGGCACAGAACTGGGATTGGTTAAATTCGATGGTAATAATCAATGGCGATTATATAATACAGAAAATACCGGATGGGATTTTACAGCTGTAATGTGTGTTAAAGCTGATAAGCTGAGACAAATATTATACTTTGGTACTTATAATGGCATGGGAATTTATGAGAATGATACATTTACTTTTAAAAAAACCAATAATTCAGGTCTTTCAAATAACTGGGTGTCTGCAATAAATATTGATGATAATGGCAATCGCAACCGATGCTTCGGCGGCTGCCACCGCAATGATAAATATGGTAAAAAACATTCCTTCCATATGCCCGGGGTAGAGCAGTTTATTGAAGGCAACAAAGTTGATACAAACCGAATTGAGGATCAACTCCAGCGACATCAGCATGGTAATCAGATTTTTCCTGACAAGGAACCCATACACTCCTACAAAGAACATGATGGTTGCTACTACCAGGAACCAGGTTAATGGAACTCCGTCAAACATATTTTTGTTTTTTATTCATTTACTTGTTTTATCTTAATCTTTCCGCTTTTTAGCAATAACGATCGATCCGATCATCGCTGCCAAAAGAAGGATACTGATTACTTCAAAGGGAAGCGAGTATCCATATTTTCCTGTACTGATCAGTGCTTTTCCTATTTCGCTTACATTAATGCTTTCCTGCGGAACCGGAGCGACCGGGAACTTGTACTGCAGGATCGTCAGAATACAAAGGATGGCTCCTGCAATGGCTGCCAGAGCGGCAAAAACCTGTTTTGTAACAGATG
>Ga0209083_1003957_pt1 | contig 11826 bp, 7 predicted proteins | sample AM7aDNAmetaG_FD_184132 | JGI IMG/M metagenome (GOLD analysis project Ga0209083, IMG submission 184132) | Freshwater microbial communities from Finland to study Microbial Dark Matter (Phase II) - AM7a DNA metaG (SPAdes) (version 3) | ecosystem: Environmental > Aquatic > Freshwater > Lake ...
AGTCCCTCTTGTAGGTGTGCTTCTCATCAATGGGAAGCTGCTGCGTAAGCCCGAGGGCCATGCCGCGGGGTATGATCGTAACCTTGTGAATAGGATCGGTGCCGGGAAGCATCTTTGCCACAAGCGTATGCCCGGCTTCATGATAGGCCGTGAGATTTTTCTCCTGCGGGCTTATGATAAGGCTCTTGCGCTCGGCGCCCATGAGCACCTTGTCTTTGGCATGTTCAAAATGCCGCATGCCGAGCTTGTCATATTCCTCGCGGGCAGCCAGCAGGGCCGCCTCGTTCACAAGATTGGCAAGATCAGCTCCGCAAAAACCCGGCGTGCCCCGGGCAATCACCATGAGGTCAACATCTTCGGCAAGAGGCGTTTTTCTGGTGTGCACTTTAAGTATCCCTTCGCGACCCCGGACATCCGGTATCGGCACCACGATATGGCGGTCAAACCGGCCGGGGCGCAACAGCGCCGGATCAAGCACGTCGGGCCGGTTGGTGGCAGCCACCAGAATAACTCCTTCGTTTGATTCAAAGCCGTCCATCTCCACAAGCAGCTGGTTTAAGGTCTGCTCGCGCTCATCATGCCCGCCCCCGAGGCCCGCGCCCCGATGGCGGCCAACGGCATCGATTTCGTCGATAAAAATAATGCAGGGGGCGTTCTTCTTGCCCTGCGTAAACAAATCGCGCACGCGTGCGGCCCCGACGCCCACAAACATCTCAACAAAGTCCGAGCCGCTGATGCTGAAAAACGGCACGCCCGCCTCTCCGGCTATGGCCCGGGCAAGAAGAGTTTTACCGGTGCCCGGCGAGCCGATAAGAATCACGCCCTTGGGGATTTTGCCGCCGAGCTTGGTAAATTTCTTCGGATCTTTTAGAAATGCTATAATCTCCTCGACCTCGTTTTTGGCCTCTTCAATGCCTGAAACGTCCTCGAAGGTTATCTTCTGCTGATTTTCAGCAAGCAGCTTTGCGCGGCTTTTGCCGAAGGACATGGCTTTGCCGCCGCCAGACTGGACCTGCCGCATGAAGAACACCCACACGCCGATGAGCAGCAGCATGGGGAACCACGAAATCAGAAGCTGCATCCACCAGGACGACTGCTCGTCCGGGCGCACATCAACGGTTACGCCCTTTTCGACCATCTCACGCACAAGGTCGGAGTCGGTGATGGCATAGGTCTTAAACTCTTTGCCGTCAGTCTTGCGGCCGTAGATATTGTTGCCCTGGATGCTTGTTTCCTGAATCTCGCCCTTTTCAAGCGCAATCTTGAAGTCGCTGAAAAGCACCTTCTGGCGAACGCCCTTCGGCTGGCTGAAAAGATTAAACAGCAGCAGGACGATCATGACGATTGAAAGCCAGATGGCTATATTTTTATACATTGGATTCATGTGGTTCCCCGTGATAAACAGCAATAAAATCAGTTGGTTTCAGTTTTCTGTTTTAATTCTATTTATATAACACATGCGCACAGCCGCTACAATATCAAATATATGACGCGGCTTTCATCGTTACCCTGAGCGCCGACGGCTGGCCCCGCAGCACCTTGAAACGTTCATCAGAGCGCAGCCCGCAGACCCAGGCAATACGGCCCCCGAACAGCAGCACCGGCACGCGGCGGCGCTCGGGCGGGGGAATCTTAAGATCGCTGAATAAATCCTTGAGCTTCCTGCTGCCCGGGCCGCCCAAAGGATAGAACACATCGCCCGGCTGCCACGACCGCACCGTCAGCGGACCAAGTGCCCGGTCTGAGGCAATATAGGCAACCAGCTTATCGGCATTGTTAAACACGGCCGTGCTGTCGGCAATCGGCACGGTCTCAAAACGCAGGCTCAGGCCGAGCTCAACGATATCAAGCGATTGCGGCGTCTCGCCGGCCTCATAATAAAATGGCGCGGGAGCATCTGCGCTGCGGGCAAAAATGAGCCTGCCGTACTGCCTGCGCACGCACCACGGGCCCGGGAGCTGCACAACGCGCGCAGGGCCGGGCTTTTCGATAAGCCGCAGTATGGCTTCAATATGCTTTTCCGTCAGCTCACGCGTATCGCCTTTAAGCCCGGCAATGATGCGCCGCACGAGCCTGCCATAGAGATCAGCGCCTGCCTCCTGCAGCGCCGTGACGGCAATGGCATGCTCATTGTTTTTTATTTCAACACGGCTTGCCGCCAGGTCCTCCACCAGCGCATCTAAAGCCTGCTCATCACGCCGCAGAAGGGCCGCTGTCCGGCCAAGAGTGGCTACAATGCCGGGATTGTACGAGTCGCGCAGCAGCGGCATGAGCTGATGGCGGATTTTATTTCTCTGGTAGTGCTGCTCGCCTGCAGATGTGTCGGGCACAAAGCTGATATCGCGCTCATGCAGCCAGGCTTCAATAGCGCGCCGCTCTATTTCGATGAGGGGCCTGATAATATATCCGTCGCGGCAGGCAGGAATGCCGGCAAGGCCTTTAAGCGATGCGCCCCGCACAAGGCGCATGAGCACGGTTTCGGCCTGATCATCGGCCTGATGGGCAAGGGCCAGCTTTGCCGCACCCGTTGCAGCCATGGCATCACTGAAAAAGCCGTAGCGCACATCGCGTGCCGCCTCCTGCAGCGAAAGTCCGCTTGCGATTTTATGCTCCGGCACATCGCGGGTTTCAGCCACGCAGCCGATGCCGAGCCGCGCGCATAAGTCCTGCACAAAAGCAGCTTCGCGCCGTGCCGCCTCTCCCCGGATGCCATGATCCATATGGGCAACGCTGAGCTGTATGCCCAGATGCTCCCTCAGCCCGTGCAGGATATGCAGCATGGCAACGGAATCCGCTCCGCCCGACACGGCCGCAAGCACATGATCGCCCGGGCTGATCATCCCGTATTTTTTGATGGTGCGCAGAACGCGCTGCTCAAGGGGTGATAGTACTCTTTTAAACTTCGGCATACGCTGTTATATTTTTCTTCAATCCTGAATTTTGAATCTGCTTATCCCGGTTACATGATTTCTTCATCCTCCGGCCTCCATGCCGGGTCGACGATGCATAAAAAGCTCAAATCCACAGATCCGCAGTTATGAATGCACTGCACGGCATGAGGAGCAATATAGATTGCCTGGCCCGGCCCCACAGGGGCGGTTTCATCATCAATATGCATGATGCCCTCACCTGCCAGTATGTAATACACTTCGGAGGTGCGCAGCCGGTGCCGAAAACTTGTCTGGCCGGGCTCAACCACGGCATGGGCCAGACTATAGTTGATTTTAAGGTCTGCCTTGTCCGGATGCAGCAGCTCCCGCAGGTGCGTAGCATCGCCGGCCAGAAAAGGCTCACACTCGTTTAACCCCTTGATAAACATATCTTTTCTCCTGCACAGCAGCCGTTCAGATTATGGATTCATCTTATAGCGAATAAGCCCCGCAGGCAAACAAAATAAGGCTTTTCTGAATTGTTTATATATATATTATTCATACATATTGACAAAATGCCGAAAATACAATAAGTTACGACTTGGCTGCACTAAGGGTTATGAAACATTCATAAATTTTAACTAATTTAATTCTTATCAAGGAGTCGTTTGTGGAACGCAAACACGGTGGGAACATATATCTGGTTGCCCGCGGGCTGGGCGTCAAACCCGAAACCATCATTGACTTTAGCGCAAGCATAAACCCGCTCGGGTATGCCCCGCGGGTAAAGAAAGCCCTTGCAAATCCCGACACCGCCGTGCTGAACTATCCCGACCCCAACGCCGAGGGCTTCATCAATGCTCTTGCCGCATATCACAAGCTTCCGGCCAGCCATTTCGTCGCGGGCAACGGCTCAAGCGAGTTCATACACCTGCTGCCCTATACGCTTAAACCCAAAAGCGTGCTGATCGTAGCGCCGGCCTTCACCGAGTATGAGCACACCTACCAGCGCGCCAAGGGCGTGGTGTTCTTCTTTACCACAACAGAAAAAGACGGCTTTGCGATTCAGGAAAAACCGCTTTTTGATGAGCTCAAGCGCGGCTACAGCGCCGTGTACCTGTGCAATCCCGGCTGCCCGACAGGCGTGCTGCATCCGCCCAAACTGCTTCGGGATATGATTGCAATTGCCGCAAAAAAAAGCACTGCCGTGATACTTGATGAAACATTTATTGATTTTGCCGAAGAAAATTCACTGAAGGAAGAAACAGCGCGCTTTGAAAACCTTCTGATCCTCAGGTCTATGACCAAATTTTTTGCCCTGCCGGGCCTTCGGGCAGGCTATGCGATCAGCCATCCTAAAAACGTTGAAAGATGGCGCGAGCAGCTGCCGCCCTGGAACATGAACGCCCTTGCCCAGCGCGCGGCAACCGAAAGCCTGCTGGATGCGACGCATATCCAGAAAAGCCTCCAGTTCATGAAAGAAAACCGCGACGCCCTTGCCGCCGACCTGCGGGCGCTGCCGCACCTGAGCGTCTTCAAAAGCAGCGCGAACTTCCTGCTGGTGAAAATTGCCGATGCAGCCCGCCTCAATGCTCCGCAGCTGGCGGAAAAGCTGCTCGCAAAAGGCATGCTCATCCGCTCCTGCGAAGACTTTCAGGGGCTTACCGAAAATTATTTCCGCGTGGCTGTAAAGAAAAAAATAGAAAACAAAAAGCTCTGCTCGGAGCTGAAAAAGCTGCTGGCCAAATAAGCCTGCTCTCATGTAATTCACGTAAAAAAATTCACGGGCGGACAGACGCCTGATGAAGATTATTTCGCGACCGACACCTTTGCCTGCTATGCCGGCGATTGAGCTTTGTTCAGCGCACCCGCACTTTCCTAAATAATGGGCGCCCCTGCTTCCTGCTGATTCACCACAAGGAGGAATGAGCATAAAAGTCATCTTCCACAAAGATTTCTACCGCGCATACACCTCAGACCCGGCGGCCGAGACCGGCCGCATGGAGGCTATTGTTGCCGCCATACAAAGCAGGGCTGACTTCATCAACGCCGAGCCCGCAACCCTTGATCAGCTGCGTGCGGCCCACAGCATCGACCATATCGAGTCGGTAAAGATCGAGCGCGTGTACGACATCGCAGCCCTTGCCGCAGGCGGTGCCATACAGGCCGCTCGCATCGGCCTGACCGAACCCGCCTTCGCCCTCATCAGGCCGCCGGGCCATCATGCCTCGCACAGCTCCTGCTGGGGCTTCTGCTATTTCAACAATATGTCCGTGGCGCTCATGGCGCTCAAAAACGAGGGGCTCATCAGCACCGCCTTTGTCCTTGATTTCGATCTGCATTTCGGCGACGGCAATGCAAACATTCTGGGCCATGAGCCGTGGGTGGAGATTCTCAACCCCGCGGCCCGCACCCGCGACGGCTATATCAAAGAAATAGAGGAGCGCCTCCGCGGCCTGAAGGTCGATATGATCGGCATCTCGGCAGGCTTTGACCATCACGAGGAGGACTGGGGCGGACTTCTTAAAACGCAGGATTATAAAACCATGGGCCGCATGGTGCGCGACGCGGCACTGGCCTGCAGCGGCGGCTGCTTTGCCATTCTCGAAGGCGGCTACAACCACAACGTGCTTGGTAAAAATGTGCTGGCCCTTCTGAGGGGCCTTGAGCCGGGGCTATAGGCTATTTTGTGGCTGTAGGATGGTCCTGCAGGGATACCTTGCTCTTTTTAAAACCCGGGGACTTTCGTATGCCGTCCCGGTGAAAGGCCGCGGTCTTCTGGCAGACATGCAGAATATCGGAATCCGGTTATCTCCAAAGCTGAAGCTGTCTGCGGCAGCAATTCCCTTGCGCTGTCTGGATTTCCGCATGCGCGGGAATAATAAATTTTTTCAGTGTATTTTCCCCTAGGGGGTTGATTGTCCCTTGGGAAGGACCATCCGTAGCGTTGAGGCAATATCCCTCCTATTATAGGGCTTCATGACAAATGCGCATATGCCGGCCGCACGGGCCTGCTCCTCGGAAACCTGGCTGCTGAACCCGGTGCATAAAATAATGGGGATATCGGGCCGTATGCGAAGCATTTCTTCAGCCAGTTCATAGCCTGTCATATACGGCATAGTAAAATCCGTAATCACGGCATCGAAGCTCTTCGGATCGAACGTGAAAATTTTCAGCGCCTCCAGGCTGCTGTAGCTGCTGACAACGCTGTACCCGAGAGATTGCAGTATGGCTGTTCCCATATCAACAAGCATTTCCTCGTCGTCAACTAAAAGAACCTTTTCGCAGCCCCGCAAAATTTCCGGCGGCGTCTCAGTTGTTTCAGCTGCTTTTTCGAAAATCTGGGGCAGGAGCACGTAAAACGTTGCTCCCTTGCCCGGCTTGCTGTATGCGGTTATTGAGCCGCCATGATCGTGTACGATACCGTGCGCGACGGCAAGACCCATGCCCGTACCTTTGCCGACCGCCTTTGTTGTAAAAAACGGGTCGAAAATGCGCTGCATATGCCGGGGCTCTATGCCGGGCCCCGTATCTCTAACCGCGATGCCCACATAGCGGCCGGGGTTCATATCAGGATAGCGTCCCGCATTACGGGCATTGATCACCATTGATGCAACTTCTATCTCAAGGGTGCCTCCCGTGCTTTCCATGGCCTGTGCCGCATTGGTGCAAAGATTGATCATCACCTGATGGATGCGTGTGGCATCTGCGCGAACCATATGCGCATCGACAGGCACACTATGCTGAATGTTAATGGTTGTGGGAACCATGGCGCGCAGCAGGTTAACCGCTTCATTGACAAGCATGCATATATCGACCGGCCTGCGCTCCTGCTCCTGCCTTCGGCTGAAGGCCAGTATTTGTCGAACAAGCTCCCGGGCGCGGTCACTGGACTGAAGTATTTGGTCAATATTGACGGCAACAGGACTCTCCGGCTGCACATTCAAGCGCGCAAGTTCAGCATTGCCCATAATGGCGGCAAGAATATTATTGAAGTCATGGGCAATACCGCCGGCAAGCGTGCCTATTGCCTCCATTTTCTGCGACTGGCGAAGTTGCTCTTCCATCTGCCTGCGCTGGGTAATATCCTGTATCGAGGCAATACCGAAACGGACGCTTCGGTCCTGTTCCCGAAAACAGGATACCGCAAGATGAACCCATACGATATCGGCGTTTTTGCGCACAAAGCGCTTGTCCATCTCGTATGTTTCAATCTCTCCGGCAAGCATTTTATCAAACTCAGCCGCTTCGCCGGCTACATCATCAGGATAGGTCATTTCCGGCCAGGTCATCCGGTAGAACTCCTCTTCCGTGTACCCGAGCATGCTGCAGAGCTTCCGGTTCACGCGCAGCCAGCCTTTATCGGCAGCGGTTATGGCAATACCAGTATTGCTCAGTTCAAACTGACAGCGGAAGAATGCTTCGCGTTCACCCAGCTTCTCTTCCAGCTCACTGCGTTTGGTGATATCTTCCGTAACTTCAATAAAGCCTGTGACGGCGCCGTTTTCAAAAACAGGAAATGCCATAACATTGGCATCAAACCGGCTCCCGTCCTGCCGAACAGAGCGCCTCTCGACCTGCGCCATGGCGCCGGTTTGCATCGCTGCGGCGCCCGGACAGCCGGGGCACACAAAGCCGTATTTTTCAAATTCGCTGTAGCAGAAGTGGCCGACATAATACTCTGCAGGCTTGCCATACATTTCTGCGCACTTGCTGTTGACCATGATTATTCTGTGATCGGTATCCATCAGGGCTATGCCGAGATCAATATGCTCAACAAGCAAGCGGTAACGCTCCTCGCTTTCCAGAAGGCTCTTTTCCGCAGCCTTGCGCTGAATGCCAAGAGCAATCTCGTCTGACACGCTGGCAAGGGCCTGTATCGTAAAGTCGCTCAGCCTCTGGCGTGAAAACAGCGCCACGACCCCCATGGTCTGACCACCAACAATTAAGGGGTAGCCGGCAAATGCGGTTATGCCCTCTCTTTGCAACCATTGCTGATCGTGGATCCGGGAGTCGCCGAGCACATTATTTGACAGATCCGACCGGCCATTGAGCGCTATGAGCCCGATTTTATATTCACCGACGGGAATGCGGCTATGCATGCCATCAAGGTGCGCGTAGAGGCCGGCGCTTGCCTGCAACTTGAGCATCGCCTCGGCATGATCAAGTGTCCAGATACGCACAAAGGCCGCATCAAGGTTGCGCTGCATGGCTTCGGCGCATTGCTGCAGGATAGACTGCAGCCCCGCATTTCCTGTAAGCACGCGGCCCACATCACCCCCCAGTGTCGCCAGGGTGTTTTGTTCCATCAATACTTCCTGCGCCTGTTTGCGCTCGGCAATTTCCCGGGAAAGGTCCTGCTGCTGCCTGAAAAAATCTACAATCAAGCGGGCAAAGTCGCCATATTCCGTTTTCTGTTTTTGCAGCCGCGCAAGAGGCGCTGCATCAGCTGCGGCAAGGCTTCTGGAAAGCCTTCGCAGCGGCAGCTGCACCCAGCACAGAAAAGCTGTTATAAGGGCTGCCAGGACAATAGCCAGAAAGCTCAGCAGCTGCATGAATTGCCTGTAGGCGGAGATGGACAATGACTTGAGAAGAGAGAATTCACTTTGGACGGCAAGCTCCATGATTGGACGCTCGTCCCAGGAGCTGAGAACGCGGGAAAAGAATATGCTGCCGTTTGACAAATCATAGGATGGCTGAGGAATCGGCGCACCGCTTTTTATCGGACGAAGAGCGATCTGGCTGTCCGTAAGGGTTGAAAGCTCCTCAAGGTAGCTGCTGTTCCAGAGGCGGCCGACAAACATGAAACCGCGGGGTTTGCTTCTGCGCTCCCAGTCGGAGGAGGGCTGAATGGGCGCGCAGCGCACTTCAAGCACGGTGTCTGCAAGCTGCACAAAAAAATGACGAAAATAGCGCTGCCCAAGCAGCGCTGGCAGCATATCCCCGGGGATGGGCAGTTCGCGCAGGGCATCCCCCTCAAGCCGCGATGCAGTATACACGCAGGAGAAGCTGCTGTCATAAATCCATGCAGCACTCAGGCCATAGCTGGGCAGAAGACTTGCAAGGTACTGGTCTGCCCACGCAGCATCTGGTTTCTGCATGAAAGCAAAAAGGTCATCACGGCAGGAATAATCATAGACAAATGTTTCAAAAGGAGCGCCCTCAAGCTTTATAACACGGTCAAAACCCGTGTTTTTACTGTTAATAGTATTGGTTAAAACAAGTTCCGCCTGCTGCTGAGCAACGCGCTGGACATACATTATCCAGGCCAGAAAAAGCACGGCAATGATGCAAAGCAGAGCAATCAGCCGGTTTGTTATTTTCATGCCTCAGTATCCATACTTCTGGAGATAGTCAATTTTAAACATGCTCTGCGGCAGATCAATGCCAAATTCGTATTTTCCGGTTGCCAGCGTTGAATGCGTGCGCTGCACATCGATCATCTGGTTGGCGGAAAAATAATTCACATCAGTTTCCCCAGAACCTTTTGTCACAAACCCAAACTGGTCAAGAACCTTCCAGAGTTTGCCATCCCGGTCAAACCGGTCGGAATAGAGAACCTGCCAGGTTTCAGGATCAAGATACCAGATCATTTTGCTGTAAAGAAAATTGGGGTCCTGGTTCACCGCCGCAATAACATGGGCCCTGATGCGTTCGCGCTGCGCCCCTGACCACAGGCACTCCCCCCGCGTATGTTCAAGCCTGGCAGCATCATTGTGACGGGCAAGGAGCAGTTCTTGTGTGCCCATATAGCTGTAGGTGTTCAGTGACACAGGGCCGTCCCATCCCATATTATCAAAGCCGCAAAAATCAGCCCCGCCCTGGGCATCCTGCCGCTCGCTTGTAGAGCGCCGCCGCACGCGCCGGATGGTCGGATTCCATATCCAGGAATCATAGGCTTTCAGCCGGTCTTTATAATGCAATTCCAAAATCCGCAGGTTTCTCGTTTCGGGAGGCTGTATCTGCAGCATTGAAATTGCCCGCCATATCTGAGCTGAATTGTCCTGCAACTCGGGCACAGGAGGCTTGTCTGTTCTGCCTGAAAAAAACAGCAGGTTATTGTGGATTTCAAGACTCATGTCATATTTAAGTTTTCCATCGACAATATAGCCATGCTCCAAAGTCTTTTGTGAATCGCCCTGAGAACGTGTGCGGAAGTTATGGGCCATCTCGGTGGCATTTGTGGTGTCGGGAAACGGAACGCCGGAGACATAATTGAGAATCTCGCCGCTTTGATCAAGCTTTGAAAAACCGCGGTATTTTTGGGTGCATGCAATGTTGCCCGTCGTTGGCAGAATCTGGCGATAGGGCACTATGATAAACCAGCTTTTGCCCCAATTCTTTTCATCCTTCATGAGAGCATAAAAACTTTCCGGCAGAAACTGTTTGATTTCATCCACATTGCCGTTGGTAATTTTCTCCCCGGACCACGTCTTCTCCCACGCGCGCACTGCGGCAAGTTCATCCCCGGCATAACAGGCGGCTGGATACTTGAGCTCAGCGGCATAACAGGAAACATGCGCCATGAGTGCCCAGGCGGTAAAGCAAAAAACAGTTTTTAAAAAAAAATGCTTATGCATTGATTTCATACCAGTATGGGTTTTTTGTAATCACGATTTGGCTATATATCCTTATATAAAATATGCCGGCCATGCTATAAAATACAGTTAATACACTATTTTTTTTATTTTGCTACTTTTTTTACCAAGCTGCCATGGTCATCAGGAACACTGAAAGCATGCGCGACTCAGCCTTTCACGGCTCCTTGCAGGCCTGACTGACAAAATCGCACATATCCTGACAATAAAAAGCGGCGGAATAAATTCCGCCGCTTGAGCTAGCCACCATATGCTGGTTTTTTAAAAATAATAGCCGCAATTACTGCCGGCCCTCTCAATATCATGGATATCAACAGGAAAATTCCTGCACTGCGCAGGCCGCCCTCTGGTATAGATTAAACATTTCCCCGCCTTTGTCAGAAAAGGGCAGCGATACACCAGGCGGCAGCATTTTCCGCACTGAGCGCAGGAGCCTTTGCGAACACGCAGCTGATTGCGCACATACCTCCGTCTGAATGTATTGACAAAAAATCTGCGAACAAATCCATGCCATTTAAAGCGCTTATTGCACGTCATATACTTCCTAAACTGAGCCTCTTACTGAAACCAACCATATATAATATTAACTCCTGGCAGATCCAGCCGCAAGCAGCTATCGACAAACAGCTGCTATGCCACCCGGCCGCATATAATTCCGGAATCATTGGGGCCTTTGAAATCAAGGCGCTTAATGTTTATGACACCCGCATGTGCAAGCATATCCCGCAGCTGCCCTTCAGAATACGACTGCCCGCCTTTGGTTGCCACGAGCATATTGAGAGAGAAAATGGCCGGAAAGGCCGGGCCTGCCATGTCGTCATTTAAAATAAAATCATGTATGTATATGGCTCCGCCGGGATTCAGGGCTGCTGCTGCTTTGCTGATGAGCTTCCGGCAATCATCAGGCCCCTCGGCATGAAGAATCTGCGAAAGCCAGACGGCATCATAGGCGCCCGGTATGCTGTCGGTCATATAATTGCCCGGCGCAAACTCAATACGGTCGGACATACCGGCAAGGGCGATGATACGCTGGGCATACTCGCGAGAGCCGGGCAAATCAAATACCACGGCATGTAAATACGGATTGGCGCGGCAAAAGTTCACGGCATACGTGCCCGGGCCGCCGCCGAGGTCAAGAAGGCTTCCTGCGCTGCCAAGATCAAGAATCGCAGCGATTTTCGGCGCCAGGGCAGATGCAAGATTATGCATGCCCATAAGGAAACTCTCGCGCTCATCTTCCGTTTTTTCATAGACTGACGAAATCTGCTCGCCGATCCGTATGGCCTGTGGCAAATGCCACCAGGACTCAACGGTATGATAGAAATGAATTATAATATATCCGATGTATTCAGGTGAGC
>Ga0209083_1003958_pt1 | contig 11826 bp, 12 predicted proteins | sample AM7aDNAmetaG_FD_184132 | JGI IMG/M metagenome (GOLD analysis project Ga0209083, IMG submission 184132) | Freshwater microbial communities from Finland to study Microbial Dark Matter (Phase II) - AM7a DNA metaG (SPAdes) (version 3) | ecosystem: Environmental > Aquatic > Freshwater > Lake ...
GAAGAAGGCGACCGGCTGATTTATAAATTTCAGGACCGCGGCGAGCGCATGGTAGCCCTGCGCTATGACCTGACAATTCCGCTTTCACGGGTTGTGGCGATGCATCCCGAAATCATAAAGCCGTTCAAGCGCTATCATATCGCCCCTGTCTGGCGCGCTGACAAGCCGCAAAAGGGCCGTTTTCGCGAATTCTACCAGTGCGATATCGACATAATCGGTACTACGAGCAGTTATGCCGATGGCGAGCTGCTTGTCATTACCTATACGGTTCTGAAGGAGCTGGGATTTAAAAATTTCATCATACGTATCAATAACCGCAAAATCCTCAATGCCTTTGCCGTCAACAACGGTATCGGCGAAGAACGATTGCCTGATTTTCTACGCTCACTTGACAAGCTTGATAAGACAGGCCTTGAAGGCGTATTTGCTGAACTGACTGAAAAAGGTCTTATGAATGACCAGCTCCGCACAAGCCTCACCGCCATGACTGGCGATAGCGCAGCAGCCGACCATAATGAAAGTCTTGCGCTGCTTGATTCCATTGTGATGGGACATGAAGCCGGCAGGCAAGGTGTTGCTGAACTTCGTATTCTTCATGAAACGCTGCAGGCCTCTAATGTTGATCCGGCCTGCTACCGGTTTGACTTTACCCTTGCGCGGGGCCTTGATTATTATACCGGCCCTATTTTTGAAACAATAGTTACCGAGCCCAAAATTGGAAGCATTACCGGCGGCGGCCGCTATGACAATTTAATCGGTCTTTTTTCCAAAGAGACTTTTCCTGCTACGGGCACATCCTTTGGTCTTGAGCGCCTGATTACCATCATGGAGGAACTTGGCTCTGCAGAGTCAAAACAATCACTGACGCAGGTGCTGATAACGCAGTTTGACCCTCAGCTCATGCCCCATAATTTACGGATTGCCGGGATGCTGCGCGATGCCGGCATCAATACAGAAGTATATTTCAGTCAGGATAAGCTGAAAAAACAGCTCACCTATGCCTCGCATAAAGCCATACCGTTTGTGGCCATACTGGGGCCTGACGAACACAGGGATGGAAAAATAACAGTTAAGAACATGACGACAGGCAACCAGGAGACCATACTGCAATATGATATGGAATCATGGTTTCGCACGCAGCTGCTGCAGCCATGAACTACGAAGGCCGCATTATTCGCCCCCCCAGCGAGGCTGACAGCCTGATCCTTCAGGTAGCCGTGGGCTGCTCTCATAACCGGTGCACGTTCTGCCCTGCTTTCAAAGAAAAAAAATTCCGCATAAAATCCTTTGACGATATCAAACGAGACATACGGCAGGCAGCCGCTGTGTACGGCGCAGACTCTGTCCGCCGCGTTTTTTTGTGTGACGGCGATCCGCTCATTCTGCCGCAGAATAGACTGATTGAAATTTTTGATGAACTCAATGCCGCATTCCCCCGGCTGCAGCGCGTTGGCATCTACGGAAATGCAAAAAGTGTTTTAAGGAAATCAAGCGATGATCTTGCCGAGCTTAAGAAACGCAGGCTCGGCATAGTCTATCTCGGCTTGGAATCAGGCGATCCGGTAACCCTTGTCCGCATTTGCAAAGGCGCCACGGTCGAACAAATGGTCGAGGCGGGGCTAAAAATCCGCCAGGCGGGCATAAAACTTAATGTCACCGTGCTTCTGGGTATCGGCGGCACAGAGCGCAGCCGTGTGCATTCCGTTGAAACCATGCGCGTGCTTAACCGCATGAAGCCCAATCATATTGGTGCGCTTACCCTCATGGTCGTGCCGGGCACTCAGCTTTATGATGAAATGAAAAAGGGCGATTTTGTGCTGCCCGACAAGTTTGAACTTGTGCGGGAGCTGCGGGATATGATTGCGGAGTCTGAGCTTGAGAACTGTCTCTTTTTTTCAAATCATGCATCAAACTACTTTCCTGTGCAAGCCAGGCTGCCCAAAGATAAAGAAACCATTTTGCAACAACTCGATTTTGTGTTATCTTCCCGTAACGATAAACACCTGCGCAAAGAGTTTATGCGCGGACTTTGACATACCACAAGTACATCACAGCGGAAGGGTGGCCGAGCGGTTGAAGGCGGCGGTCTCGAAAACCGTTGTCCCGCCTTAAACGGGACCGAGGGTTCGAATCCCTCCTCTTCCGCCATAGATACTTTTAGCAATATCACACAACATACAAAAGCCCCTGAGAAATCGGGGCTTTTTTGTTGCTTTATTTTCTATCATAAGCGTCCCAACGTTAAGCGAATAAAGACAGCTGTTTGCTGCACTGTTGGGTTTGAATCGGTACATGTTTTTGAGAAAGAGCCTCTAAAATGGGGGTTTTCTCAAGTAATGAGACACTCAAAACCTGTAAAATTGTGTAGAGGGACGGCTCAAGCCGAAATTCTTTTTTCAGGATTGCCACCAGCAGATAGGTGGAGATGGCAGTCCATATTTGTGTTTTGACAGCATTTTCACTGATTCCGTAAAATGACTTTATGCGCAAATGCTGTTTTATCCATTTAAAGAAAAGTTCGATTCGCCATCGAGCCTTATAAAGCTGCGCTATTGTTTCTGGAGGCAGCAAAAAATTGTTTGTAAGAAACACAAGCCGTTTTTGCCGCTCGGCATCGTAGAACCGGATGCGGCGCAATGGCTCGGGGTAATGCTGCGCCGGGTAGTGCGTTGTCAGCATAACGGTTTGGTCGCATTGAACGCCGGTTGTTTTGTCTACTGTGTTTGAATAGCGGCGTTTGCACTTGAAGTTGCTTTTGGCGCGGGTCACAAAAAACGCTCGTTCCTGATGCAGGTTGAATAGTCGTTGAAAGTCCAGATAGGCGCGGTCCATGATGTAAAAAGCTCCGGGCTGAGGCACAAGTAAATCCAGAATTTTGACATCGTGTACATTGCCGTTGGTTATATGAATAAATTCCGGGATGCTGCCTCGCAGATTCATAAGCGTATGTGCTTTGATAGCGCTTTTGGTTGTTCGGAAGCGCGCCCAGGGAAACAGGTTCATACATAAGTCGATGGTTGTTGAGTCTAGAGCATAAACCGTTGAGACCATATCCAAGGCCAGAGTATCGTTGGCATACAGGGCTTTTGCTTGTGCTATAAGTATCTGGGCAAAATCGGCATAGATGCGCCAGTCTCTGGTTTCGTTGGCATGAGATAGATTGTTGCGCGACACAGGACTTTTGATGCCCATATGATAGAGCCGCGAGCCAATGGCTTTGAGGCAGACCTCTATATCCCGCAGACTTTCGCGGTAGGTCAATTGAGCAAAGGCCATCACCCGGAAATGCTCCGCGCAAAAAAACTCTTTTACTTTGTAGTCGCCTTGATACCGGTTTACACATGTTTCAAATCGTCTCCACGGGACGATGTCCATAAGTTGAGAAAAGATTGTTGAACCACTGTACATACGCCCCTCCTGTGTTAAAGGTGAGGCGACATAGTACTTTGAAATTCAAGTCGTTGCAGGTCGTTTTTCTCTGCAACATATTGATATTAAATTCGTTTTCCAGTTTTTTTAAGAAAACGTTGGGACACTACTGTTATCAGATCTTAAAAAAAGATGGCGATACCACTATAATGGAAGCAAAGCCTAAGTCTGAAGCCCATACAATTTATGGAAAAAGAGTTATTTGGATTGATGGCAAGCTGGTGGTTACTCGCGTTGAATATTACAGCCCTGAAGGCAGCCTTATAAAAACACAGAGGAATAGCGGTATAGTTGAAGAGAAAGGTTGCTGGCGTGTCAATGAAGCGAGGATGGAAAATTTGCTGCTCAAGCGGTCAACGATTTTTACAACAACCAAAAGGCAGCTTGATGGTGATGTGCCTGCTTCTGTTTTTACCAAAACATTCTTAGAGGAAAAAAGCAGGTAACCTGTTGATGAACTACGCTAAGAGTCAATTGCTAGTTTGTTTGCTGGTGCTTGTTTTTTGTACGTCGGGAAGCAAGGCAGTGCTTGCCCAGACTACTATTTCCGGCAAGGCTGATATCTATGGTGCGGCTTATATCCATGATGATTCTAGGAGCAAAGAGCAATTTGCCGAAATTCGATTTCAGCCGAAAGTGACCTCGCGGTTTAATGAATATTTTATTGTTTTTGTGGCTGGCGACTTCAGGCTTGATACGGAAAACTATGCTCACAGTTTTATGGATGATACCGTTGAAGACAGCAATCGTTGGGCTGCGAATGCCTCTGAGGTGTATGGCGAATTTAACCGCTCATGGTTGCGGGTGCGTGCCGGTAAGCAGATTTTTGACTGGTCGGTAACTGACACCATCTCTCCATCAGATAATATTAATCCTCGTGACTGGACGGACATTATCGAATGGGAGCGTGTGGGTGTACATGCCCTTGATGTACGGCTAGGTTCTGATACCTATATTGAGTTTGTTTATGTGCCCTGGGCAACCGTCTCAAAACTGCCCGGCAAGCGTTTTGAGGTAGAACTGCCTGATGGCGTATCGCTTGCAAAACAGAGGATTAACCGCTCTGCAGAACAGTTTGCGGCTCGCGCTGGTACGGTTATCAATGGTTTTGATCTTTGTGCAGGAGCTTATAAAGGCAAATCGTTTAATCCTGCCACGCAGCTTAAAATGCACTCGCTTACGAGCGCCGAAGTAGTGCCGGTTTATCAGGATGAGGAAGTATATTTCTTATCAGCGGCAAAAGAGTTGATTGGGTTTAACTTTCGTGCGGAAACGGGTTTTTTTCGACAGCAACAGGATGATAACTTTGCTCAAGGCGTGGTGGGTGCTGACAGGGAATGGGCAGGCGTGTTTAAGCCTGAGGATACGCTTTATGTGCTTGTGCAATATGCTGATGAAATGATAAGCAAGCGTCATGACTCCGCCCTTCCGCAAATTGATTTTAGGCGTAACCTGAACAATAGCCTCCTGTCACGCATCAAGTATAGCTTTAATGAAAACTGGGCGGTCAAACTTGACAGCAGTTATAATTTCTCAAAGGGCGATTCTTATATTGAGCCGACGGTTGTCTGGCAGCAAAACCGCTGGGAGGTTGAAGCAGGCATGGGCATATTTTCAGGTCCCAAAAATACTTTCTTTGGCAGATATAAAGATGATGACCGTTTTTTCATGAAAACGACCTATAATTTTTAATTTGGGCTTTGTAGCGCCCCCCAAACTCGGCAATATTAAGCATGTTTCATCCCCCTTTGAAAAAGGGGGAATTTTTCGCTCCCTCTTTTGTGGGGCTTTGCGCTAAGAATTTTATAAAACAGGGAAAAAACTGATGTTACAGAAAATTAAGCGTGAGCTTGCAGGTCTTGCAGATCCTGAGCAGGCTCGAGTGCTTCGGGGATTTTTTAAGACCGGGCCGGGCCAGTACGGGGAAGGGGATGTGTTTCGTGGCATCAGGGTGCCGGTGCTCAGGCAAATCGTGAAAAAATATCCCGACCTGCCGCTTGCCGATGCAGAAAAATTGCTACATGCAGGCCATCATGAAGACCGGCTGCTGGGGCTGCTTTTTCTGATAGCAGAATTTGAAAAAGGCGGCGCGGAAGTCAGGCGGCAAATTTACCAATTGTACCTTGCCAATACTCGTTTCATCAATAACTGGGATCTTGTAGATGTATCCGCGCCCAATGTTGTCGGTGCATACCTGTTTGACAGAAACCGGGCTCCGCTGCGCAGTCTGGCACGCTCCGGCCCTCTGTGGGAGAGGCGCATTGCGATTGTGGCGACATTTTATTTTATCCGGCGTAATCAGTTTGACGACACGCTTGAAATAGCCGGAATGCTTCTTGATGACAAGCATGACCTCATGCACAAGGCCGCCGGGTGGATGCTGCGCGAGGTGGGCAAGCGCGACCTTGCAGCAGAAGAGGGCTTTCTGCGCGAGCATTGCACGCATATGCCGCGCACCATGCTGCGCTATGCCATCGAGCGGTTTGACCCTGATAAACGCGCGGCCTATCTTGCAGGGCGGCCGGTATCGGCTAAATAAATAAATTCGGCATGACTTTACAGTTCATGAGGTAAAGTTTGCAAAACGGTATTTTATATGGTACTAAATTAGGTACTTAATAAAATTCAAAAAAAGGACTTCGATCATGAATGCCCTACCAGCACAGGAAATCAAGCGCAGAGGGATTGCCGCTGTTGATGATGTTATCGACAAGGGCGATGTGCATGTGATCAGGAACAATCAGCCGCAGTATGTGGTGATGAGTGAAGAGCGTTACGAGGCGCTGATTGCAGCCGAACAGGAGGCATACTACGGCCGTGTCATGGCATCGCTGAAGGAAGCTAAAGCCGGGAAGGTGAAGAAATTTAAAACCTCCGGCGACCTGCTGAAGGCCATTGAAGCAGGCGAGGACGGCTAATGTACAGCATTGTCGCTCCAGAGCAGTTTTTGCGGCAGGCCCGTAAATTTTTTAAATGCCATCCCGATCTCAAGCCCCGATTCAGCAGGGTTATTTCCGATTTACAGAAGGACCCGTTTGCGCAGCCCCTGGAACTTCACCCCCTGCAGGGAAGGCTCGATGGGTGTTATGCCGTTAGGCTCACCTACAGCTACCGAATCACACTTACCCTTGCACTGCTTGAAAAAGAGATAATTCTGCTTGATATCGGCAGCCATGAAGAGGTGTATCGTTAAACTTTCGGGGAAGGTGTAGGGTCATGTCTTTATCGTAGCATCGCCTGCTGAAGAGAAAAAAGAGGCACACCCTGCCCATGTAAACATCAGTGTCCCTGAGATATCTTTCAGACCTAAGAAGGAGTGACTTATGAGGTATAGGATAGCGCTTGTTTTGGCAATGGCCGGGCTCTTTGCGGCATGTGCTGCGAAAGCGCCGATGCCGGTGGTTTTCCAGAATCCGATGCGGCATATCGATTATCTGAAAGAGGTGAAACCGGTGCTCGACCGCCGCTGCGCGGTATGCCATTCCTGTTACAATTCCCCCTGCCAGCTTAAGCTTGATTCTTTTGAGGGCGCGGATCGCGGCGCCACGAAAAGGGCGGTGTACAATGCCTCACGGCTGAAATCCATGGATCCGACCCGCCTTTTCACGGACGCACAATCGACCGGGCAGTGGCGCGAGAAAGAATTTTTCAGCGTTACCGACAGCAAAGTCTCAGGCGGGTTGAACGACTCCATCATGATCCAGCTGCTTTCCCATAAGATGAAAAATCCTAAAAGCGAGGGGGACTACCGGCCGGAAGCCGACGATCTGACCTGTGCCGAAAACGATAATGAGCTTGGAGGGTATCTGGAAAAACACCCGAACCGCGGCATGCCCTTCGGATTTCCTTCTCTCAAGCAGGAAGAGTACGATATCATTGCGGGCTGGCTGGTTCAGGGCGCGAAGGGGCCTGATGCGGCCCAGCAGGAGGCGCTGACCACGCCGAAAGCAAGCGATGCCCGTGCGCTGCAACAGTGGGAAGCCTTTCTTAATCAGGATGACCCCAAGCATGCCATGACCGCGCGCTATCTCTATGAGCATCTGTTTCTGGCCCATCTGAAATTCGGCACCCCGACCCGTGAATATTATGAGCTCGTGCGCTCGAAGACTCCGCCGGGCCGGCCGCTTGATCTGATTGCCACCGTGCGCCCCTATGATGATCCCGGTGTTGCTCGGGTCTACTATCGCTTCAGAAAGATCCACTCCACGATAGTCCAAAAGACACATATGGTAGTTGACCTTGATGAGGCCAAACTGCAGCGCTTCAAGGAGCTTTTTATTCAGCCGCAATGGCTTCAGCCTCCACATATGGTAGGCTATGACGCGAAACTGAGCGCAAATCCTTTTGTCGCATTTGAACAAATTCCTCCGCGTGCGCGCTACCAGTTTCTGTTGGACAACGCACAGTATATCATCATGACCTTTATCCACGGTCCGGTCTGTAAAGGACAGGTTGCCCTCAATGTGATCAATGATCAGTTTTGGGTCATGTTCGTGGATCCTGATCACGATCTAAGCGTAACATATCCGGCCTTTCTGAAGCAGCAGAGCGACAAACTGCGCATGCCGATTGAACTCGGGAGCGACATGCGCGTCTTTGATGCGCTGACCGATACCTATAAAAAGGCCGCCGTTGATTTTTATAAGGTCCGGCAGGATTTCTACATGTCACTTAACTATGCCGGCCTTGGCTATGAATCCATCTGGAAGGGCAACAGCGCCTCGGATACGCCTCTTCTTACAGTCTATCGTCATTTTGACAGCGCCTCCGTGCATAAGGGTGTGCTGGGAAATCTGGCAAAAACAATGTGGGTTCTGGACTATCCCCTGCTTGAGCGCATCTATTATGCCCTTGTTGCCGGATTTGATGTGTACGGCACGGTCGGCCACCAGCTGGCCCTGCGGCTTTATATGGACGGGCTGCGCGTTGAAGGCGAGAGCTATTTTCTGGATTTTTTGCCTGCGGAGAAGCGACAGGAGCTCATGCAATCATGGTATACAGGCGTTGATCTCAAAAAAATTAATTACTATCCTTCCGCCCTGCCGACGAAAATTTCTTTTGTGACGGATGAGCCTAAACGCGAGTTCATTGAACATATTGTAAAGAAACATATTTTGCCGGCAACCAATATATCGTTTGATGCCGTGAACTATGAGCCGGCAGGAGCCTATCCGGCGCTGCCGGAAAAATATGAAACAAAGGAGGACTACCTTAGGGCTTTTCGTGCCGTTTCCAGGCCCGGCACGCCATTTTTCTCACTGGTCAATGATTACAATGCCAATACCGCCTACATGAGGATCCGCCTGAAAAACGGGAAAGATATTGCGATAACCATCGTGATCAACCGCTGGCATAACAATGTTGCCTTTTTGTTCGGTGAAGGGGGCCAGCTCGATCCGTCAAAGGACAGTGCCGATTTTATTCCCGGTCTTATCGGTTCTTATCCGAACTACTTTGTCGATGTCCGGGAAGAGGAGCTGCCCGACTTTTTTGATCTGCTTGCCCATTTTGAGAAAAGCCCCGGAGATTATGAGCGACTGGCCAAATACGGCGTTAACAGAGCCGAGGACCGGTTCTGGGATACCTATGACTGGTTTCAAAAGCGCTTCTATGAGGATGAACCTGTACACGCGGGACTGCTCGATTTGAACCGGTATTACTACCACGCCCGGTAGCGCAGGGTTCAATCGACCGGCTCACGGATTAAGGACGATTTTCAGGCGCACAGGGCTGTACCTTCTGGTGTCAAGCGGTTGATGTGAGCACTTCTCTATCTCGATGGACTCAGCGATGGCCGGTAGCGGCGCCAATATGGGGTTTTATCAGCACTCAGATCCCTATGCGAAAAACATTACCTATGATAATCAAGATAAGGACGGATTTTCGCATCGGCTCCTGATGTTCAAAAATAATGGGGGATGCTGGACCACCAAAGTCTATACGTTTATGACCGCGCATAACTAAAATATTGTAGTAAAAGCTTTTCTGTTGTAGATGATATCCTACAATAGAAAATTTATGAAAGTTTAGACGCAACGAAAAGCAGATAACAAAAAATTTCGTTTTTGAATTACCAGGACTATTCATTCCATCATAACAGATCAGACTGCAGATTATGTTTAAGATTGACTGGATACAGGATCGCGTTTACCATGCCGAGTATTATTTCTCGCAGCACGGCGATCAGGAACGGCAAAAAGACAATCTTACTATTGCCGAGGTTGAGGAGGCTCTGCTGAATAGTAGAATCTTAGAGCGTTATAGAGATACGGGCAGGGGTGAAAGCTGCCTTGTGGCTGGCTTTACTAATCAGGGGAAACCCGTCCATATCGTCTGCGGTAAAAGAGCGGACTGGCTGTCGATTATAACCGTCTATATCCCCGGCCCCCCAAAGTTTAAAACACCGTATGAGCGAGGTTGAGATGAGAAAATGCAATTTTTGCGGCAATAAGCATGTGCGGGAAACGCAGGTTCAATACATTTACCGGCATGATGAAAAGTTTCTTGTCGTAAACAATGTTCCCTGCGAGCAGTGCGAGTTTTGCGGCGAGCAGTATTTCAAGGCGCAGGTGCTGCAAAATATAGAGCATGATTTCAAGAGAATACATGCCTCCGGTAAAAAAGCTAAAAAAGAAGTTAAGGTGCCGGTGGAAGAGTATTTTGAGTTTCACAAAACCTCCAGGAAAACGGCTGCATCAGCATAAGCGTTGCTGATGCAAAAGCATGCCGAATAATGAATTCGCAAATCAAAGCGGCACACAACAGAATTTCAAAATTATAAAAAAGGTCATACACTTCAAACACCGTGGGAGGTATCACAATGGCTACAGCCCCACAGCCCGGGCCAGCACAGGCGCCACAGTCTGCTCAGCCAAAAATAACCCTCAATACCGAGTACCAGAGCAAGCTGTATGAAATCGCCAAGGTGATTCATGAAGCCGAAAACTTTGTGAAAGTGCTGCCATATGTTGAGAAGGAAATTTTAACGCTCATGAATGCCGAGCGCCTGACCGTGTACCAGCGCGGCAGGCATGACCGCGAGATTGTCTCAAAATATAAAACCGGAAAAGATATCAAGGAAATTCGCGTTGCGCTGAGCACGACCTCAATTGCCGGTTTTGTGGCGCTGAGCCAGCGGGCGGTGCGCATTGATAATGTGTATGACAAGGTTTCCCTTGCCAAAATTCACCCGCAGCTGAGGTTCGACTACAGCTTTGATCAGCGCTCGGGCATGCACACGCGCTCCATGGTGGTGGTGCCGATCAAGTTCAAGAACACGCTGCTGGGGGTGCTGCAGATCATCAATCGCCTGGACGGCAGTCCGTTTACCGATCAGGAATTGAAAATAGCCCATGAGCTGGCGCAGGTAATAGGCCAGAAGTTTCAGTATGATTTTCAGGCCACGCAGGGACCGTTTGAGCATCTCCTGCACTGCAATCTTCTGACAGCCGATAAACTTGAAGAGCTGAAAAAAAAATCTGCTGCAAGCAAGGTGTCGGTGCAGTCTCTGCTGATGAGCGATCAGATGCTTGCCGTGGAGGAAGTCGGGGAATCGCTCGAGCGCTTTTATCAGGTTCCGTTCATGGCTTTTGACCCCGATATTACGCCGCCTCCCGAGCTGATGAAAAACCTCAACCGGTCATATCTGAAAACCCATTTGTGGGTGCCCGTCGAGTTTAAGGACGACCGCGCTACGATACTGATTGATGACCCCAATGACTTCAACCGTATTATGGAAGTCCAGCAGGTGCTCAGCGCCAACAGCTATGATTTCCGCGTCGGAATCCCCGAGGATATACTGCGGTATCTGGGCGAAGGCTCGTCAACGATTCATGATAGCCCCGGCATGGACAATGATCTCTCCTCTATTATAGGAAAGCTTGAAGGCGAGATCGTTCAGGATGACGGAGACATAGGAGCTGACAGCGTTATCACTGAGAACGAAGCCACGGTTGTGCAGCTGGTGAACCGGCTGATTATCGATGCCGTTAAGATTAATGCATCCGATATTCATGTTGAACCCAGCAAGGGCAAAGATTCTGCGGTCGTGCGTATGCGCGTTGACGGCCAGTGCCGTGAGATGCTGAGAATACCGTCCTCGCATATCCGGGCCGTTGTGGCGCGCATAAAAATTATGTCGCGGCTTGATATTGCCGAGCGGCGCAAACCGCAGGACGGCAAAATCGGCGTCAAGCTTGCAGGCAAGGCCATCGAGCTGCGCGTGGCTACCATCCCCACGGTGCATGGCGAAAGCGCGGTGCTGCGCGTGCTGGCCGCAGGCGATAAATCGCTGCCGTATGAAAGCCTTAACTTTACTGCCCGCAATGATCGGGAAGTGCGCCGCCTTATTGAATTTCCGCATGGCATTTTTCTGGTGGTCGGGCCGACGGGCTCAGG
>Ga0209083_1003962_pt1 | contig 11812 bp, 14 predicted proteins | sample AM7aDNAmetaG_FD_184132 | JGI IMG/M metagenome (GOLD analysis project Ga0209083, IMG submission 184132) | Freshwater microbial communities from Finland to study Microbial Dark Matter (Phase II) - AM7a DNA metaG (SPAdes) (version 3) | ecosystem: Environmental > Aquatic > Freshwater > Lake ...
TAACCACTTGCATCCCATCCAATAATTGCACTAGAGTTATTTATCCACGAAATAGTGTTAAATAAATTGTTAGTCCAGTAGATCAAACTCGTCAACGAATTAAGTGGCTCAGATACCGATTCACTATCAATAGTTGCAGTTAAAGATACTGCCGTATTAACGTTTGTTGCCTCAATCGCTACTTTTAATGCTTGCTTTGTTCTGATTGGATCACCCATCGGCATCAAAGCTGTTTGAACCCGTGATGTAATGTTATTGACTGGATCGTTATATAACCTATATAGATTATTATTGATTGTGCCAAATAATGCAATCTTGCCACCAATAGGAACTGAAGTAATGTATTTCATGGCATCACCTTGACTAGTAATAAACCATTTCTTTTCAAAAAACACCGCCTGTACATACCTAAACGACTGCGTAAACTGAGCATCGTAATATCTAAAGTTAAAAGCAGCACATAAAATGTTATTTAATAAGACTTGTCCCGCATAAACAGGGCTTGCAAAGTCAATATTAGGAATAATCCCATCTAAAGGATCGGAAAGTTTAGAAGTTGTAGATCCTACTAAAGCATACACCCCGTAGTTATTCATAAACATGACCGATCTAAAATACGGGAATATAGCATCTGCTAATTGAGAACCTACCGATGCAGATACGTTTGTATTCGTAAATAAAGTGGTTCCATTAGTCTGAACTCGAACATCTGAAAACACATTAATTGAATCATCGCCAAAAATGTATAAAAAGTTGTTAGCAGACAGTAATTGTTTAATATTTCCATGCAAAGTAGAGTCAACTAAAGTAACAGACCCCGCAGATACGCTTGTAAACTCACTAAATGATCCTGCTGCCGAAAAATACATCGTTCTGCCTTGAGCAACCCAAACTCGACCACTAAATGAAGCAATTGCCACATTAGGCGTGTTATTAATTGTTCCTGTAATAGCAGCGTTAACTGTTGGACCACCACCCGCAATACTAACCACTAAATTAGCTTGATTACTGTAACCTGAGCCTGGATTAGTCATGATGACTTGCGTTACGGTGTTTCCTATAACCACAGCATTAGCTACCGCTCCTGTACCGCCACCTCCTGTGATTGTAATTAAAGGTGTGCCTGTATAACCCGCACCACCATTGACCACATTAACAGAAACAGTTGAATTAGCAAAAGATAGAACCCCTGCAATGGCTGTAGCACCTGATCCATTACCATCTGTGCTTGTAAGAGTAACTGTCGGTGCTGTTGTATAGCCAGAACCACCATTAATTGTATAAATACTGCCAACGGAGTTTCCGCCAGACACTAAAGTTGTTACAGCGTTAGCTTGAACGCCATTAGCATCATTGGGTGCTGAAATAGTAACTGAAGGAGGCAAAGTATAGCCTGATCCTGGATTGGTAATAGCTACAACACCAATTGAGCCAATACTAACTACATTTGTACCATCCCATGAATAAAGACCCTTTTCAGGATCTAAAATCATCATGTATTGGTTATTCCATTGGCAAACTGTTACGCCAGAACTTGAAAACTTACCCGCAGCAGCAATTGTGCCTTTTGTGTTGGTTTGAATATTGAAATACTGTGCGCTACCATCTGCATTAAAAGAAATAACATAATCAAATATGTTTAAATTAATTGAATAAAAATTAGCGGTGCTTGTAAAAGTAACAGCAGCATTTCCTGAATCGTACACTTGATTAGAGTTAGGGATAACCCTTAAATTAGCATATCCAATAGGTTGTGCATTTTCAATCCAAGAAAACTCTGTTTCATCAATAGCGGTACGGTTAGCCTTAGTGTCAATGCCTTTAAATTGCTTGACAACTTGGTAGGACTTTTTTTGTTCTGCCGCAGCCATTAGAACGAACTCGAATAAGCAGAAGGCAAACGCCGTGTAAATACTGAGTTAAGAACGCTACTAATTTGTTTTTGATATTCTTGTTTGTAAATTTCTGATTCACCAAAACTTTGTTCATAAAACTTAGCTAAATAAGCAGCATAAAACTGAACAGGTTTGGTATAGGGATCATTAATCACATCCGTTGTACTTGCCGTAGCCAGTTGCAACGCATTAGGCAATATTACACAATCAATCTCAATTTGATAAATTTGATCAGGTACAGGTCCTAAATAAATTTGTTGTTGACCATACACGCTAAATGCTAAAGGTCTGCCAATATAGTTTTGCCAGAACCTCAACCTTGCATTAAAGTCAGTCCATGGTAAATAATCCATGGGAACTCGTGTATTACCCCAATAGAGGTTAATATTCACAATATCAAGTACGGTAGCATTAGAACTAGGTGATAAAGGCGTAGAACCCATTAAACTTGTTAATGCAGCGTAAGAAATGTTCTCACAATTACCAACATACGTCAGTCCTGCTGTTCCGTCTGCAAATTGTGTAGTCGGTGGATAGTTGGTGTAGTTATTTGTATTGTTAGCAGGATACGGTGGTGCTGTAGATCCTGATGTTCCTGCCTGAGTATATTGATAAATAAAGATGTTACTAAAAACAAAACTATTTAAAGTAACAGCAGTATTAGCAACCCACGCAGTTGGATATGTTGGTGTAACACCATTTAAAGCGGCACTTGGTGGAACCTGACATGGAGTTTGCGTGACAATGATTTCTCTGAGTGCGCCCGTATCTCTAACGACACGCTCACGTGCAGAGTTGATGTAATCTGTTAGCTGCTGATCTGTATAGAAATTAGAATTAGCGTCATGTAACAGCCTACGAACATCGGTAATGTAACTTGAAAGCGTTGCCATCTAAATTCCATATTAATTATGCTATTTTAAGGATGTTTCCCCCTGCCTTCTTAGAAGTTGGCAAGGGTACTTTTTCCACCAACGGGGATAACGATTGGTCCTTTTTTGGAGGCTCAGTTCCAATTTCCCATTGCTCCAATATTGCTATTGCAGCTTCTAAGTCATTGCTGGTTTTACACCAACCAAGCCTTGCCAAATATTTCTCTTTATCTGGATCGTGAATCCCAAAGATGTGTTTTGCCACTTCTTCAGGAATCTCTACAGTTTGATCCTTTTTAAATTCATAAAAGACCCCAGCGTAGCCATCCTTCAATTTTAAATCTGAACGGTTTGTAACAAAAATACCCATATTAAAATGTAACTACATCTCCATAAACTGCAATACTAGCTGTGTTTGTATTACCACTTGCAGTAACCACATTGACATATAAGGCTTGCGTTGTAAAACCAGTAATAGCAGTATTAGCTGTGTAAGTAATCGTTAAGTCTTGATATTTACCAGCAGTTGAAACTGCCGTCAAAACTGTATTACCCACTACAACATTTGATAAATTTCCATCATTTGAAGTAGTAATTGACACGTTAGCAAGAGCTATATTACCGTTAGATCCCATTACTGTAATTCTACGAGGAATTACAGAACCCGATCCTGCGAGTGCCCCTGCATTTGTTAATCCACCATTTAACAAAGGAATTGTAATTACAGCATTTCCCGTTGTATTTAGTGCAGTAGATTGAACATAACCAATACGACCATTCCCGAAACTATCAAGGTAATACTGTGATACTGAATCTGGATTAGCCATTATTGTTCCCCTTAACTAGTAAAAGTTGAAGAAACGTTCTGACCACCATTAGCTGTATACAGCGTAAGAGTTTGGTTGGATGTTGTTGCGTTTGCACGTACATTGTATCCGTCAGAAAGAATGGTTCCACCAGAGTTAGAGGCAATATAAGTCACCCAGTTGTTGACTGCTGCTCCTGTAGCATTTACATAAGTATTAACTTCAATAGCAACGTTAGCGGTTGCAACTAAAGGCATGATGTAAACACCTGCGGGAACGAACTGAGATATTAAAGTACCTGCGTTCATTGCTGTGAGATTACCGATACCGATACTTGAAATAGTGACTGGTTGCAGATACGCACCAGGAGTATTTGTACTGGTATTAGAAATCAGGATTTTATTGGATGCTAATGACATGGTTTCTTCTCCTTATAGTGAAATAGAGTTGTAACCTGAAACCCTAGTCATTGACTTAGGCTTAACGCTGACTAATTCTGCAATCATTAAGACTGCGCCAACGTAACCAATCTGCCAATTCGGGAGTGTCGATTCAAATCCAGTAAATACGAATGAACCTTGATCATGAATATACAAGGACAAGTAATTACTGTTTATGTAATACACAGTACCTTCAGGGCAATACGGATCAGGGTAAATAGGAACACCAGCAACCATTAATGCTCTAAAAGCGGCTTGAGGACCATTTGCATCGCCATCAAAACCATTTCCAGGAGTAATAACGTACTGTTCTTGACCTACAAAGTCTTGCGCTAATAATGTCCAAGTACCAAATCCGCAGACACCAAACGTAGGCACTTCAGCACCGTTTTTAACGGTTCCAGAAATGTACTGTAAAGTATTTTGACGAGTTGGGTTAACGTTACCTGCGTTGTAAACTTTCGATTTCCACCAAGTGTATGTTGAACGATTGATGTTACCGTAAGTTGTCATGTTAGTACCATCATCAATAGCACCTGGCAAGCCAATGAACTGTTGTGTGTTGGTATAGTTTGTGTACAAGGCTGTTGCCATTGCATCCATCATGACGTTAGTCGCATCATTCATACGAGCTTCGATCAAAGGAATAATAGCGTAGTCTTGCTGAACTGCTCCTTCCATTCCGAGGAACGGGACTGGCGCAATCATCAGTTTTAAGTTGAACTCGGCATTGAAAGCACCTTGTTGGACTGAAGGCTGGTTAAAAGAACCAGAGTAGTCAGACCATTGAGCGTTAACAAACTGAGCACCTTGAACTGGCACGGTTACTTGTGATACACCACCTGAAGCCTGTTGACTGTTAGCAATCAACGCAGCCATCAAGGGTGTGCTGTTATAAAGCTGAACCACTAGTTTCGGAATAAACGCTCTACGGGTGACATAAGTCAATTCGTTGTACTGCGAGCTTCCTGACTGTGGGAGTATTCCGCCACCTATAGGCATAATCTATCTCCAAACAAAATTAATATATCCCCTATACTAACTATTAAATGCCAATGGCTTTTCTGCCTTGGTTTCTAATATCCTTTAAAGCTGCTGCTGCTTCTTCTCTCGCACCCATCTGTGGATTTTTCCAATATTTTGATAAATCAAATTTATTGAGTCCACTTGGATTGTAACCTGTTGGAGTTGGAGCGGCTGCTTGCTTCATCCAATCAAAATACTCTGCTGCTGTTTCATGATTGGAAATATTCTTTTCAAGCATAATCTTTTCAATTTGATCAACATCATCTTGACTACTTGCAAGACCTTTTGAGATCAAACTCTGTCTACGCTTGTCTAATTCTTCACGTGCTTCTTTTTCACGTAATTTGTTTTCAGAAGCAAGTAAACGGTTTTCCATTTCTGACATTTTCTTTTCAGCGTAATCTTGCAATTCAATTTCAGGAATTGGTAGATCAGGCTTAACTCTTTTTGTCATACGCAAAAAATCTCTGCGTGTTTCTGGATTTTCAGAAAGAGTCTTTGCTAATAGCGCCAACTCATCTCTTTGTTCAAACGAAATATCTTCTAAAGACATTTTTATCCCCTATTTAATTTATATAACTTTTTTGGTGTCACCAGGATGGGACATCGTCATCATATTCTTGTAACCAGCTTTTGTAGAAGCTGATAATCCACCAAACGGTGAAAATCTTGGTGTATTAATAATTTGACCATTTTTCTGAGTGTTGTCAGTAGGTCTGCGTGGGTTTGCTGCGCCTCTCGGCTTAAAAAGTTCCATTTTAATTTCCTTTTACATGGGTGGAGGAGGCATACCAGGAGGCATACCACCAGGGGGAGGCATACCGCCAGGAGGAGGACCACCAGCACCACCCATCGGAGGAGGGGGAGGAGGAGATGCGCCACCAGGTGACATACCAGGAATCATTGGTGCTTGTTGCATTGCTTTTCCTTCAGGCGTAGCACCACCCGCTTGAGGTAATTGTTGTAACATCTGCATAATCTCAGTTGGCTGAAGTTCATTGACCTTCGATTTCTTTGGTCCAATAAGTGTCGTGAGAGTTCTGATTCCTGCTAACAATTTTTGTCCTTCAGGAGATTCAGATCCGATTGCAGGTAAGGCTTGTTCTAATAAATCCATTGCCATAGAAACATTAAGCATTGCTGCTTCACGATTTCCCATCTTTGGCTCAGGCGTTGACATAGGTGACCCCATTGGAGGAGTTCCACCATCGGACATTGCACCTACATTTTCAGGCACAGGAGTTACACCACCAGGAGTAGCTTTATCCTTTTGGTTTCTTATCATTTCCATCAGACGATCTGGAGGTACACTCATTACAAATCCTATCAAGTTTTAAGAAAGATTAAACCTTTCTGTCAGTTTGTCAAGTGGGGGATATATTTCTATTCCCTCCCCCATGGGAGGTTTAGTTGGTCACCCAAAATAATTCTTGCGAATTACTTGCGAGCTTTACGACCTTTGCGAGCTTTACGAGCCATGCTAGTTCTCCTTATTAGAACGGTCACCTATTTCAAAGGTCAGGCAGCCACAACCTTTTTCTTCTCACGGAAACAAATTACCGCCTTGTTTTACGAGCTTTTTTATGAGCTTTTCTCATTGCTATCTCCTAGTAAAAACTTATCCCCTGGTTAGTCTTGTGCTTAAACTGCGTGTGCTTGGGCTACGTGATTGTTGCATCCCACTTGCACGATATTGCAAATTCGGTATATTTGCACGGTCTTTAAGACCTTGCGTTGTAATGCGAGGTTGATCAGCTTTCGGTTGTACGTTGCGTGTTGCCATTATCCGACAGGCTCCTCTTTCTTATGTTTCTTTGGTTCTGGATGTTGCTCTGGAGGTTTTGACGCTTGTTCTTTTTCTCTCTTTTGCAACTTCTCAATCAACAATTGTTTCATGGGTGGTTCAACTAAGTCTATCAAAGATTCTTTATCAATGCTACCTGTTTTGAACAGATTAAATGCTAATTGTTTTAAATCTTCTGTAAAGATAGGTGAATTGCTATGAGCATCCACCTTAACCGTGAAATCTTTAGTAAATTGTTCAGCAATAAATTTCTTACCGTTAGTATCTTGAAAATGGGTGTCATCATACACTTGCATGAGCTTCAAATAAAGCGTAGCCACTTTCTCTAAGCTATCTTCAATGACTAAAGCTCTCTTTTTAATTCTGGCTGATCCTAAACGAGCTAATTGTGAAGCATGACCCTGTGATCTCACCCCAGACTCACCTTTACCACTTAATACGTTAGATATTCCCGATGCTTCAGCAAACATCTCATCAACTTCGTGTATAACCTCAAATAAATTGGCTGGCATATCAGGAGAAAGCCTATCCACCTTAGCTCCAGGCATATCTGAAGCAATAAAAGTTCCTGCACGGTTTAATGCCATGTATTTCTCATCAACAATACCTGAAATACCTGAATACACCGTTGGGGGAGATACTTGCTTGCTTAAAATATCTAAAATCTCTGTCATGCGACTATTTCTGAGTTCTTGCAGCATAATCAGTCGTTGACATTCGCTTTGTCCCCACAAATAATCATATTGCGGATTAGGACAGATCTGTACAAAAGGACATTCGCCTTTAAGGAACATACTAGCTCCTGGGCGATCATAAACCACAATATCAGGTGAAGCCATGGTGACCACTTGATAATCTTGAGTGTCATCATTCCAAAGCCACATTTCTTTCATTTCTACGGTATCTTCGCCAATACGAGGGATGTAACGGTTCATACCGTACAAGTCCATATTGATGTTGCCGTAAATAGTAGGATTGGTTTGACTCATTACAATACGATTAACGGCTTCAGGCATATCGTTGTCGGATACTTTAACACCAGAAGTCACACGATCCATGATCGCTTGTCGTTTAGGATGTGAATACAGACGGGCTGCAAGCTCAGATTTAGTTATGTAATAAGTTTGAACGATAGCTTCTTGCCTGTCTGTATAGGGTATATCTTCTCGTAATACGCCAATACTGGCGGGTTCAATCATATAAGGATGAATACCCTTATTCACTACGAGTTTAATGTAAGTGGTGTTGTAGACTAACGCCCATTGCAATGCCATTGAAAACACTTGATCGGCATTAGAATTGAGCCATTCATCATTTAAGGCTTTAGTCAGTACGGGTGTTTTATCTTGTTCCACAATGGGAACAGACGCACCAAGATTAATTGAAAAGCGAGTTGTTTCTGCTGAATACAAAAAACTAGTTAATTGATCAAGGTGCGGATGTATCTTGTTAAAGTATGCTGGCGGTTGTTCTGGAGATACTCCAAATAAATAATAAGAACGTAATGTGGTGTAATCGCCTTTTCTTTCTTCTCTTGAAACAAGACACTTGTTCATTATGTCAAGGTAGAAATTCTCACGGTCATCATTATTTGTAGGGATTCTCATTTTTTAATTTGTAGATTTTCGTGATCTCTCATTGTACCGTTTGGATTAACTGTTGGTCCTACTTTAATTCCCGCTTGCGATGGTGTCAAGCCCGCAGATTCACCTTTTATAGATTGACTGTATTTCCCAGCCAAAATACTTTGCATATTCATGCCTTGGAACGAGTTGCCCCAGATGGCGTTGTCACCAGCACGGGTTTCTTTGGCTTGTGGCGTGGGTGGTGGGTTGACGGGTTTGATTTTGTCTTTGTTAACTCCTTTTTTACGGGTGGCGAATTTTTCGGCTTCTGCGTATTCTTTTTCGGAGAACTTGTTATTTCGTGTAAGGAACCCTGCTTGGTTCTCACCCGTTCGTGTGGATTTAATATTTGACATTCCAAACTCGATGGCAAGTTGTTTGACACTTTTGTCGGTGGCTTTTGTTTTTTGAGAAACCAAGGCAGGAGCTTGGAGAAAAACTTGGAGAACTTCATGAGTGCATCCTTTCATTGGACATTGTGGTGATCGGCTTTCAAAGTAGCCGTGGTGTTCGCATTTAAAATCTTTTAAGACAGCCATGTTATCCCTTTCTTAACTGTTCATCTAATGGTATCACCGAATAATCATATTTATTGCTGATACCAACCTTAATCTTAATCTCTCCGTTAACGACTTGCAAGCCTGTTGTTCTACTCATAATTGGTTTTGCTTCTCGCCTGTATTCCACAAATCGTGTTCGATCTTGGTTTTGCATGATGGCAACTTCTCCATTTTTCCATTCATTGTAGGCTTTGGACACTCGATATTGGATCCGCTCGGTCAAGGGTTCTGTGCAATACAAGAACACATCTTGAAGGTGAACCTTGGATATTCCCGCTAAATCTGCAAAAAGTTGTGTTGAGATACCCCGTGTTTGATCTTTTAAAAAGCGTTTCATAATCACTTTAAGCTCGCTCTTAGGAATGGTGGATGTGGGCATCATGTGTGAACTTTACCGTCTGAGCCATACACCCCAATTCTTTTTAAGTAATCACTTACATTCCGACCTACTGTGAGTTGTTCAGGAGTGAAGTCATCTTGGATTCTACTAATTTGACGGGTAATCTTTTGCATAATCAATCGGGGCTGGACTTGTTCAGCGTAGGCTGCTGAGGCTAAAGCGGCTGCAATCACACGATCATCTTTGTTTCGACCTGCTGCCTCGATGGACCCACCATCTCTGACCATTGTTTTCATTTCTTCAATGGTATCCAAATCCACAATATCCATCATGCCACGCTCAAAGTAATCTTTCATGTAAGAGAGCATCCTCTCTTTAGTTGCAGAAGTTGTGAGCCAGCCAATACTGTTGCTGACACCTCCCAAAGTATCATTCCTTCTCCAGATGTAGTTTTGCATATTGCCGTAGACATCGAGTAGATCTTTACCGAGGGCAGTCCCCATGGCGGAGGCTTGGCGTTTAAGGTTCTTGAGTTCGTTGATCACCGCTTGACCAGGACCATTGATTTCAAGGTTAAGTGTTGAGTTTTTGTAAGCACCTGCTAAGTGAGCGATGATCCACGCAAACTGATACGTATTGAGTTCTGAGGTGGCAAAGCTGGCAACTTGCTCTAAACCATCTGCGTAACATCTAAAGACTTGAATACAGAACCGATCTGCCCAATCACTTGATCCGTAAGCAGGATCAGCACCAATCACATAGTAAGCTGTATCAACAGGTTGTTCCCACACCTTTAAGGTTGCCAAGCGTTCTGTTGACTTTAAAACTTCAGTATCTTGGAAGTTCATCCCAAAGGAATATCGGTAAGATTCAAAGTTTCTCTTTTTAAGGGCTTTGACGGCATCTGTACAACGAGCGTTACTAAAGTAACTGCTGCCTGTCATGACAAAAGCGTAGTCCTCAGTTGGCGGAAACTCTTGATACATGAGGGCATCATCTTTAATGCCTTCAATCATTTTCCAACGCCACCACGCCATTTGTCTGGAATTGACTTCAAAGTTATACAGTTTCTTAATATCTTTAACCCATTCCTTTTCTTCACCTGTGAGTTTGCCATCCCAATACACTTTATAGGCTTGAGATTCAGGATCTAGGCTGTATAGCTCATTACGCCACCATCCACAAAAGATCGCTCGCTGAGTCCTCGCTCTTTTACTTGTGACGTACATATCATGAAACATATTAAAGCCCCTGGCGGTACTCTCAAAGACGTACAAACGCTTAGGATTGGTTTCAGCAAGAGAAGCGAGTAAAGATGCTAATCCCTCCTCATCGCCCCACGAACTTGTTTCAGTTCCATGTAAGAAAGTAATTCCTTTACCTCTACCGAGAGAGCCTTTAGCTCTAAGTCCTGCAACTTGATAAAAGATTCGACTTCTGTTCTTTAGGGATAGGCTATTTCTGTTGTGAGTCAGAATAGGAATCTTGTACTCTTTAGGCAAGCCATCCATATAACCAGCAAGGGTTCCTCGAAACATATCCCTGTTTTCTTCGGTGTCTGTCACCAGCGTGCCATTGAGTCCTGGATGAATATAATGCCAATACAGATCAAGAGCCAAAGAGATTGTTGTAATTCCTAATTGCCGACCTTTAAGGATGGTAAAGAAATGGACTCCTTCTTCCAAACCTTTAGCAATCTCATCCATCACATACTTCTGAGTTCCAAGGAGGTTACCCATCTTAATGAGTCCTTGTTCCTTGGTTTCAATCCTGAGTTGTGAGCAGAAGTTATAAAACTGCTTGAGGTTTAAAGCACTCATTTAATTCCTAAATAAGAACGCACGGTATCCAAAGTTTTAAGTTGTTCAGGACTGTACATTTTTGCAGCATCATCCCATTGATTGAATGTATATCCTCGAAACATCTCAGGTAATCCAGTCATCTGCATCCATTGATCATAAGGTCGTGCCTCATTAAAATTTTGTGTGTGGTACTGATACCGTTCTTGCATCATCTTTGGATCAAGCTGTCCTTGAAACTGAGCATACAGAGCTTGTAATTGAGGATCTGTATTAACCCCGTAATGGCTTACATAATCACCCAAAATATCAAGTGAGGTTGTTTTAGGGTTTAATACTTCAATTGCTGATTGTTTACCTTTAGCCCATTCTGGAAGATCATCACCTTGGTAAAACTCAAGCATATAAGGAGAATTCTCTTGAGGGTTATATTTATACGCAACATCCTTGTTTGCAAGATAAGGGTATTCTTTCTGGGCTTTCTCAAACATCATTTGACCCACAACCTCATTGTCACTAATTGCGTCATCAGCCATGCTTGCCAATCCTTCTGTAATCAAAGTTATTCAAATCCCAGTTCGCTATCTTCACCCGTGCTTTAGGATCTTTAGCACACGCCAATAGTCCTTGAACTCTTATTGGAGA
>Ga0209083_1003964_pt1 | contig 11802 bp, 8 predicted proteins | sample AM7aDNAmetaG_FD_184132 | JGI IMG/M metagenome (GOLD analysis project Ga0209083, IMG submission 184132) | Freshwater microbial communities from Finland to study Microbial Dark Matter (Phase II) - AM7a DNA metaG (SPAdes) (version 3) | ecosystem: Environmental > Aquatic > Freshwater > Lake ...
GTTTCCATTTGTAGTACGTGTTTACTGAGATACCAACCTGCTTCATGATTTCTTCGAGCTTTTTCCCTGCGGCCTGCTCAACTTCAACCTGCCTCAAAATAGATATGATTTGCTCCATGCTGTGACCTTTTGTACCCATATGCTACCCCCTTGAATGTAGCCCAACTCATATTATACACTAGTATCTATGAGTGGACTAGTTTTTGGGGGGCACGTCAGTAGAAAGCCAGAAATTCTATTCCTCCATCCACAAAACCACCCGAATAATCTTCTTCATCCTGCTCTTCCCAAGAAAGATTATCTTCATCAAAATAATCAACCGGAACTGGCAGGACTGTATTACCATTTAGAATGGCAGGGAAATCCATTAGCTTTTCTCTAAGATTACTATCCAACATATTATCCTGATAGTCTTTTATCTTCTGCATTAACGTTATGGATGGGAACATTTTCTCTTCCGCCTCGGCATCTATTGACATAATCATTAACCACCTTTAGCCATTTTTATATTAATAACTGGAACAGCGACCTTCATTAGCGCCTAACGTAATTACTTTTTCTATGAATCCATTGCCAAAAACATGCAGCCTATTTTGTTCTATCCTTTATCGAGTGATGCCAATACCGCCCAGCATTACAATAAGCCCCTTCGTTACAGGAAACATCCCAACAACAAAACTTTCAAGCAATGCATTCACTATTTGAGTCTATTTTGCATCTTTGAACCCAATTATATCTATATTTTCCAAGAACAACTTATCAATATTTGATATTTCCACAGACTCGTTCTGGTCGTTCAGTATGAGTTTTTTGCCATCGCTTCGCCAATTCACCTTGTCTTTATTGCCCTTTAGATCTTTAAAATTGCTTACATCTAAAATGAAGAACTCCTCATTGGATTGATCCGTGACCTTGATGGATTTCTTTTTAGGATTATATACAACATTTACGCCTAACGACTCATGCTCAAGCCATTTATCATTCTTTGTTATTACTATTTTTCTTTCACCAGCTTTTACAAACATGAATTCTGACTTGGTTGGTATCTCCCCTACCTGCATCGGCCAGTTCACATCTTTATCAAAACTCTCCTCGAGCATTTTAATAAAACCACCAATTTCTACAAACTTCTGCTCTCGTTCTTTTTTTACAGACTTTAAACTATCAATTAACCCTGTAGCCTCGATTTTTACTTTTGCATTTTGAGATGCCTCTAAGACTTCTGACATAGGGATATCTGTTTTAGATTTATTTTGATCCTCCGGATGCAACAATTCCATTTGTGCGATAAACGCGCGGATATCATCATCCGTTATCTTTGTTTTTTGTCCTATCAATTTAGACATTTTCCCGTACTCTATATACATTCTTTTAATCTTCGCCTTCAGTGCAGTGGGCGGCAGTCTATCTCTAACATCAGCATTCCAGGAGATATATCTCTCGACATAGTCAAATTTGTCAAGAATATTCTCCTTCTTGTACAAAACTGACAGTAAGTTTTCCAAGATAACTTGGCATTTCCAAACTCCAAACAGCCTTCTGCCCTCATCCAGTTCTGTTTTTATCATGAAATTAAATAGTTTCTCATGATTCAACTTTCTAAAATTTCCGTTTTGTAAAGAGTTGATTATTTCATTTCCAATGTGCAAACTCAAATGCGTGCTATGAAATTCTGTCTTTTTTGTGGCATCCAAATAAAAATCAACTAGCGTTTCTACGTCCTTTACTACATCTGCTAACCGATTAAATACTTGAGGTACTTCCCTTCTTGGAATATATCCGATTAACTTCTTAACGGTCCCGCAAATTCGCGCAATATCTCGTTTTGAAATTACCGTCTCAACATATCTAATTATCTCTTCCTGTTTTTGATTCTCCATAAAATGCTTTTTTATGTGATTTTCAATGCTGATAGGATCATTTATTTTAACAATACCCTCAATTGCTTTTTGATATTCCTTTGAATAGACAAGGTAATTTAATATTTTTTCTTGTTTGCTTGTCCCTAATTCATCGAAATCATTAATACCGTAACTACTCATAAGGCTGTTTGTTTGGAGTTGTATTTTCAGCCTTAGCTCCGGAGTCTTGACTTTATCAAAACTCGCAACTATCGGCCAGATATCTTCGTGTTCGCTCATTGCAATGCAGTAGTAATACAATTCATCGTCACATTTTCCCGTTTTCTCGACAACGGCATCCCCTATATCTTTTCCCTGGGCAAATTGAGCTTTTTCAATCGCTATTCTTAGTAAGGTATTATGAATATGTTCATCCTCAAGTAGAATGCTTGATATTCTCTCCCCGCGCATCGTGTAAAGCTTATTGTATATTATTGTCTTATCAGATTCATTGTTTGAGGCTAGGACTAGTTGGACTGTTTCTTTCATCAATTCAATATATCGTAGTTCAAAATGGTGTTCAAAATCATTTCCAGATGAATCAGGGTAATACTTCAAATCGATTCTAGACAGCTCTTGTGTTACTGCTAAACCACTCCTGAGATTTGTCCATATTTTTATATTGACAGCATACTGTCCTATCTCAGCATTTTTGAGAAGCGGTTTTAGGGTAGTGATTGTTGCGTCCTCCAGACTTGAAAGCAAACGATATTTAATAGCAATTTCTCGATACGAAGTTCCTTTATCTGCTATAACTGCAAACGCGTCTGCCGCTCGCGAGCATAGATTACTTTCGTATCTTCTCGCGCGAGCCTCAATATTTAATATGTTTGCCTGCACCATATCGGCATAATATTCATCGTTTTGATAATCCTTATATTCTTTCATTTGTCTCAAACATCTCCTCAAGACAATAACATCTTCCTGAACCAAGGCATTCTGAACTTCCAAGAAAAACTCTGCCAGTGGCAATGGAGCCCCTAATAGTTCAGCTAAATCACTTGCATTTGTTGTCTCTATAACTTCTAGTGATTCAAAACAATTCTTAAACCACTCTGACGTTTTTTCCGGCTTTGCACTTTCAAACACTGAAGAAACATATTTCCAGAAATTATCAATACCCTTCTGAGTATCGATAATAATGATGTTGGTTTTGGCTCGAGTTATTGCTACATATAGACTGTTTAAGAAATACATTTCTTTAATTCCATCCTTATTGCTTTGTAAGTCAACAAAGTGCTGACCAAACTTATAGATTACCACATCTTCCCATTCTTGCCCCTTTGCTTGTAATGGTGAATATATAAACCTAATCATATCATCTTTCATTCCTTTGAGATTTATGTCATTTCCAACATACTCTTCTGTTTCTTTGCTCTCACCAAAGCAAGGCAAGATGTAATGCGTTTGTGTTTCAAGAGGTATAATGCCTTCATCTGGGGCACGGTAAAATAGTATATTGTCGCACGCATGCAATTCTGTACTGTCATTCTCTATCTTTGTTGGTACTTGATATTCAATAGCCCAACTCACTCTCTTAGCCATATCATTTTCAGCATTCCCAATGGCTAATTTCTTTCTAAGCCATTGCAAGGAATTTGCAAATCTGACTATGTTGCTCTCCGACCTATAATTAAACCTTAATGTGTGCTCATTATTCTTCCAGTGGTTCGGATCTTCAAGCTGAAATTTATTCTTAACGCCACTCCAAGTAAAGCCTGTGGGACTTACAGTTTGAGATTGATCTCCGGCGAGACAGAAAAGAAGACCATCTTGGCTTTTTCCTCCATACTGCTCAATATCGAATACATATTTGCTACGGATCTTCATGAACTCTACAGCAACACCATTAAAATCCTGAACCTCATCGCAAAAATACATAGAATAGGTTAGCAAACCCTGTTTATCTAATGCTTCGTTTATCAAATCAGAGATATCTATTTCATTGTTTTCTCGCTTCCAGTTCTTGTACTCTTTCCATATTTTGTCATAAATATCCTGATAGGATTCATCAGATACACTTTTTATGGTCAATTTCCTGTATTCTTCCGGTACAAGCTCGCAAACTTTATTGTTTACAATAATCTCACCAACAATATAGGCATTAATGACATGCCACACTACTTCAGAATCAATATTCCTATTAAGATTGCTTCGTTTGTTTGGCCAAAATATATTCTTGAATTTATTGAAGCCAACTATTTCATTATCAGGGTTTAACGTCTTAGTTACAAATCTATAAAAAGTATAAAAATGCTCTTCTATGTAATCATTAATCTTACGGACTCTTTTCATTCCATCCTCTCCGCATCCTCCCAAATGTCTGACTTTATCTGTCAACAATCTCTTGACACTGTTTTTTGCTATTTTTAGCAATTCCTCAGTAAATGTAATAAAGCAAAGATCTCCTTCCATTTTATTTTCTTTAAACAACTTTTCGTACAACTTTTCTGCGGCCAAATAATATAACATCGTTGACTTACCGCTTCCAGCACTGCCCGAAATAAGAGCAGGAAATTGCAATTCTCTAGGCTGTTTTGAGTATATTAACTTAGACAAGATTTCGTCTTCTTCCGGAGAGAGCGCAAGATTTACTTTTTCAGTGTTTTTCTCTATACTTTTAGCCCACTCGTCATATAGTTCTAAATGCTCATAAGCTCTTTCTACGTTAAGGATAAATTCCTGGTAGTTTTGCTCACTATTAATATCAGCAATTGCCCACGAAAAACTTTGTGCTTCGTATTGAACCTGCCCTATTCTAAAGTCAAGCAAAACCAGTGCTCTGTTATGCCTGAAATTGAGGCTACTATAATATTTCACCGTGTACTTTATTCCCAGATCAAGAACATTATCTTCTTTAACCAATACCTCATGTCGATTTGTCAACTTTGACTTTGCCACATCCTCTGCCAACGCGACTATGGTATTTTGCATATTTTTGAGATCTTGAACACTGACTTCCAACTTTCTAGTATTCTTCACCCAAACCTTACTCTCAAAGACCATACATTCCCAATAATCATTTGTTGTTGTATGCCAGTCGGAATATCGATCCATAATCGAGACCTTTCTTAAAACCATTCTCGAGTCATAATCTTCTCTTTGATTCTCAATGGACTTAATTACATCTTTCTCATCTTGCAACTGCATGCTTTTTTTCCGGAATCTATCGTATGTTTCATGCCAATTTCTGTCTTTTTTCTGTACCACCTCTGAAACATATCTAATCCTTGTTGTGTTATTACTTATTTTCAAAGTAATTATCTTGCCAAAAACTCTTAGCTGTGCGGGTTGTTTGTATTTGTAGCAAAAATACCCACCAACCTCCTCATAGTCAACTGTCTTTTTTACAGGATCTACGAGTCTTTCTAGAACTTGCGTTTTATCTTTTTCTTCCCAATGTTTACTGCTTTCATGAAGTTTTCTACTACAATAAAGCGACTTCTCCATAAGAATAATATTGTCGTTCGCAAACTTTTCTCTTACCGCACTTATAGTCTCTAGTTCGATGCTCATTTCGCCTCCTCATAATAAGGGCATATATCTACAAGTTAACTTTACTCTGACTCTCCCCACTGCAAGCCGTGTGGAGCATGGCTTGCTTCGGCTTTCCGAAGTCAAACCTTCGCTCCGCAGGGTTGCATGAAACCGCAACCCTTTGTGGTTAGGGGCTATCGCACACTTATACTAAATTCTTGGAGCAAAATAGTTTTAAGTGTTCTTAAATCTTACAAACTATTGTCATATATTCCTAATAGTTGCTATGAAGCACTAGCCTCTATTAGATCATTCGAGTTGAATTTGATTAACCTTCTTGCCTTAGAAATCTAGGTTTAAAATAAGATTATCACGTTGAGAAACAAACACTGCCATCTCCACATCTCTCGCCCTACAGGGAACATCATTTTGACCATTTAGCTCGGTCAAACGATTAGCAAACATTCTGCACCATTTAACCCACGCAACGTATGCGAAGTAATCATCGTCCTTTAGTCTTGGTGTGGTGCCTCTTCTGCCTTCTTGCCTTGCAAGTTCTTGGGCTGTTACTTGGTTTTGATAACCCTCAAATCCAAGAAGTTGAACTGCGTTATTTGGATTTGCGTTTATTATCTCAATATTTTCATTAACCCATCTTGCCACCCATATGTCAACCATAGGGAAACGTTCTGGGTTCATAAAGGCGGGAAATGTTAGCGTAACAGCCAACCCACTCTTAATTCCAATGCTTGTTCTAAGATATTCCATATTTGCAATTTCTTCATAATTATCATTCTCTATAAAATTATTAAGATTACGACTTATTCGTAATAATTCCTGGTGCTCGTTTATTACTTGATTAGTTAGGTTGTCTCTAGCCATGCCCATATTGAACATTTTCCAAAAAAGGACCTCATAGTATACGATTATTTCATTTTCAGAAGAAACCCGAAAATTATCTTCAAAATCTATTGTACTTTGCCTGTCTACTGCGACTTGCCGATTGAAATGATTAGGTTGAAATTGATGAGCTCCGCCAAACACGCTTAAATCGGCCGGGTAAGAATATGCATTATAAGCAGCTAACCAGGTTTGTGGCATTTTTACTCCTCACATCAGTCTACGTAGAAGCTAAATCTTCCACCGCTTGGTAGTCTGTTTGACAAGAAGAACAAGTCCTAAAAGCCAAAATGCAAAGTGTTCGCATACTGGCTATAATTTCTGGTTCAAAACAGGGCTGTACATGAGTTTTAACTTTTGGCTTTCTTCTTTTTGCGCATTCATATCGTAACTGAAGACCTCTTTGAGTCGTAGAGGGAGATTTGTATATTTGAAAAAGGAGTTGCCGGTGTATTATGTCCCCCATAAGTATCCCCAGTGAAGCAGAGTGGTTCTGATATGAAACTTCTATATTATAAGCCCCTAATATTGGCTTGGCAAGGGGAAAAACATCACAAAAACATTATAGAATAATGCCCCGCGTCAGAACAATTCGCCTGGCGCGGGGCACAGTAAATCGCTGCTATTTCTTCTTTTTTGGGTCGTCGTACTTGGTTTCCTCGAAGAACTCCTTCATAACTTTCTTTGGAGAACGCAAAAATGCTACAGAAGAATCACCGAGACTGGACATCGTCTCGCGCATTTCATAGGTATCGTAGTTCATCGTATTCCCTCTAGAGACGCCTATGGCATGGCCGGCGAGCCAGGAGTCCTGGTTTGCTCCTAGGAAGATAAAGGTCCAGTTCTCCTTCTCCTTTTCCTTGATAAGGTCAAAGATCTTGCGCTGGTTGTACTCCGTGCTGGCGTTCTCCTGTCCGTCCGTCATAATAACGAAAAGCAGTTTGGCTTCCTTGCCAGACTCCTTCAACTCAGCCGATACCTTGGTGATGGTATTGCCAACGGCATCGTATAGCGGAGTGGTGTTGGCGGGGACATAAGTCTCCGGGGTCAGCTCAGCCACATCCTGAACGGAAGCGTTCACATAGGGCATTTCGATCTTTGCCGAATTGAACTTTGTCAGGGAAAAGCGCACGGATTGGTTACCATCTTTCGCGCCGGTCTTGAGCGTGTTAATGTACTCGTTGAAGCCGGAGATGGTCTCTTTGCGGCAGGACTGCATTGAGCCGGTCTCGTCAAGGACAAAACTGACAATGGTTGGCAGGGCCTTTGTCTCCGGTACCGGGGTCTTCTTGGCTGCTTTGGATTTGTTTACTGCGGTTTTCTTTTTCATGTTGGGTCTCCTTTGGTGCGGTTTTGGTTATGATGCGCAGAGGTGCGGATGCGCAAGATCTAATGTCCAAACCTCTGCCAGATAGCTCGTGTAGCTTAGATAGATCCTTCGGTGCTTCGCGCCTCAGGATGACACCTTCGCGGCTTTGCCGCTCAGGACCATTGAGACTTCATATACATCAATCACACTAATCAATTTTGTGGTCTCAATGGGTATACGAGCGCACATATGAATAAGTTGCAGGAAAAGATTAAAATGATTAGAAAAAGAGATTACGCAGATTATGGCGGAAAGCATTAAGAATACAGGGGTTTGGACCTATATGGTTATGGTTTCGTTGTCGGTTAGGACTCTCACATTGAGGCCGGGGAGTAGCTCTTTGAAGGCATCAGGGGAGTTGGTGTGGATAGGAATGAGCATCTTGGGGTTGATAGATTCGGCCAGCGTTTTGAGATCCTTGGTATAGGCGTGGCCGGAGACGTGAAAAGTCTTGTTCAGATCCAAGTTCTTCTCTTTGATAAAAGCCATGTAGGCCTCGTAGGAGGCTTCCTGTCCCGGATAGGGCTTCTCCCACCATTTTGACATCATGAGGAGCAAACCTTTGGGAACATTGGCTTCATCCTTGAAGTAATGAAGCTGGCTTTCTTTAAAGAGGACAAGACGATTATTTGCAGAGAAAATATCCTTCACCTCTATTTCCTGGGGACGAAGTTTTTTGCCTATATCAAACACGCCCTTTTCAAGCATCGGCCGCATATGGCCTTTCAGGTAAAAAACTTTGATAGGCATCTCATAAATAGGCTTAATCTTCCAGCCGAGTTCCCTAAAGCGTTCATAGATCATGGCTGTAGGTAAATCAATCACAAGTTCGTAATCTGCCCTAATGCAAGCATTTAGCAGAGTGATAAGGCGATCACCGTTTGTTAGGCTGAAGTTGGTCAATACCGGTTTTGCTTGTCTCTTAAGTTCCGCAGCGATACGCAGCTCAAGTTCTTTTTCTGACTCTTCGACGCCCTCCCTCTCGCTTCCGACCATAGTGCCTTCCATTAGCAGGATATCCGGGTTTTTGGGACAGGCTTTAATGAACATATCAAAGAGAGGACCTTTCTTGCCGTGGGCGCGGGTGTCGCCGGTATAAACGATGGTCTTATTCTCTTTCTCGTTCTTGATGACAAAAGCAAGCGAGCCAGGTGAAGAATGGTCAACATCGAAAGCCGTGATAGTATAATTATCAATCTTCAACTCTCGATTCTTCAAATTATGGTTTCCGTTGATTATATGCGGATTAGCGCACGGCTTGCCTGTCCAATTGATGAAGATATCCAAAAGTTTGATTATCTCGTCGGTTGTTTTGGACATATAGACATCGGTACCGTCATTCAGGTACTCAATGAAGCCGGTATGGTCAGGGTGGGAATGTGAGATAAGGACCGATGCCGGGATTTTCACAGGATCGTCCTTAAACAGACCTTTTACTTTAGGGAGAAATTCCTTTACTGCTTCAAGGCTTCCGTCACCCAGGTCAGCATCAAGGGGTGAACCGACATCAAGAATGAGCCGTGTGGCTCCGGCTTGAAGCTCTATGCAGGTACCCCCGATTTCGTGGGTACCGCGGTGGATTGTTAGGTGCATTACTAAGTCCTCCTATAGAGTATACGGAGGGGTAAGGGAAATAGTTGCATTAATGATGATTAGCGATTTGCCTCGCAGATAACACCGGAGGTGACGAGAAACAGAAAGACAGTGAGGGTAATATTATTTGTTCCATTCTTTAAGTGAATTGATCATTTCCTCTATCAGTGATGTTTTGTTTTTGTAATTCTCTAGCGATTTGATCAAATCCGTAAAACTTAGCGAATAAAAATTGAATATTTTTCTCGTATCCCATTGATTTAAATCTGGTGTTACATATATAACATTCTCAACATTCAAGGCCTTCAACTCTTCTTTATCACAAATACTTAATAAATAAGAATATTTTCCTTTTTCATTTGTTCTAGATTGAATTAACTTTATGTCCTCAACAAGTTCACGAAAAGGTGCCCCAACAACCTTTTCATACTTCGCAATCTGATCTTCATTAATCCCATTTTTCTCAGTTTTTAATTCTAACAGAAATAGACTACTGCCATTTGAAACCAAATAATCAGCGTTGGTTGATAGCGCCGGCTTTCTCTCATCTACAATCTTGGTTCGATTTTCGTCCCAGCCAGGCAAATATCTTTGGAGCAAAGGAAATTCTGGTGCCACTAAACACCATGTTCCACCATATTTATCACTTAAAGCTTCTGTCAAAAACATTGAAATAAATATATCCGCCCTTCTCTCTAACTGATACTTGGGTAACTTTTTCCATTCTCTAAGCCTATTAAACAAGAAGCGTATTTGCTCATCTATAGACATATCATTTCTCATTGCACCGCTCCCGGTTCTGTTTATCTAACATAGCAAGACACATCTCTAAAGTAAGGATGTATTTACTGTGGTACCCTACGCTTCGATTATTTCAACGAACTAATTAATCATGAAACACTTCTAGCCCTGATTTACTCTTTCCATAGCCACATGACAGGGTTACCATCAATTTTTATTATATGTTGACCATACACAGCGTCATACCCCAGCATTCCGCCTATTTGCTGAGCCGGAGCATTATGATTACTTTTAATAAATACTCGTCCCATTTTGTCATACAAATTATTATCTGTTTCCTTCAATTTTGCGTATATTTCTTCTGAGGACAAAGGTCTGTCAGCTGCTCTTAGTATTCTATAGATCTGTTCGCGGTATTCGTATCTCTTCATATTCCCCTCCCATACCTTTAGTTTTGTAAAAGGGACAACGCCATTTATTTGTCCTTTTTAGGCCAGGGTCTTCCCCTCGGCAACAGTCTAAGTTTCAACTTCAATTTCGTCTCAAGCCAAGCAATAAATTTCTCGCTCCCATACGGCTTCTTGTTCATTAACTGTCCCTATTACCCTGTACCACCGCTACCTTAAAAGCCTTATCAAACCTACGTTTTACCTGGTTCACTTCCATTGGGCACCTCCGTCCCGGAGATGGTTCTATACTAACACCACCTCTCCATTGTGTCCACTATTTCGGGGGAGCTCCACCCTATTACCGTAACAACTCAGAACAATCCTGGGCTTCAAGGACCGCATTCAAGCTCAAACAAACTTCAAAAAAGGAGGCGGCGTAAACCATGATCTTTTCCATGAATTTTTACACCCTTTTTATTGACATTATCGCGGATGCCTTTCCATACAACCTCCTGACAACAGTATCGACAACACCTTTATTACTGTGGATATGCAACACTAACTGTTCTTACAGATTCGATAGTCCTTAGTCCGATTCAGCCTGTTTAATCTCTTCTATTATCTCATCTGCTTCCTCTTCAGACATTTCATCTCCACCAAATTTCACAAGTCCCATCAAATGTTTCTTTAGGTGCCAAGCTGAGCATGCATCTATTTCATCGTGATTTGGACATCTCCATATACCCATTATCCCTCCCAGCATCGTCGCGGACGATGCATTCCACCGGCTCTGCCGGACTACTAATTGTAAATCAATGGTTCATAGATACTGACATACATCGAAACACCTGGGCGAATCGACATTGTCGATTCACTCCATAGGCGTAAGCAAATTTATCAAAACTGTTGTGTTTTGATGCAACATAGACAGCGATGCTTCAGTAATCCTTGAGCTTCTTATTAGCAATTAGAAATCAGTAATTAGCAATCCGGCGGAGCCGCTCAAAACAAACCTTGATGGGTCCTTCGCTTCGCTCAGGACTGAGCCTTCGGCTCAAGATGACAGCTTCCTATGACGCTTTGCGTTACACTCCTATGTACTGAAACCCTGCCCAGAAATACGGGTGCGGGAACTTTTTGCGGACCAATTCCTGAGCTATACGAAGCGATCTCGCCGGGCTGTAACCGCAAGAAAGATTTAGGTGGAAATTGTTCATTAATATATGGGTTGCCTCGTCGTCGACATTGCCAAATGTTACAAGCACGCCGCGAGCGCCGGCTTGAAGAAAAGCGCGCGGGATAGAAATCATTTCATCAGTAAGGTTCATCACATGGCCTACGCCGCTTTCACAACAGCTTAGCACCACTATCTTAAGATTCTTAAGCTTCTGCTCTACTACTCGTTCCACATTGAGCTCGTATCTGCCGTCGT
>Ga0209083_1003965_pt1 | contig 11798 bp, 9 predicted proteins | sample AM7aDNAmetaG_FD_184132 | JGI IMG/M metagenome (GOLD analysis project Ga0209083, IMG submission 184132) | Freshwater microbial communities from Finland to study Microbial Dark Matter (Phase II) - AM7a DNA metaG (SPAdes) (version 3) | ecosystem: Environmental > Aquatic > Freshwater > Lake ...
ACTACTGGTGCAGGATCTTCTTCTAATAATCAGAGTATACCAACATCAGCCTACTTTAGCGGTGCCGTGGCAGTGACATACGTGGTTGCTTTTTCTGATGCCCGTATCAAGAAAGTCATGGCTGTCAGCGACCCGGAGGCTGACCTGGCCACGCTAAGGAAGGTCAAGATCACCGATTACAGCTACATCGACGTGTTGAACAAGGGCAACAGGCCAAAGAAGGGGGTCATCGCCCAGGAACTTGAGCAGGTTTATCCAATCGCAGTAAGCCGTTCGTCCGAATTTATTCCCAATGTCTATGCAATGGCCGGAACCGTAAGCCTAAACACAAAGGCCAAAGAGCTGACTCTGACCGTTCCAAAACCCCACGGTTTTGCACAAGGGAACCTGGTCCGGGTGATCACTGATAGTGGACAGATTGAGAAGTCTGTGGCAAGGGTGGTGGATGCCAACACTTTTGTGCTTGCTGGCGTGAAAGAAGTGGCAGGGGAGGTATTTGTGTTTGGCAAGAAAGTGGACGACTTCCGCGCTGTGGACTACGACCAGCTCAGTACACTGAATGTATCTGCCACACAGGAACTTGCCAAACGATGCGAAGCGTTGCAAGCCGAGAACGATAAACTGAAGGCGCAAAACGAAGCCATCATCAAACGGCTAGAAGCACTTGAGAAAAAGTGATCAGAAAACAAATGAATAAAAGCTGTGGTCTATTGCCAGTCAGTGTGGGTTCGACCCATCACTGGCACAGACAAAACACTTTAATACAGACAAAATGAAACAAACAATATCGACACTTGCAATTGTGGTGATGGCATTGTCCTCGATGGGGCAGAACATTATATACAACAATGGGGCAAGGATAACTACCGGAACCGTTGGGACCCAAAGTTACTGGGTCGTTTCGGGTGGGGCTTTTACGCTACAAAGCGAAAGTACCGATAACCTGGCAACTTTCGAAAACCTCAAAATCGAGTCGGGCGCCTCGCTTGTGTTGACTTCTGCCACCTGCCTTACCGTGAACAACACTTTGGTGAATGTTCCTGGCATCGATGGGCTAACTGTCCCAAGCACTTCCACCGGCACAGGTTCGTTGATGATCATGGGGAGTACTTCGGCATCTGGCAAAGTGGAACGGTACATGTCGGCAGAAGCATGGCATATCGTTTCGGCACCTGCCACCGAAACCCTGGGCGGTTTTTTAACCCGGAATTTATTTATCCCCCAATTAGGCGAAACATCGAGTTTGGGAATGATGGATTACAATACAGGGGCCAACAATTGGAACGGCTATTTTACAACCGGTACAGGTGGAAGTTTCGCTTCGGGGCAAGGGTATATGGTACGCACCGCAATCCCGGATCCTGTGGCACCCACAATTTTGAATTTCAAAGGAACTTTGACTGCCGGTTCCACCAATGTAACGGTTGCTTCGGGCTGGAACTGCATTGGCAACCCGTTCACCACCGCGATACTGATCAGCAACGGCGACAACTCCTTTTTGACCGTAAATGGTTCAACCAAATTAGAAAAAACGGACCCTGCAATTGATCCAAGTTATTACGGTGTCTATTATTGGAACGATTCCCAAACCCGGTACGATGTTGTCAATAACGCAAGTGCCGACCCAACTTATGCACAATCTGGGCAGGGCTTTTTTGTCAAAGCCAAAACAGGCCTGGTTGAATCAGGAGATGGACAGAACAATTTTGTAACATTTACCCCGGCCATGCAGGTCCATAAAACAGCATTGGAATTTAAAGCGGTCGCGCTCCCCTACCCATCCATCAAACTGTTGGCAATCAATAACGAGGCAAAAGCTTCGACCGATATCAAGTTTATCGATGGCACCACCAACGGTCTCGACAGGGGTTATGATGCGGGAATCCTAAAGGCCGGTGAAACGTTTTCGGTCTATACCAAACTGGTTGACGACAATGGGGTCGAGTTCCAGTTGCAGTGCCTTCCAAACACCGGTTTTAGCAAAATAGTCATCCCAATAGGCATCGATTCCAAAACCGGTGGCGAAATCGCCTTCTCTGCCCAAACGGTCCAATTGGACCCCACCTGCAAGGTAATCCTGGAGGATAAGCTAACCAACACATTCACAGATCTTTCCACAAACACCTATAAAGTTGCTGTTGCGGCCAATACTGCCCGTACGGGGAGATTCTACCTTCACACGGGCGATATCGTGAGCGGTTTGGAAGATCAGGTGCTGCCAGGAAAGTTGACCGCTTATGCCCGGAGGAACACAGAAATCCGTGTGGTTGGCGAAGTTGGGAACGATGCGGTTGCAACATTGTACAATGGTTTGGGCAAGGTGGTGCTCACAAAGAAATTGGGTGCTGGGACGTTAAATATCATTGGCCTCCCGAACCTTAGCAGCGGCATTTATTTGCTGAACATAGAGAACAATGGTACGCCACAAACAATTAAGGTGATGGTGAGGAAATGATACGGCATAGGGCATGGAGCATTGGCGCTTGGGGCATAATTTTGAAAATGGGATGATTTGAAAATTTGGAAATGGTAGGGGCGTACCCTTGTGGCCGCCCTTATCCTGAAAAAATCTTTTCAATCCATTCCGTCCGAGATGAGGGTCGCACTTTCACTTGTTCAGCTTCCACTTGCGGACGGATGGTTTGATATTTTGTAAAAAGTAAGCCCAACAACCAAAGGTTTTTTCCGTAATTTTGCACCATTCAAAATAATCCATCTATGACTGGTACAGGACATCCTTTTCAAAAATACATTAAAATTTTCTGGGGCATCTTCGGATTTGGAATTCTGATGATTATCGTTCTTTTTAGCCTTGTGGCAAATGGTAAACTAGGGTTTATGCCTTCTTTGACTGAGCTTGAAAACATCGAATCATCACTGGCCTCAGAAGTATATTCTTGCGACAACATCGTCCTTCGTAAGTTCTTCTACAAGGAGAACAGAACATATGTTCCCTATGAGCAGATAAGTCAAAACGTGATCACAGCTTTAGTTGCGACAGAAGATGAAAGGTTTTACAGTCATTCAGGAATTGATGTTAGAGGCCTGATCAGGGTTTTAAAAGGGGTGGTCACTGGAAATGAAAGCTCCGGAGGAGGGAGTACAATCAGTCAGCAATTGGCAAAGATGCTGTTCCCACGCGAAGACATGGACAATAAGATGGACCTTGCCTTCCGCAAATTCAGGGAGTGGGTTATCGCAGTGAAGCTGGAGCGCAATTTTACAAAAGAAGAAATACTGACCATGTACCTCAATAAATACGATTTCTTAAACCTTGCTGTGGGTATCAAATCGGCTGCCCAGATCTATTTTGGCACTACACCCGATCAACTTACGATTGAACAGGCAGCAATGCTCGTGGGAATGGCAAAAAATTCTTCCCTTTATAACCCCATCCGCCGACCGACACTCGTAAAACAACGTAGAAATGTCGTGTTGAACCAGATGGTCAAATTTGGAACAATTTCCGACGCCCAATACGATGAATTAAAAGTAAAGGATTTAATGCTCAATTACCATAAGGAGGACTTTAAATCGAGCCCTGCAATTTATTTTACGGAGTACCTGCGTACAATTTTAATGGCAAAAAAACCTGATCGTCAAAAATATGGTGCATGGCAAAAACAACAATTTTATGAAGATTCATTGGAATGGGCACAAAACCCACTATATGGCTGGTGCAATAAAAATCCAAAACTGGATGGAACTCCATATAACATTCATTCCGATGGATTGAAAATCTACTCAACCATCGACAGCCGGATGCAGGCTTATGCTGAATATGCTGTTAAACAGCACCTTAGCGTTGAAATACAGCCAGTATTCAATCAGCGGTTGAAAATATTGCGAAACCGTCCTTTCCCAAATTCAATGACAAATGATGAGGCAAACAACTTGCTGATTTTCTCGGTCAAACAAAGTGAACGGTACAGGCAACTACACAGTCAGGGGCTTAGCCATGATGAAATTTTAAAAGAGTTTGCCAAACCAGTGGAAATGACCGTTTTTAGCTGGCGAGGCGAAATTGACACCACCATGACCCCCCTTGATTCGGTAAAATACAACCTTGGGTTCCTTCGGTCGGCGATGATGACGATGGAAACCAAGACCGGACATGTAAAAGCATGGGTAGGTGGCCCGAATTACAAATATTTTATGTACGACATGGTAAAGCTCGGAAAACGGCAAGTGGGTTCCACTGTAAAACCATTCCTTTATACCCTTGCCATGCAAAATGGTTATTCGCCCTGTACCTTGGTGCCCAATGCGGAACAGACCTTTTATCTTTTCGATGGCACCACCTGGACAGCAAAAAATTCAGGGGATACCGATCACGATGGGCAGATGGTAACCTTAAAATGGGGGCTTGCCAATTCGGTCAATCAGGTATCTGGATGGGTCATGAAACAGTTCAATCCCGAATCGATGGCCAATATGATGCGAAAGCTTGGCATTATCAGTCCCATTGATGCCGTACCGTCCATGTTCCTTGGAACGTCGGATGTTACGATTTATGAAATGGTAGGTGCTTATGGGACCTATGCCAATCACGGGGTATATACAAAGCCGATTTTTGTGACAAGAATTGAGGACAAGAACGGAAACGTACTTGCGCGCTTTTCACCCGACCAACACGATGCCATCGATGCAAAAACAGCCTATTTAATGTTAAACCTAATGGAAGGTGTTGTTAACGAAGGCACGAGCCAACGGCTTCGCAGGGAAGGTCTGATCTATGGCGGATTAACAGCCGATATTGCCGGAAAAACCGGGACCACTCAAAATCAATCGGACGGATGGTTTATGGGAATTACACCTGAATTGGTCACTGGTGTCTGGACAGGAGGCGATTTAAGGTCCATACATTTTGAAGGGCTTTCAATGGGACAAGGTGCAAATCTGGCACTGCCTGTATATGGCTATTTTATGAACAAGATCTATCGTGATAACACCCTTGGATATTCTCAGCAAACGCGGTTCGATGTCCCCGAAGGATTCAACATGGACCTCGATTGCTCAAAATTCATGAAAGAAGACAACAAAGACGCCACGAAAAACGAGAGCGATTTCTTTTGAGGAAAGAGGTGGAGAAGGGGTGAAGATGAGAAAGGGTGAGGGCGAGAAAGTGAGAAGGGGTGAGGGTGTGAATGGGAGAAAATAAGAGGGAGAGAAAATAAATCAATAACAACCTTAAAATCTCAACAATGAACATTATTAAAAGCCACAGGGAACTCAATGTTTACAAATTAGCATTCACGAGTTCTATGAAGATTTTCAATTTTTCGAGAAAATTCCCAAAAGAAGAAACCTATTCTTTGACTGATCAAATAAGAAGATCTTCCCGATCCGTTTGTAGCAATATAGCTGAAGGGTTTAGGCGAAGAAAATATCCAAAAGCATTTTCAAACAAGTTAAATGAGAGCGAAGCAGAGGCAGCGGAAACTCAAAATTGGCTTGATTTTGCATTTAGTTGCGGTTATCTCGATGAAGATTCATATCACTTGCTCGATAAAGATTACGATATGATAATTGGAATGTTGGTAAACATGGAACGGAATTCAGTTAAATGGTCCTTATAATCTTTCTAATTTTCTCACCCTTTCTTTTCGCCCCCTCTCATTTTCTCCCATTCCCCTATTCTTCCTTTCTCCCATTCTCACCCTCACTCCCTTTCTCAAACCGGTGCTTTCCATTCGCCATTTTCCATCATCAATTTTTTCAGCTCCTCCACAGCATCTTCAGTGGCAACATGGCGTTTGATCAGTTTTTGCCCTTTATAGAGGTTAATTTTCCCTTTACCCGCACCAACAAACCCATAATCGACATCCCCCATCTCGCCCGGACCGTTAACTACGCAACCCATGATCCCGATCTTAAGGTTCTTTAAATGACTGAAGTTATTCTTGATTTCGGCGAGGGTATCACGAATGTCAAACAATGTGCGTCCACATCCTGGACATGATATAAACTCGGTCTTTGTGACCCGCATCCGGCTTGCCTGTAAAATCCCAAAAGCTAGGTCTTTCAATTCGTTGTAACCAATATTCCCTTGGTTGGTCAACAAAATACCATCTCCGTAACCATCAATAAATAATCCTCCCAAATCGGTAGAAGCCTTGATCAACAAGTCCTCATAATTGTTCTCCTTGTACGACCGATGAAGGATGACCGGATTTTTGCAAATATGGGCATCCAACTCCATAAAGAATGCCCTCATCTCTGCATAGCTATTGATATTGTCGCTCTCCATGATCAGGATAACCTTCCGTTCCCTTTTGAGCTTTTCAATGATTTCCGGATTTTCAATTTTAAAAACATCATATTCTTTTTTATTGATCCTTACAAACCGCATCTGGCCTGAATAATTGTCATTGAAAAGATAATCCTCTAGGGACAAAATCGGATATGACTTACTGGTACGGTCAAGTACCCGTTTACCATCGTAAAAATACTCTGGCATTGTACCTGAATTCAAGGTGCGGACTTCTTCACGGGTGTATTTATTCAGGCTTCCAATCACAACAATTGGCTTTTTCCCACCGATTTCGTTCACAGGCCGGCTTGAACGACGCTCGTATTCAAAAGGATTTGTTTGTGCTACCAATGGTGCTTTGATGGGTGCATGGTTTTCCCTTCCCTTAAAGACATCGACCAATTTCCTCGCAAATGGGATTTCAGCCGCGGGATCTTCAGTAAGTGAAATACGGATCGTATCACCGATCCCGTCAGCGAGCAATGCGCCGGAACCAACTGCCGATTTTACCCTGCCATCCTCACCTTCCCCAGCCTCGGTCACACCGATATGGAAAGGGAAATTCATATCTTCGAGGCGCATCCTGTAGTTCATCAACCTTACGGTGTAAACCATTGTGCGCGTATTGCTAGATTTGATTGAAACCACAATATTGTGATAATCCTCCTTTTTGCAAATCCTCAGAAATTCCATGACCGACTCGACAATTCCTGCCGGCGTATCCCCATAACGGCTCATGATCCGATCCGACAAGGAACCCTGATTTGCACCGATCCGTAAAGCCGTTCCCCTCTCTTTGCACTGACGGATAAACGGAACAAATCGTTCTTCAATTTTCCTCAACTCATCGCGGTATTCTTCATCAGTAAAATTGACCTTCTCGAAATTGGCACGTTTATCGTAGAAGTTTCCCGGATTAATCCTGACTTTTCTGACATATTTGATCGCAATTTCAGCAGCTGCCGGATTAAAATGAACATCAGCAACAAGTGGGTTTAGGTATCCCCGCCTGTCAAGTTCCGCCCTTATGTTCTTTAGATTTTCAGCTTCACGTATCCCCTGAACGGTCACACGTACAAAATCTGCACCGGCATCCAAAATACGAATGATCTGATTGATTGTCGCTTCTGTATCCTTAGTATCGGTGTCGGTCATTGACTGAAGCCTGATTGGATATTCTCCCCCAAGGGTAATCATGCCAATTTTAACGACTGATGTATCCTGTCTTTTAAACTGCAAAAGGGAATCGATATAATTGAAATTCTGGTTTTTCATTCTTTACCTGTTACGACCGTTATCTACCACAAATTTAGATTTTATTTTGAATTATCACGGCTGAAAAATAGATCCTTTAACCCTTGATTCCGTTCTAAAAAAAGTGAGGCCATCCCTACCGGACGTCCTCACTTTTTCTGGTTATATTACAAGATATAAATGAAAATAATATTTTCGACCTCTTATTTCCTTTTGCTGAAATTGACAATCAAAAAGTAGATAATGAAACCCATAGAAATACAAACCAGCTCTATACCAAACGGCAACATGCTATCTGATAAATAATTACGATAGTGATCCTGATTCTGGACACCCGGACTCATTTGGTCGATCAAAATAAAACCTAGGCCACCAAAAAAGGCCACCAACCCCCACTTCAAAGATGGGTATTTATTAACCTCTTTAACTTCAGCAGGTTCTGAACCTACCTGTTGGTCTAAAATACCGGCTTTGTCGAAATGCCCGGCCCTGATGATCTTTCTCTTTAACAGAAAATCTGTAAAATTTTTGAGGATCTGATAGATTGCAAAAAAAATGATAGCTGCCACCAATGTTTTGTCCATTTTATTTTGTTTTAAGTGTTTGTAAGATGAGACAGGAAAGGTTTTAAAAATGTTGCAACTGTTTCTTTTTTTTCTGATTAAAATTTCAGATCTTGATGCAACATTACACCAATGTTGGCTGTCAAACTTCCTGTATGGACGACAATGAATTAATCGAACAGATTTTAAATGGGAATAGCAATGCCTTTACGTTTTTGGTGAACCGTTACCAAAAACTCGTGTTGCATATCTCAGGTCGGTTGATCCAACGTCAGGAAGAGCTCGAAGATGTTTGTCAGGAAGTGTTTCTGAAGGTCTATCAGAATCTTGGGAAATACAGGAAAGAATGTAAATTATCAACATGGATTGCCACGATTGCCTATAACACAGGCATCAATCATTTACGAAAATTCAAAAAGCTGGACATTTCGGATTCAGACACTCAGGAAATTTTTCTTAAAACTGTTGACCCTGATACCATAGGTTACGAACAAACAGACCTGCATCGATACATCAGGGAACTGATCATGCTGTTGCCGGTTCAATATCGCACAGTGATCACATTGTATCATCTTGAGGAATTCTCCTATCAGGAAATTGAACAGATTACCGGTATGCCTGAAGGAACAGTTAAAAATTATCTTTTCAGGGCAAAAGCCCTTTTAAAGGAAAAACTTAAATTTGTAGTGGACGCAAACAGTTTAAAAGTTGTGAAGGAGATCACCAATGAAAAATGAAGAGTTGGATTTAATTATAGAAAATGGGTTGAAAGTCGGTCCTGATTTTCATCTTCCTGTTGATTTTGCCCTTAAAACTTCTGGAAAAGTTGGGCGTTCAATTCAATGGAAGAATGACCTTCTTGAGTATTTATCTTTGACTGGGTTAATTCTTGCACTTTTCATTGCAAGTGTCGGAATGTATTATTATATTGACAAATCATTAGCATTAAGACTGTTATCAATAATATCACAAAATCCCCTGTTTTTTATCCTTGCTTTTCTACTTCTTAATTTCATTTTATTTGCCGACAAGGTGCTTTTACCCCTACTTTTCAACAAGTGGAACAGGGTTAAAATTGGTGACAGTAAAGAATATTTTTAAACTAAATTTGCACACAAAATTGTTGCAATGTCGGTACAGGTAGAATTGGTCACAAAATTATATGGAAAGCAAAAAGCCCTGGATGAGGTTTCGTTCATAGTAAACCCTGGAGAGATCGTCGGATTATTGGGACCAAACGGAGCCGGGAAATCAACATTAATGAAAATCATCACCGGGTTCCTGCACCCTGAAGAAGGTAAAGTCCTGATCAATGGATTGATAGTTGGTTTTAACGATCCTGAAATTAAACAGCGAATTGGTTACCTGCCGGAAAACAATCCACTTTATACTGATCTCTATGTTGCCGAATACCTGGAATATGTTGCAGGAATATACCACCTTAAAAATATTGGGACGCGGGTTTCGGAAATGATTGGACTGACCGGGCTTGAAACTGAAAAACACAAGAAGATCAGTGCCTTATCAAAAGGGTACCGGCAGCGTGTGGGTATTGCGCAAGCATTGATCCATGATCCATCCGTCCTTATTTTGGACGAACCGACTTCCGGCCTCGATCCTTCACAGAGAGTTGAAATCCGGCAACTGATCAAAAACGTCAGTAGGAACAAGACCGTCATGCTTTCGACCCATATCCTTCAAGAGGCCGAAGCAATTTGCGACAGAATCATGATCATCAATCAAGGCAAAATTGTAGCATCCGATACACCTGGCAATATCAAATCATTGTCGATCAATAAATTACAAAATATCCTAGTCGAATTTTCTGAACCTGTTGATAAAGTCAAACTTCTTGAAATACAATATATTACAGATATTCAGCAATTATCAGGAACAACTTTTCTAATTTCGGGTGGCGAAACCGATTTGCGCCCCGTCCTGTTCAGATTTGCCGTTGACAACCATCTTACACTTCTGACCCTCAACAAACAGGAATCAAGCCTGGAGAATGTATTTTTACAAATGACCAGATAGATTGCCAATTTGAGCGGTTGTAGTTGAGTCCCTGGCGGCTGGCGGCTGGCAACTGGCAACTCGGTTGAAAAATAAATTCAACCTGTACAAAGATGCTTTGCTTCCAAAAAAGGGCTTCCAAAAATTTGGAAATGTCGCATTTGTAAAATATATTCGTTGTATTAAAACAACGATCCAAAACTGCAACAACCATGAAAAAGGGATGCCAACACAACAAAAACCCGGATTCAAGAGATAATCAATAAATTAGCCGTTTATCGTCAATCTTTGTTGATTATACAGAAAAAAATTACAATACTATCGACCGAAATTCCATCGGGCTGTACAAAATCCCTTATACCGGAATTATTCTTTAAACATTAAAGTTCAATTCAACAACAAATGAAAACATTTCGATTTTTCCTGATGATATCCCTTACCCTTTTCCTTTCTTCCTGTGCAACAATCGTATATACGCCATACCAAAAAGTTACAGTCAATTCAGATCCTCAGGGCGCCAATATCTTTATAAATGGAATCGACACAAAAAAAACAACCCCAAGCGAAATTACAGTTAAAAGAAAACAAATTCCGACCAATATAAACGGCAAAAATGAGTTGGTTTATACGTTGAAAAAAGAGAATTATCCGGATGCTGTTTTCAGGGATAAATCAAAATCCAATTTTTTGACAGTAATCGACTGGTATATGATCGCTGTTCCCGGATTAATCGATCAATCGTCGGGTGCAAACAGGACTTATGCCGATCAGGTGTTTATGAAACTTGATGGTACAAACAATGCCTCTGCCAAAACAACTAACGAACCAATTAAAGAACAGGTTGGAAACATTTCAGCGAAAACAACAGTTTATCGGTTTGAAAAAATTTCGGATGTTGATCGATCAATCCCCCAAACAGGAAAGACAAATCCTAATAGGTATGCCTTAATAATTGGCAATGAGGACTATAGCTCACATCAGATTGATTTGACTTCTGAAATCAATGTTGATTTCGCCCGTAATGATGCATGTGCCTTCAAAGAATATGCATTAAACACACTTGGGATACCTGAGAAAAACATCATATTCTTATTGGATGCAACAACAGGACAAATCAACCAAAGCATTTCAAAGTTAAATCTGATCATTAAAAACACCCAGGGGAATGGTGATGTATTTGTCTATTATGCAGGGCATGGTCTGCCTGATGAAGCTACGAAGGAAGCTTACCTTATGCCTGTGGACCTAGATGGGAAAAATGCCAGGGATGGTATTAAATTAAAAGATTTGTATTCCAGGTTAACTGAATTCCCATCAAAAAAAGTCACTGTTTTTATTGATGCCTGCTTTTCGGGAGGGGCAAGAAATCAAGGTTTGCTGGCTGCACGAGGTGTTAAGATCCAACCCAAAGAAATTCCATTAAATGGGAAATTGGTCGTTTTTGCCGCAAGTTCCGGCAACCAATCCTCCTTGCCTTATAAGGAAAAGCAACATGGGTTTTTCACGTACTACCTGTTGAAAAAATTACAGGAATCCAAAGGTGACATCAGCTACAACGAACTTTCAAAGTACCTAAGGATGTGATATAAAATAATGTGTACATTTGTGCAAAATTCAATGTATGCAAGACGATAAACGTTTGGAAGAAAAATTCACTTTGTTGCTTCCTCATTTAGATGAAAGAGGTAAGCGGTTGTATTTGGCATCTGAATCAA
>Ga0209083_1003966_pt1 | contig 11794 bp, 14 predicted proteins | sample AM7aDNAmetaG_FD_184132 | JGI IMG/M metagenome (GOLD analysis project Ga0209083, IMG submission 184132) | Freshwater microbial communities from Finland to study Microbial Dark Matter (Phase II) - AM7a DNA metaG (SPAdes) (version 3) | ecosystem: Environmental > Aquatic > Freshwater > Lake ...
ACCGGTGTATTGCGGGTGAGTGCGTCACATCCGTTGTAGGCTAACACCCCGAGAGGACGGAAGGAACGCGCACGAGGTGGACGTTGAAGCCGAGTGATCCCGGGTACCCCATGCCATCCAGCGAAGCCGTCTCGAACGTCATGCGAGGCAACCGCAAGACCGGCTCGCGACCCGAGGCCAGTCTGCGCCGCGAGCTTCACGCGAGAGGCCTCAGGTATCGCAAGAATCCGTCGCTGCGCACGAGCGTCGGCGTCGTGAGACCCGACCTCGCCTTCGCCGGACCGAAGGTCGCGGTCTTCGTGGACGGATGCTTCTGGCACTCCTGCCCGGTTCACGGGAACACGCCGGGCACGAACCGCGAGTACTGGGAGCCGAAGCTCCGCAGAAACCGCGAGCGCGATCGACAGGTGACGGAGGCCCTCACGGCCGATGGCTGGGTGGTGGTCCGGGTCTGGGAGCACGAACCGCCGGCCAGCGCGGCCGCGGCGGTCGTCACGGCCGTGCGGGCCGGGGCCATGGAGGCATCCCAACGACGCCCTCAGACGTAGACTCGCGGGCGACCGGGCGAGCCGCCATGGTGACGCCGCGGGCACAGGCCGCTTGCGCGCCTTGCGACCTCCGGCTACCACCTCCGCATGACCCGCGACCTCGACCAGGCCATGGACTGCTTCGACGCCCGCTACGCCGAGGCCCCAGACGCGCGCTGCGGCCTCGTCGCCTCGTCTCGCGACAAGATCCTCGCGGAGTGGGTTGTGCCCGATGCGCCTCGGCCCCTGGTGCGGAGACGGCGAGGAGAGCCGTCGTTCCTGCCGTCGCCTGCGCGAGTGCGTCACCGAGCTCGACGCCACCGCCGCGCGGCTGCAAGGGCACGGGGTGACGGTTCTCTAGGCCGCGTCCGCGCCGCTCGCCGGGGCTGCCCGGCCGCCTCGCGATTGTCACTCTGTGCGCGCTCCCCGCGCCGGCCTACGATGATCGCATGCATTACCTCTTCCTTGATGAGCCCGACCAGGGCACGACCATGGCCGCCCTCAGGGCCAACGACGACATCCTGCGGGCGTGCGAAGACGAGCGCTGCGAGCTCAAGGCCGCGCGCAGTCACTTCGACTTTCCCAAGCTCGCCGACTACTGCGCCGCCCTGTCGAACGAAGGCGGAGGCGTCCTGGTACTTGGCGTCAGCGACGCTCCTCCCCGGCGCGTCGTGGGCACGCATGCGTTCCGCAGCCTCCAGAAGACCGGCGCCGACGTCACGCAGCAGTTGCGCATCAAGATCGCTGCTGTCGAAAGCAGCATCGACGGCAAGCGCGTCATCACCTTCCGCGTGCCCGCTCATCCCATCGGCCAGCCGATCGCGTTCAACGGCGGATACCTCATGCGCGGTGGCGAGGGCCTCGTGCCCATGACCACGGATCAGCTCAAGCGGATCATGGACGAGACGGTGAGCGACTACTCGGCCACTCTCGCAAAGGGCGCGACCCTCGACGATCTGCATCCGGACGCGATCGGCACGCTCCGCGACTTGTGGGCGCGGAGAAGCGGTGATCCCTCGGTCGCGTCGCTGTCCGACGTGCAGGTGATGGAGGACCTCGGCCTCACGATCGATGGTGAGCCCACGGTGGCGGCGCTCGTCCTGCTCGCGCGTCCGGAGTCGCTGATGCGGCTTCTGGCGCAGGCGGAGGTCGTTTTCGAATACCGGAGTCAGCCGAGCAGTCTGCGCTACCAGCAGAGACGGGAGTTCCATCGCAAAGCTGAGTTGCTGCTTGGGCTGGAGCTCGTCGGCGTGCTCCTCGCCTGGGGGACAGACCTCGTGCGGGAGGGTGACGCGTGGTCGAACGCGCGCGACAAGCGCCATGCGTGCTCCGCGCACGTGCGCGACGGGGCTGTCATCTTCGTCCTGCCGGTGGCCGAGCTCGACCCCACTGCCGCCCCGCTGCAGGGGCACGGGGTGAAGGTGTTCGGCTGACCCCGCGCTCCGGCTGCCAACGTCGGTCCGATTCCTTGTGGGCCCGCGCATGATCGGGGCGCAGCAAGCAGGTCGGCGGCGGGCTGACCTCCCAGGCCTTCCTGGTAGTATCGCGACGTCTTCATGGGGGCCGCAAGGTGAGGAACATCATCGCCGTGAGCGCGCTCGTTCTCGCGGCAGCCGGTCTGCTCGTCGGCTGCGGGAACCCGGCGTCGACCCGAAGCGCGAGTGGGGGCGATGCGGTCCAGCAGCCGTCCGCGGCTTCGAGCGCCAAGGCACGCGACCTCCCCGTCGCCGCAGCCACCATCTCAGACCGGGGCGGGCCTTCCTGGAGCGGCCGACTGGGCGACACCGTCCAGGTCGACTGGTACGACCAGACAAGCGGCGAGACGCACAGCGAGCGGGTCGCGGTCCTCGCTGTCAAACGGCTTCCGAATCCGCAGGGCGACAGCGCCCCCAACGAGTTTGGCGACTTCATCGGCCCCTACGAGTGGAAGTACGGCATCAAGGTGCGGCTCACGAGCCTCGACAAGAGCACGGCGCGCTCACCCGTCGCCTACCAGTTCCTCCAGTTGAGCGACGGCACGTACACCAAGGACAGTCCGTGGGGCCTTGGGGAGGCCGGTGGGCCGGACCCCTCCCGCGTGGGCAAGAGCTCGGTCGGCTGGCTCTCCATGCGGGTCGAGCGCGGCTTCGAGCCGGCCAAGGTGGTCATGCCGATCAGCGCGTGGCATGCCACGTGGTCGCTGCACTGACGCCGGCCGGAGTGCTGCTCGCCTGGAGGACGGACGTCGTGCACGTCGCCGCCCGCGGAGGCGATTGTCACTCTGTGCGCGCTCCCTGCACCCGCCTACCATGGCGGCATGCACCATCTCTTCCTCGATGAATCGGGCGACCACAGCCTGGCGCACATCGATGCTGGCTATCCCGTGTTTGTACTCGGTGGGATCCTCGTCGCGGACGACTCGACCCTTGAGGGCATCGAGCAAGCCGTCGCCGCGTTCAAGCGCGACTTCTTCGGAAACGCCGACATCGTGCTGCACACCGCGGACATCACGCGGAACCGCCAAGGCTTCGAAAGCCTCGCCGACCCGGGGACCCGTGATCGCTTCCATTGCCGCCTCAACGCCTTGCTCGCAGCGCTCGAGTTCAGCGTCGTTGCCTGCGTCATCCGCAAACGGGCTCTCCTTGAACGACACGGGGGGCTGGCCGTCGACCCGTACATGCTCAGCCTGGGGATCGTCGTCGAGCGCTTCTGCTTCGAGCTCGTTGGCAGCGGACCGCAAGGCCGGATCCTCGTCGAGCGTCGCAACGAGCGACTCGATCGCGAGCTCACCATCGCCTGGGACGTGCTGCGCCTGAACGGCACACGGTACGTCCGGCCGGAGGTCCGGCGGCGACGTATCGCCGCGCTCGAGTTCGCGACCAAGGCGACTGGAGGCGCCGGGCTCGAGATCGCCGACCTCGTGGTCACGCCGCTGGGCCGCTGGATCGCGGGTATGCCGCCGAAGCCCCATCTCGACATCGTCCGCAGCAAGCTGCGCCGCGGACCGAAGGGAGACTGGGAAGGCGCCGGACTCGTCGTCCTGCCCAAAGAAAGTGGCCGGGGACCGCTACGCAATACCCGACCAAGGCAAGTGTAGGCCCGCGTCATCGCTCTGTCAAAGCAGCGCTCGGCCGAACGTAAACCGCGCCGCGCGCCTTGGCGCGAGGACGGCGGCTCCGCTATTCTGCGTACCGTCCTGAGGTCCGGCGGCCGTGGGAGGTGAACGCCCTGTGGATGGACCCATCGCCCGTACGTGGCACGGCCTCACCGCGGCCGTCGCGCTCGTCGCGGTCGCCCTGGGCATCGCTCAGGGAGGCGTCCAGGCGCCCGCCTACTACGCCGCGTTCGCCTCGCAGGCCGCCCGCGACGCCAACGTGCTCGCGTTCTTCACGATCCAGTCGAACCTCATCGTCGCGGTCACCGCGCTGCTGCTTGCCCTGCGTCTGCACCGGTCCGCGCTGCTCTTCCGGGTCTTCCGCTTCGACGGCGTCGCGATGATCGTGCTCACGGCGCTGGTCTACCACACCATGCTGGCCGGTCTGGCCCACCCGCACGGCTGGAACGCCGTTGACAATCTGCTCCTGCACACGGTGGTCCCGGCGCTCGCCGTGGTCGGCTGGCTCGTGTTCGGACCGCGCGGACTCGTGTCGTGGAGGGTGGTGTGGCTGTCGCTGGTCTACCCGATCCTCTGGCTGGTCGTCACCCTTCTGCGGGGAGCGGCCATCGGCTGGTACCCGTACCCGTTCATGGACCCCCGCGAGCACGGGTATGCGATCGTGTCGCTGACCCTGGTCGGGATCGTGGCCGTCTTCATCGCGCTCGCGGCGCTGCTGCTCGCGATCGACCGGGGGCTCGGGCGCCTGGTGCGCCGCGGCGCGAGCGGCTGAGGGGCGCCTGGTAGCGGGAGTGCCCGACCGCCCGGAACCTGACCGAGCTCTCCTCGATCCAATGTGACGCAGGAACCCCCCGGAGATCCCGGACCGTTCAGCGCGAGGGCGCCAGTGCGCCGGCCCTCACGCCAGAAGCGCGGCGATCTCCGCCTGGGCGCGCGGATCGGCGTCCCGCGCCTCGACAGCGAGGTTGACCTGCATCGTCGCCTCGGCCACCTCGAGCAACTCGGGTGGGATGGGGTAGCGCTTCTCCCGGGCGAGCCACCGCAGCACGCCGGCGAGCCGCCAGATCGTGGGCCTGCCCGCGTGCACGGGCACGGGCTCGGGCGCGTCGCAAGCGACGATGAGCTTGCGCACGTTCTGCCGCGTGACGCCGAGCAGCAACGCCACGTCGGTGAGGCCCACGAGGTCGGGAGACGCTTCGATGAGCGCGGCATCGGGAAGCGCCGAGCGCACGTCAGCGACGGCGCTGCCGACGGCGCGCGCCGCGTCCTCGGCCTCCCTGGTGAACTCGAGCGCCAGACGCCCGCGCCTGCCCACACCGACGACCGCGTCGTCACAACCGGCAGCTCCGAGGCGCTCGATGACAACCTCCGTATCGGCGTCCCCGACGCCGAGTGCGAAGGTCAGCGTGAAGGTGTACTCGGTCAACAGTCAGTCCTCATCGTCGCCGGGGGCGCGGCGGGTCCCGACGCACCCGTCCACGACTCTCCGGAGCTGCCGGGCGTGATTCTCCGGGCTGCGAGGTGTGCCCCAGACCACCGCCACGCAGAACTCGCCGCAGCGGCAGTCGGGATCGTTGTGCGGGCAGTACATCTTGCCCCAGCCATGCGCCCGTGCGCCCAGGGGCTCGACACGCCAGCCGCCACGTTCCGCGTGCCTGAGCGCACTCTCGATGTGAGCATCTGGATGCCGCCTTCTTGGCACGTCACTTCCTCATGAGTATCGGCAGGTCGGCTGCGGTTGTCAAGTGACAACCATGAAACCGCCTGTTCGCAGCGACCTTCGTGATCCGCCGGCCGTCCGCGTCCGCGAGCTCATCCGGGAGCTGAGCGGCCGCGAAGTGGCCGCATCGGACCGTCCGCACGAAGTCGGCTTGCTTGGCGAACACGCAGGCACCCACACGGGCCCTTCTGGGGCCGTGCTGGCCTTCTCTGCCCCTGGATGGGTCGAGCGGCGCGGTGAAGTACTCGACGAACTGCACGTCGTTGCGGGGAAGCGCCACTCTGCAGAACGCGACCCTGTCCAGCCACTTGTACGGCTGGAACCGCGCCCGCCGAAAGGCGGCGTAGTGGACGTTGAAGCCGTCCGTGTAGACGCGGGTGCGCGGACGGCGTGGCGACACGTCATCCCCCCAGTTGACGATGGTCCGAGAAAAGCAGAAGCCGCCCGGAGGCGGCTTCGCGCCCCGCGTCAGGCGCGGGGACAGTGCGTCCATTATGCGCGCCGACCGCCGAAGGTCAAGCGCTCGCTGCGGCGAAACGTCAACCAAGGGGAGCGCGCCGACGCGCCGGGGCCGCTGGACGCTCCAGCAGTCCTTCAACGACCGCTTCGTCGTCCCCATCGAGGCCAAGGGCGAGCCCAGCCGCTGGGTGACGCTGCGCGCGCTCGAGGTGCTGAGCACACCCTGAACGGCTCCCCCTTGACAGGCTCGCCCCGTATGGGCCTAGCTACGCATGGCGGGCATCCGCTGGTGAGGGGCAAACGAGGGGAGAGCGATCATGGCCAGACCGAACGTGCGCGGCGCGATGCTTCTCGCGGTGGTGGTCCTCGGGGTCCTGCTGGTCACGCCCGACTTGTGTCAGGCGCACGTCCGAACACGCTACCGCGCCGACTACAAGGCCAAGCTCGCCGACCTCAAGGAGCTCTTCAACGCACAGGCGCTCCACTACGACAACTTGAAGCAGGGCGCGCTCGACACGGTGGACGACATGACGCCGTTGGTGGGCGACCCGGACAAGCACGACGAGCTCCTCGCTGAGGAGGAATGGGCGCACGACGTCTGGCTCACGATCGCGCCCATCCCCAAGGCTTACACGAAGGAGTGGAACGAGATGGCGCTGGCCTTCAGGAATCGGGCGGCGCTGTACTTCGCGAAGCGGGCACAGCAGGAGGAATTCAAGTACCAGGCCGCCTTTATGAAGATGGCAGGCGAGCTGCTGGCCTCCCAGGCCATGGAGCACATCGTCGACGCGTATTGGTGGCTGGGCGGCGACCCGCCCGACCTCGCCTACGTGACGGGCACGGCGATCCCCGAGGGCGACGACGACGCGGCTTTGGCCCACGAGGAGTTTGAAGTGAAAACCGGGAAGCTGAGCAAGATGCTCTAAGGGCGACTGCTCGGCGCTCGCTTGCCAGACGATCTACGAGAGTGGTCACGATGGATCACGGGGTGAAGACGCCGGCCAACTCGCCGGCCTCCGCCAGTGTCAACCAGCCGGCGGCCATCCGCGCATTGACGCCCAGCGTCGGCGATGGAATCATCAGAATCGTTCCTCGGCAGCTGGCTCCGGCTCCTTGGTCCCCCGGTCACGATCCCGGGGGTTTCTTCTTTCTGGGGGCAATGTCAACGCCAGTTCGGGTGTACGTACAATGGGTAGACGCAGAAGAGTACGACGCGTATGCTCGTCTTCCACTCCTGGAAAGGAGCAGCCGTGAAACCAGTCGCCTCGAGCGTGTCCGTCACGAAAGACCAGCGCCTCAACATCCGCGCGAGCGCAGAGGTCAAGCGCCTCGTCGAAGAGGCCGCGCGCGCCACGCACATGACCGCCAGTGCGTTTGTCCTGCAGGCAGCGTTGCGCTCGGCGCAGGACGTCCTTGCCGACCAGACCAGATTCGTCCTCACCCCAGACCAGTGGTCTGCGTTCACGGCCGTGCTGAACCGGCCGGCGCGCGAGATCGGTGCTCTCCAGCGGGCAGCCTCGAAGCCGTCGCCGTTCAGTGAGCGCTGAGGCGCTCTTCGGGCCCGAGCCGCTGGAGCCGCGGCACGACGTCTCCTCGTTCGACTGCGGCGCGCCGGCGCTCAATGACTACCTGATCGACGGCGCCCTCACGGACGCCCGGGCCGGCAAGTCGCAGACCCAGGTGGCTTGCCGGGGCGACTCGGTCGTCGCGTACTACTCCCTGGCGGCCGGCAGCGTCGAGGCGAGCGCGGCGACGGAGCGGGCCGCCACGGGGCAGGGCCGCCAGCCGATCCCGGTCATCGTGCTCGCCAGGCTCGCGGTCGACCTGACCGAGCAGGGCCACGGGCTGGGAGAGCAGATGCTGGTCCAGGCGCTCGCGCGCTCGGCGGACGCGGCCTGGCTCATCGGCGTCCGCGCCGTGTTGGTGCACGCGAAGGACGCGACGGCGAGAGGGTTCTACGAACGGTACGTCTTCGAGCCGTCACCGACTCATCCGCTGCACCTTCTCCTCCTGATGAAGGACATCCGCACGTCGCTCGGCGTATGACCCACGTGCGCGACGCCTTCCAGCTGCGCGTCAACGCCTATCGCGTGCTGCTCACGCGGGGGCGCGACGGAGCGGTCATCTTCGTGCCCCCGCGCGGCGCGCCGTAGGTGCACCGCACAGGGGTCGGTCATCTTCGTCCCGCCGGGTGGCCGAGCTTGACGCCACGGCCCGCCCGGCTGCAGGGGCACGGGTGAAGGTGCTCTGAGCCGCGTCGGCGCCGCCCCCGGTCGCCGCGACGCCTCTCGATTGTGACTCTGCCCACCGTATGCACGCTTTGCTGGCATCGGGGCACTTCGGGGGCCATACACCGCGGCAACGCCGGTCCCCATCTCGAGCTGGAGGTATCGCATGCGTGTCGACCTCGCCGTTCTTGCCGACTACGCCACCTGGATGCAGAGGAGGACCATGACCAGGGACCTTGAGTACTACCGCCTCCAGCCCTACTCACGCACCTTCGAGATCCGCACCGAGGGCAGCGAAAGGTATCTCCTCTACCGGATCAAGGGGATTCCCACGATCGCCGGCGATGGCGCGACCAAGGACCACGCCCTGCGCAACCTCCGCGCAGCCTTCGACGACTACATCACCTGGGCTCTCGACGAGGGTCTGGAGATCCCCGATGCGGACCGCCTCGTAGTGCTCGAACCCACGCCTGCCGCCCCCGCTCACGAGGTGGGCGCCGATGGCAGCATCGACGCCGACGCGCCCCGCACCGCCGGACCGGCGACCCGACGTCTGACGGCCGCTGCTGCCTGACGCGACCTGGGGGCCTCCCTTCTCCGATTGCGTCGTTGGCACGCAATGCGACTCCGGCGGTCCGCAAACAGTCCTCAATGACGGAGAGAGGCAGCCTGACTACGCTGCCGATGGAGTTGGCGATCTGCCCAAAGAGCAAGGCCGGGACCCGCTGCGCAGTTCCCGACCTCTGCAGGGAGTATCGGCAGGGCGCGACGAAGTGTCAAGAAGGCGCATTGACTGGCCCTCTGCCTGGTTGCACCGTGATCGGGTCATCGCCAGCGAGGCTGGGGCTTCCTGGTTCCCCCGAGGACACGATCCCGGGGTTTCTTCGTCTTCGGAGCCAATGTCGACGTAGGACCCCTGGAAGAAGCAGAAGCCGCCCGAGGGCGGCTTCGCGCCCCGAGCACATGCCCGGGGACAGTTGTGGCCGGGGACCGCTGCGCAATACCCGACCACGGTGAGCGTAGACCCGCCCGGCCGAGCTGTCAAAGCGCCACAAGCCGCTCATCGCAGCGCCTCCATTGTCACTATGCCCACCGTCCGAGTGCTCTGCAAGCATCAAGCGCGACGAGACGGCCGCCCGCGTCGGCGGCGGTCGGCTCTCCCCTATCGGAGGTGTCGCGTGCCCGACGAGCTCCCCGCGCCGGTCGAAGGACAAGCGCTCATCTACGCGACCGCGGACGGCACGGTGCGCGTCGAGGCTCTCAACGAGGACGAGACATTCTGGCTCTCCCAACGCAGGATGGCCGAGCTGTTCGGCGTCGACGTCCGGACGATCAATGAACACCTGAAAGGCATCTACGACAGCGGAGAGCTCACTCGGGAGTCAACTATCCGGAAGATCCGGAGAGTTCAACGGGAAGGCTCGCGGGACGTCAGCCGGTCGATAGACTTCTACAACCTCGACGCCGTAATCTCCGTCGGCTACCGCGTCAACAGCCGCCAGGCCACGCAGTTCCGCATCTGGGCCACGCAGACCCTCAAGGAGCTCATCGTCAAGGCGTCCTGTCCCAGCGCGGTGACGGTGGCATTGACGCCCACCCTCCTTGGTGCGAGCATGCTGCGGCAGGAATCCGACGACGACAGGAGAGAGCATGACCGAAGACCAGCATCCCGATGGCCCTGTCGAAGAGAGCGCGCACAGGCAGGTGACGCGGCGCCAAGTGCTCAAGGGTGCCGCGGTCCTAGGCGCCGCTGCTACAGCCGCCGGCTCCTTGTTGACCAGCGACGCGCTCGCCGGTGGCGAGCGAGGCGCGGGGCAAGTGACCCCTGCCGGCGAGTACAGCTTCCCCTCGCTGGGCTACCCGATGCCCGGCGACATGCGGCCGGACGCGCCGGAGCTGGCCGCTCGCGGTCCGTACCATGTGGGCGTACGCGGCTTCACCGTCACCAACCCCGGCCAGGTCGACATGGCGCACTACGATGGCACCGGCACCGCCCCCACCTACAACCGGCCGTTGCCGTTGATGGTGTGGTACCCGGCCACCATCCCGAACAAGGTGGCCGAGCTGACCACCTACTCAGACTTCCTCGGCAGCGGTCCCGGCTCAGCCGACACCCGCCCCATCATCCCGTTCAAGTTCCCGGGCCGCGCCCGGCGCAACGCCAAGCCCAACGCCAGTGGGGGCCCCTATCCGCTGCTGATCGTCTCGCACGGCTACCCCGGCTCGGACGTGCTGCTCACCAACATTACCGAGAACATGGCCTCCAAGGGATACGTGGTCGTGGCCATCAGCCACACCGATTCCACGCACGCCGATGCGACCAACTTCTCCAGCACGCTGCGTAACCGGATGCTCGACGACAACTTCGTGTTGAAGACGATCGCGGACCTCGGCAAGAGCGGCTCAGGGAGCTTCCTGTCGGGGATTGTGAACGCCGACAAGACGGCCGTCCTCGGCTACTCCATGGGCGGCTACGGGGCGGTCGTTGCCGCCGGCGCGGGCGTGACTTCGGGATTCGCCAACTTCGCCGACTTCAAGGCCGGCACGTACTTGCAGACCCTTCTCGCCGGCAGCGCGGACTACGCCGCCCTGCTGGACCCGCGCATCAAGGCGATCGTGCTGGCGGGCCCTTGGGGCGGCACGCAGGGAGCGTGGGATGTCGCCGGTCTCGCGGGCATCAAGATCCCCATGCTGTGCATCGTCGGCGACCAGGACCAGACCGCTCCTTACGCGGGCGCGAAGTTCATCTTCGACAACGCGGTCAAGTCCGACCGCTACATGCTCATCCATCAGCAGGGTGACCACGAGGTCATCGCCAACCCCGCGCCGCCCATCACGTTCACGCGCTGGCGCGAATACACGCACTATCAGGAGCCGGCGCTGGACAACACGCGCACCAACAACGTCAACCAGCACTTCGTCACGGCGTTCCTGGACCAGACGTTCAAGGGCAAGAACTACGCCGGCACGGGGGACTACCTCAACCCCATCTACCCGGACTCCAACGACAGCAACAACTACGGCAACGCCGACTACTACTCCGGGTGGCCCACGAGCACCATCTGGAGGGGCTTCCCCGTCTGGTCGGCGGTCGGTCTGCAGTTGCGGCATTCGGCGGCGACGTGAGGCCAGGCGGCGGCACGACCGTCACCTTCTGACTCCTGACGAATGAGAGCCGGCCCGGCTCCATTTCGCCGCCCACCCTCAGTGAGCCGAATCGCGCCCGACGCTCGAGGAGAGGCGTCCGCGAGATCGAGCAGGATCTCCGCCACCTTGCCCGGCACGGTGAGCGTCGCACCGTGCCCTGCGGCGAGTTCGCGCACGTCCCATCCTGCTCCCCGCGCCTTCGCGGCGACTGGCGCGTACGCGGGCGTGGTCGGAGCGGCTCCCGCACTACTCCGTGAGGGACTGCTCAGGGATCCTGTACCCGCGGGCAGCCAGCATCGATGTCAACTGGCCGGGGTCGTCGGTGATGATCCCGGCCACGTCTGCACCGGAGCGGATCATAGTGGCGGCCGCCGGGGCATCCGGCAGCCCGTAGGCCTACCGGATGCCGCCGGCGCTGTCGGCGACTCAGGTGCAGGTCCAGCAACGCCCTCGGTCGGTCCCTCGCCAAGAAGGACCGCTGCTCGCCCCAAGGTCCATGACCGCTGCCCACCCGGACCGCTGTCGAGCCCCGGCGAGCAGTCGGTATTCCTCAGAGGACGCCTTCCAGGCTGGTGCCCTTGAGGACGCGTTCGAGCAGGCCGTGGGCGGGGACCTTGCC
>Ga0209083_1003975_pt1 | contig 11780 bp, 10 predicted proteins | sample AM7aDNAmetaG_FD_184132 | JGI IMG/M metagenome (GOLD analysis project Ga0209083, IMG submission 184132) | Freshwater microbial communities from Finland to study Microbial Dark Matter (Phase II) - AM7a DNA metaG (SPAdes) (version 3) | ecosystem: Environmental > Aquatic > Freshwater > Lake ...
AGTATATAAATGACAACTATCGGCGCGAAAAAAATTCAACCCCTTTGCTGGAAATGGCGAGGGGGTTTTCGTCATAATAGTTCAGGGAGATTTCCAAAGCAATAGCAATTATATATTTGGTATTCAATATAATAACAATATTTTTGTCAGATATTTATAAAAAACGAATATTTTTGTGAGCTAAACCTATGTGCCTAATATTTAAGCCATCTCCTCTTCCAGCCACTCCACAATATTCCTTACTTCGTGCGAAAAGTTGATGCCAATAAGCGTAATGGGTTTGCCATGGTTGAGGTAAGGTATTGCATATCCTTTTTCTTTGATCTGGTCAATCGCAACCTTGGCCGGTTGGTCCATTTTGAATTCGAAAATATAAATATGGTTTCGGTTCACGATTACAGAGTCGATTCGGCCATTGTTCATATGAACTTCATTGTGGATCTCGGCCCCTAACAACCTGAAAACGGAATAAATAATGTTCTGGTAGTTTTCCTCCATATTGCTCCGATTGGCATACGGGATGGCGGCAATGTGGCTTCTCAGGATGCGTTCAATATCTTTTGTATTGTTTTTAACCAATGCCATCTGTAACAGTTTGATTTCTGATGTGACCACATCGAGGCTCCTATCTTCTATCGAACTTACCAAATGTTTCTCAAAAGCAGTTTCAATTTCCATATTCGGGAACCGAAGATAATAAACAGGCTCGTTCATAAGCATTTCCACCCTGTCGATGGTAAGGTAGCCGGTTTGCAGCAAAAGCGGGGCGGCCTGCATATTGGCCACATCGAAAGAATCGAGTATTACGCTATCCACAGGGCTGAACAAGGTATCAAAAAAATCTATGTTCTGTTGTTTCAATACTTTGAAAATAAATGAAGGACTGCCGGTCGAAAACCAAAAATTGCTGAACCTGCCGCCTTCATTAATAAACATTCCCAACGACACAGGGTTATAAACCGTGAGTACATCTTCGTGAAACCGGAATCCATTGTACCATTTTTGGATTTTTTGGCGGTATTCTATCCTGTCAACTTTATTTTTATCAGCCAACCCATCTATCCTGTCACCAAAGTAACGATCCACTTCTTCCTGGGTGTAGCCATACATGGTCGCAAATGCCTCGCTCATGCTTATGTCACGCAGGTTGTTGAGTTTCGAAAAAACCGACACTTTGGAGAATTTGGTCACGCCTGTCATGAAAACAAACCGCAGGTACTCGTCCGAAGCTTTTATGTTAATGTAGAAATTTTCCAATACCTGACGAATTTCTTCAATATGTGGGGCATATATATTTTCTACCAAGGGTTTGTCGTATTCGTCGATTAGGATGACCACTTTGCCGAGTTTCGATGCTTTATCCAGTAATTCTCCAAAAAGCAATCCAGAATGTTTTTGACCTGAAAGATTCAATCCATTTTCTTCAGCCGATTTATGCAACAAAGTACAAAGACCTTCGTTAAGTATTTGAGCCGATTCGCATGGTGCCTGTGAAATATTAAGGTTAATAACAGGATATGGCTTCCAATCGTATGGCATATTATAGATATTCAGCCCTTTAAACAGTTCCTTGTTACCTTTGAAAATATTTTTCAGGATGGATACGGAAAGCGATTTGCCAAACCGGCGAGGGCGGGAGAGAAAGAAAATACCGTTTTGTTCTCTCACAAGTCGGTGAAAGTAGTCTGTTTTATCCACATACAAATAGTTCCCACTAATGGTATTCTCAAAAGTATATGTGCTGATTGTAATTGGCTGATACATACTAAACCTTTAATTTGTTGCTATAAATCAGAATACAAAGATAAGTATTGAGGCGAGTAATTCAATAAAATACTGCTCCCAATTCTCCTCCGCCCACAGCAGCAAAGGAAACTATTTTGTAGCTCCACATGGCCCATTCAATAAAGAGATAATGGTTTCGTGCTTTTGTATTTGCTCCCCAAAATTCAGTCCACTGGTTAAGTTGAATAAACGTTAATATTATCATGGATTAACACCAATAATTTTTAAGTTTGCCATTGATTGGCGGGGATCTTTTATATAAACTGTCCAAATTATTGCAGGACCTTGACAATTAAATTATAGGTTTAAACATCGAATTATGATAGCAATCAAACTAAAATGTCAAATCTTCCTATTGTTTGGCTGTCTTGTATGGTTTACGGGTTTAACGATGGCTCAGCCTGCAAAACTTGCCAAACCGACTGAAATTCAATACAAATGGCATGAACAGGAGCGGATTATGTTTGTTTGCCTTGATCCATGCACATGGCAGGGTAGGGAATACGACAACCATTCAACCCCGCTTTCGAGGATAAACCCAACCTTGTTGAATACAGACCAGTGGTGCGAGGTGGCAAAATCATGGGGGGCAAAAGAGATCCTATATGTGGCTAAGCATACAGGAGGTTTCTGTTGGTGGCAAACCCAAACCACCGACTATGGGATCCGGAATACGCAATATAAACAGGGTCGCGGGGATGTTCTGAAAGATCTCTCCCTCTCATGTAAAAAATATGGGTTAAACCTTGGCATTTATGTCTATCCGGGCGACGACACCTGGGGCGCTGGAACCGGGAGCGGTGGCAGGACAAAAGACCCTTCCAAACAGGCCGCCTACAATCGGGTGTTCAGGCAGCAGTTGACCGAGGTACTTTCTCTATACGGGAATATCATCGAAGTATGGTTTGATGGGAGCTGCGTGATCAAAGTTGACGATATTCTGGAAAAATATGCAACAAATTCGGTCATTTTTCAGGGATCCAAAGCGAGTTTGCGCTGGCCAGGTACAGAATCGGGCAAACTGTATTATCCGGCATGGAACACCCTCAAAAGCACTGCGTTGAAAACAGGCGTCTCAACACAATATGACGATGATCCTGATGGTGATGCCTGGACACCGTTGGAAGCCGATGTGACCTTGTACAACCACAATTGGTTCTGGGCACCTACCAATGAAACCAAGAGAAGGAATGTCGATGAATTGATGGATATTTACTATAAATCAGTCGGTTATGGAGGAGTTTTATTGCTCAATTCGACTCCCGATACGACCGGATTGATTCCTGCCGGCGATGTGGATCAATACCTCCGCTTTGGAAAGGAAATTTCACGTCGTTTTAACAAACCTCTATTATCTATTCGGAACAAGGAAGGGCTCAGTTTTGAAATTTCCTTCAATGTCCCAACAGCAGTCAATCATGTTGTGCTGATGGAAGATTACCGTCAGGGGCATCGTATAAGGGAGTATAAAATTGAAGGGTTGATTGACAATCAATGGAAACTTCTATGTAAAGGGAGTGCCGTCGGTAGGATGAAAATAGACCCATTCCCAACAGCCATCGTATCCAAAGTTAGGCTTCAGGTTACCAAAAATATTGAGAACCCTTTGATCAGGTCCTTCTCTGTTTACCAGGTTGAAAATTTCCAATATAAAGCTGATCCCTATACATCCAATGAATGGAACCTTTGCGGAACGTGGGATACCAAGACATTTATCAAAGGTACCAGCGAACAAACCATAGATTTAAGCCGGTTTATTACACATCCGGGACAATATGAGGTGACATTTACAGCTTCTGTTGTGATAACAGGGATGAAAGTAACTAAGGCTGAAATCTACTTTGACGGGGACCGGCTGACCCTACAAGATTTCATCAGGCGAGACGATAAATCCAATACTTTTTACATCAATCGTACAGCACAAGTTGCAGAGGGAAGCAGTTCTGTCCTGAAAGTAAAGATGAGTTCCGATAATGCAGTATTCCAAAACAAGGGAGAAATCAAAATCAGGGAAAGGAAGATCTATTAATGTACTGATATATAGGGATTAACCAATTATTTAAAATAATGGACAAACTTAAGGATGTGGTGTCACGTTGACTTTGAGCAACTGCCCACACGAAGATTGACCGATCCAGTCACCCGGACACTAAAACAATGTTCTATTTTTTTATTAAAAAAGAATGTGAAATAAGGTCTGAAGGCAATTCTTACCTTATTTGCCCCCATTTTTAACCTTAATAGCTTGATACCAGATAGATAACCCAACCTTGTTACCTTATTTTTACACTGAGGATTAGTTTTTTCCGAAACAACGGATGGTTATTGGATCGAAAGGGAAAGGTGCCCGAAGTGAGGGCTTGACTTGGCGCAACAATTAGTGATAACCTTATTGGTGAGGAAATTGCGGATAACGTTACATATTTTGGCAATCATATCATTTCTTGATTTGTTCTATGATAGGCTTTTACCTATCATAGAACCAAATGATTGTCAGTATTGTTTGACTAAAATGATTTATTTTGCGAAATATAACCGCTATTCATATCTTACATTTATTCCAACAATCTTATCAGATAATACAATAATGTATGAATTATCCTTCTTAGATACTGGAAACCAAGATTTATTAACAAATTTAAAACCTGGAAACAAGGTAATGTCTATAATCGAATTTGGTAATCCTACTGCTGATGACATTGAACTGTCAAATAAGCTACCCATGTTAAATGCCATTAGACCACTAGCTAAAATACCTTTATCTGTTTGACCTTCTATCAAAATATCACTTCTAAAATTGATTTTACTAAAATTGAAACTATTATCAATCACTATTTTATTTATCTCCGGATTCATAAGCTCCATAATGAGTTTATGATCGCTCAGAAGGGCATCATGCTTAATTTTTCTAAAAAGTTTGAATACCATATCAAAATGCAAACCTGTACTAAAATCGGAAAAGTAATTTTCACAATCCGCTAAATTTTTGCCTTTGAAAATTTTTTCAAATAATTCATTTTCTTCATTCTCATATTTATTGTCCATGATTTTTTTAACTTCATTTACAAATTTTCCATCAGGATATTTTCTCAGGTAAATATTACAATCTTTAAATTTACCATTTATTGATGAGGAATATATTTCAAGCTCTTCTTTGTCATATTTTTGAGTTCTTAAGTTGGATATTTCCAAACTATATTTTCCATTTGCAAAATTCCTCAGATAGTCATCACATTCGCGGAAACTACCTTTTAAGGCTAATTGATAGGAGTCTAGTTCTGGTTTTTCAATTCTTTCCTGACGGATTTTATTTACAATTTCTATGTTTTTACCATTTGGATTGTTTTTAATGTAATTATCGCAGTCATTTATATCTCCATTTTTAGCTAATCCAAATTCCAACTGTTCCCTTCTGGTTTGAATTTTTTCTATGTAATTGCCTTGGGGATATTTACTTAAATATAAATTACAATCTGCCACCACTCCAGTTATTGCTTTTTGATAAGTTGTAAGCTCCATCCGATATAACGCTTCATTTGTATATCTTGAATTTGGATAGATATTTAAAAACGACCCATAGGAACTTGGATTGTTTATCCTTTTAGCAGCTAACCATCTTTCCTTTCCTTTATTGGTTCTAATTGCTCCACTTATACCTACTTTTAGTCCGAAATATAGTCCGGATAATTTATTTGAGTATAGGATTGCGTCATTGTTTTTTACATACCAGTCAGAAAATTGGTTTCTATAACCTAAAAATGCACCAATTCCATATTTGTATTCATAAAGTATTTGGCTGTCAAGAAATATCGGCTGGTGAACAGTCGCGCCTTTATGTTCAAGGTCGGTATTAATAATGTTGAGACTTAGCCAATATAAATTACTGTTAAATGAGAGCGAATACCTTTCGCCACACAAAATGGGTAACCTAAATCCCAATGGCAACGCATAGGTCAAATCATAGGGCAATTTATTTTTCATAAATTGGCTGCTCTCTGAGAAATAGGAAAATCCATAAAAGTTGAAATTTTTTGTATGTAATCCAATGATATCCATTTGAAGAAATTTCTCGGGCAAAGACAGATACGAAATGTCAACCAATGAATATATTCCTTTTTGAACCCACTTAAAATCTGACTTTGATGTGAAAATATTTTCCGGACCAAAAAAAGGGATTTTAGTAGTCCGCCAATTAATTGTATCTATTTTATTTTGAGAATGTACTGTTGGACAATACAAAATCAGGATAATGATGACCGCTGATAATATTTTCATTTTTTTCATATTAAATTATTAATTTACAATTAGATATATAAAACTAGAAATAAATAGATGAATTATTTAAATGGCATCTCGCCGAATGAATTAGCTCCCAAATTTTTTAAACCTAAAAGTTGTGCGATGACGTCTGGTTTTTGCTTTTTGTCAATATCGCGGATATAAATAAAATCTCTGCCACCACGCCATAAATAGGCTTTACCAAATTCCAACTCTTTTGGGAGATTCTTCGTTGACAAAACAGCTATGACGACTTTTTGTTTTTTAGGATCCGGATTTTGGAATTTTACACCAACACTATTTAGATCAAAAGCATAGGTGAGTTTACCAAACCAGATACCAAAATTTGAATCTTCAGTAAAACCATAAACAAATACACAGTCCGGTGTAAGATCCTTTAAAAGTAAATCACGATGGATTGCCTTTGCCTTTATTGCATTTTCACCATCAGGAAATTGTTTTAAGAAAACTTCATATGATTCAACTGTGTTAGCTTTAACAGCTACATCATAAGCAAAATTTTCTTTTAATACTAACAATCGCTTGCTTATCTCGGTTAGTTTAGCACTGATAGGGTATTGTTTTATAAAGCTTTCATAATCTTCAATCGTATTGGTTATTAAAGCTTTTTTGTAAAAAAGTAGTTCCTGTGCCTCAGCTAAATGTTTACTTTGGGGAAAATCCTTAATAAAAGATTCGATTTCGACCAAACTATCCGTATTTTGTGCCTTTTCCCAGGAAGATTGTTCGTTTTTACAACTATAAAGCATTGTAAATATGAGTATTAAACTCACTTTTAAAAAAGTCGCTAATTTATTTTTCATTTTATTTATTTGTATTGCGTTATCTTTTCCTTTAATTAATTATTGTTTTTTTTATTAACTTCGATAAAGTTCGATTTTTTTAATATATATCCTTTTTGACCTGTTGATATTATTACTTTATAAAAAATACCCCATTCGGTTGTATTATCAATTTTAAATTGATCCCCAGTTTTTAGATTACAAATGGGCTCAGAACTTTGATCAATTTTGCTATATACATTAATAAATGGATCAGTTAAAGAATATATTTTGGATTTACTGAAAATTTCAAATGTCAATCCATTTTCATAATTAGAGCGATTAATTAAATACAAACCAAATATTAAGCCTAAGACACCACAAACACAAAATCCAATTATTTCAAGTTGTGCATTCGATTTTTCTGCTTCTGAAAAAGTCTCAAAGAAATCCTTTTTCTGAGAAGATCCGTTAAAAAGGAATTGATCCCAATATCCAAATTGAATATCCTTATAGCTAAATGGATAATAAATTCGATAGAACATGCGATTGTTTTCTTTCATCACTGATTGTCCTAATCTCGTATTTGCCAATTTATATGAGTTATAAAATAGGATTGGAACAGAAATTAGCAATAAAATTCCAAAGGTCTTTTTCATGATATTTTTTTTAAGATACAATTTATGTTAAATTATCAATATTTTATTTTCTTACAAAAATCTCCTACTCTTAAGGCTTTTCGGATTTCGCCCAGTTTTTAATGAGGTTTCTGGTCTCCACTAATCTTTTACGGGTAGTTTAAGTTAACTCTTTGTTGGCCGATAAACTACGAGGTTTTGTTTGTATTACGGCAATCCTGATTTATTGCACAAAAAAACAGCGTGGCCAATTGCCTACGCTGTGTCTGAGGTCCGACCAAGAACCCTGTGTACATGTATAAAGCAACGACCACGCTTTCGCGTGGCGTTTTTGCTTAATATCCTGTACACATATGAAATTTGGTCGGTTTCCAGACACAGAATTCGGCTAAACGCTATATTTTATATTCTTTTGAAACTACTACTGATGATTTTTACATAGGCAAATATATTAATGGATAAAATTTTGTTAATTAAGAAGCGAAGGTAGGAAAAAGGAATTGTTAATTGCAAGGTTTTTATGAAAAATATCCTGTCGTTCAAAAACTTTTTTAAACACTGATTGGAGCAAAAAAGAAAACGTAAGTATTATTGGTTAAGTGGCATGGATTGGTGCAACCCTGATTACGAATAATTGGTTACTTTTAAGGTTAAAAAAGATTGTGAAATAAGGTTTATTGGCAGAAAAAACCATATCCGTGCCATATTAGGTTTCTTTTACCGCAAGTTCCGCAATTCCGTAATTCTGGGATTGCAAAGTTCGCCAAGTAAATATTGAAATATTGGTCTTTGCGAACCTTGCGATATTATCTTTGCGAACCTTGCGGTAATTATTTCAGACTTTTTGGACATCCTCGTTTGTTTAATGGAGCCGATTATTGCTGAAGGAGAATTTTCGTTTATAAAAGAATATTTTTAAATATTAAATGATTTATTCGTTTATAAAAGAATATTCTTATATTTGCATTAAAATATTCGTTTATGGACGAAAGATTTACGGCATTAAAAAAGTATAATTTCTGGGACAATCATCTCATTGACTTAGGTTTCTTAAGAACAAGTTACACGGTAAAAATTTCGGATTATATCGGAAACCGATTGGTAAAAGTACTTGTCGGCCAACGTCGCGCCGGAAAAAGCTTTATTCTTCGCCAGATGGTAAAAGACCTTATTGAAAAAGGTGTGCCATCTTATAATACATTGATTATCAACAAGGAATTCTCCGACTTTGATTTTCTTTCCACTTATCGTGAGCTTGATGATTTGATAAAGCAGTATAAATCAGAATTGAAACCAACCGGAAAGGTTTATATTTTTATTGATGAAGTACAAAATATTTCCGGATGGGAAAAGGTGGTAAATTCATATTCACAGGATTATGTTGATCATTATGAGTTGTTTATCAGCGGTTCCAATTCAAAGATGTTGTCAAACGAACTCGCGACATTGCTTTCGGGCAGATATGTCAACTTCGAGATATTTCCTTTCAGCTATAATGAGTACCTTGGAATAACTCAAGGACTGAAATCGAAACAGACTTATATCGAATATTTGGAAAGCGGAGGGATGCCTGAGCTTTTTACGCTTTCTAAACAAGAAACTAAGCGAAATTATATTTCTGCAGTGAAAGACACTGTTTTGTTAAGGGATATTATTCAGCGCCAAAATATCAGGGAACCCCGCCTTTTGGAAGATATTTTTGTTTATCTGGTTAATAATGCTTCCAATCTGATATCTGTCAGCAGTATTTATAAGTATTACAAAGGATTGGGCAGAAAAACAAGTTACGACATCATTTCCAACTATATTGGCTACTTAGAGGATGCTTTTTTAATTCACCGATGTGAGAGGTTTAATATCAAAGGAAAAGATATTATTGCAGGCAATGTGAAATTTTATGCCAATGATTTATCGTTCAAAAACTACTTATATCCCGGTTTCGGTTATGGGTTTGGTTATATGATTGAAAACCTGATCTTTCTTGAACTTCGCAGGCATGGTTATGAAGTTTATACAGGGACGGTTAAGGATAAGGAGGTTGACTTTGTGGCAAGGAAAGCCGACAGGGTTATCTATGTTCAATGTGCATATCTTTTAGCCGAACCGGAAACCATTGTTCGCGAATACAGCTCACTTGAAGCAATCAGCGATAACTACGAAAAATATCTGGTCACCCTGGATGATTTATTATTTTCATCAAATAAAGGCATCCGGCATATCCAGGCCTGGAATTTTAGTGAACAACTTTAGTTTTGTTTCCGGTAATCATTGTACAAGACCCCGCATCCGACTGAGGCATCGCTTAACCTGAGCGAATCTTTTCCGATATAGGCGATGTCGTACCAGGTATCATTGGCAAGTGGATAGGCCTTGTCTGGTTTAAGGGTGATCTGCAATTCTGTGGCATTCTGCTTCGTCACCACGATTTCCCCCGATTCAATAACCAGATTGTCCTTGATTTTCCCGTAGATACCATATTTTCTGATCTCCAGGTAATTATAGGTCGGATTGATTTTTCCGGGGCCTGCAATGATTCCGGCATCGTCGAAAATGTACAAAAATTGCCATTGGCCATACAGTTTCAGGTTAGCGTCAGTGAAAATCTCATTGGCATAGAATTTATGAATTGGGATCGTGTCGAGCAATGAAGTGGTGATATTAACGGCATCTTTCGTGCACGAAAACAAAGATAGTATTGTGATAAAGACGACAATTTTTTTCATGGTAGTTTTACTTCCTAGATGAGAATTAGTGGCTTATAGTTGCGTTGATAAATTATCACCATCAATCTTTCAGATGGTTCGGTTCAATTCCCTGATTTCCTGTGCAGAATATTCAAATTTCAAAGGGTTTTTCTTAACTCCTTCGCCCATCTCCTTTAACTTTTGAAAAGAAACATAACTGTTTAAAGCAATGATCAACGTGTCGGTAATTGTTTTTGCTTTTGACAGGTTCTGTGCTTCTTTAACCAGTTCATCAGGTATTATTACGGTAATTTTCATATTTTTTTGCATCAAAATTAGATTACAAATGTATGATGCATTATCATCATTTCTCCTTACTTCAATTATTTTGCACTTTTATCAGGATAAAAATGGTATCACAAAACACTTTTATCAGGATAAAAGTGTATTGCGATTAATGGTGGCTCAACCGGTTTTATGGGCAAAAACACCCTTGATTTAAGTTGTTTTATTCCTAACTTTGAAAAAAAATACAAATGAGAACAAAACTTTATGCACCCGAAATGGATGCCATACTCGGTCAAGCCTCACATGGTCAAGGATTTGTTAATCTGGTCAACTATCTGAAATTAAAAGAAATATATGCGGTTTTTAGTCGTGTGAAGCCGTTTGGTGACGACGACATCAGACACATCTGGTTGGAGGTAGAACGGGGCCGGATCAAAGCTTTCGGCGATTATGCGGATTATAAAGAAAGTGGCGAAGTTGAAAACGAGGATGATTTTGAGCAACTCTGGAAAGATTATTATCCGAACGAAACCAAATGGTACAAGTTCCAAACATCCAAATACAAGGACGACCTCTATTTCTATTTTGAGGATAAGCTTTTTTGCTCCATAAATATCACTGAAGAACCTATACCTGGCAAATACGTTAATTATAAAAAGGGAGAACGTTTTTTCAAATGGCTCTTGGAAAAAATAACCGATGAAATCACTAAACTATTCAATGATTCAACAACATACAACAATTACCTTCGTCAAAACCTACCTTATGAAAAACGATATGGCAGGATAAAAAGAAGTGACCTCTGGCAAATTTTGGGCACCGAAACAATCAGGCCTGACATCAGCTTAAGCCCGGAAACGATAAAAAAACTAGAGTTGGCTGTGGATGAAATGGTTAAAGGGGAGATTCCTCATCTGCCTGAGATGACGGCCAACCAGTTCTTCAGGCTATGCGAAATTTGCTATGAAGCAAATGACTACTTTAAAAATAGTGAAGGAACTCTTTCTCCCCTCGAAAAATACCTGACCATGGCAGACGGTAGGGATGCAGGATTACGAAAAATCGATGGTAATTCTCCAGAGGCGTTTCATACATGGTTTCATAGCGGGGGTACCGTTGGCGCCCATCCCTGGGAAATTTGCAGGGGCGGAAATTCGACCCATATTTCGCTCTTCGCTTCCGAACGAAAGGGAAGATGGGATATCAGGCTGGCCGGTTCCAGCATCGTCAGGGTGGAAGAAACCGCAAGGATGGCTGTTGCCCTCTATGATAACAAAATCCCTTTTGAACTTACCCAGGCAGAGGAGATCGTTCAAATGGTGACC
>Ga0209083_1003978_pt1 | contig 11773 bp, 9 predicted proteins | sample AM7aDNAmetaG_FD_184132 | JGI IMG/M metagenome (GOLD analysis project Ga0209083, IMG submission 184132) | Freshwater microbial communities from Finland to study Microbial Dark Matter (Phase II) - AM7a DNA metaG (SPAdes) (version 3) | ecosystem: Environmental > Aquatic > Freshwater > Lake ...
TCTGGCGAGTTGCCGACAACATCTCCCTGGCTGAAAAAATCTATGACCCCTCCATCGCGCCGGAGAAAATGAACGCGATCAAGGAATCATTCTATTCTGTTATGGCCCGTCTCGAATTTCTTCCGAATTCTCCGACGCTCATGAACGCGGGGCGCGATCTTCAGCAGTTGTCCGCGTGCTTCGTCCTCCCGATAGAAGACAGCATGGACGGAATATTTGACGCGATCAAAAACGCGGCGCTCATTCACAAGAGCGGAGGCGGCACGGGATTTTCTTTCTCAAGGCTTCGCCCGAAGGATGACAAGGTGAAGACCACCGGCGGAGTTGCTTCCGGCCCGATTTCTTTCATGAAAGTTTTTAACGCGGCGACCGAAGCCGTGAAGCAGGGCGGCACGAGGCGCGGAGCCAACATGGGCATGCTCCGCGTGGACCATCCGGATATCATGGAGTTCATCACCGCCAAGAGCAACACGAAAGAACTTACCAACTTCAATCTTTCCGTGGCGCTTACCGACAAGTTTATGGACGCGGTCGCGCGCAACGAAGAGTACGATCTCGTTAATCCCAAGACCAAGATTCCCATGAAGAAGATGAAGGCGGGGGATGTCTTCAATCTCATCGTGGATTCAGCCTGGAAGAACGGCGAGCCTGGCGTGATATTCATTGATAAAGTAAACAGGCACAACCCCACTCCGGACCTCGGCGAAATTGAGAGCACCAATCCGTGCGGCGAACAGCCTTTGCTTCCTTATGAGGCCTGCAACCTGGGTTCCATAAACCTCGCGAGATTTGTGGTAAAAAAGAACGGCAAACCGGAAATAGACTGGAACCGCCTGAAAGAAGTAACGCATGTGGCAACCAGGTTCCTGGACGATGTCATAGACATGAATAAATATCCTCTTGACCAGATAGACAAAATGGTCAAAGGCAACAGGAAGATAGGCCTCGGCGTTATGGGATTCTCCGATATGCTTATAGAGCTCGGGATTCCGTATAACTCGGAAGCGGGCCTTGAAGTCGGCGAAAAAACCATGAAATTCATTGACGACGAATCCAAGAAGGCTTCGGCGAATCTGGTAAAAGAAAGAGGGCCTTTCCCGACCTTCACGACAAGCGTTTTCGCGAAACAGACGCCTTTAAGAAACGCGACCACAACGACTATCGCCCCGACCGGCACGCTTTCCATCATAGCGAACTCCAGCGGAGGCATAGAGCCGCTCTTCGCGGTTTCTTTTGTGCGGACCATACTTGACAACACCAAGATGATAGAAGTCAACCCGATATTTGAGCGCGTGGCGAAAGAAAGAGGATTCTACTCGGAAGCGCTTATGGAAGAGATTGCCAAGTCCGGCAGTCTTCACGGAGTTGAGGGCGTACCGGAAGACATTAAAAAAATATTCGTAACCGCTCATGACATAGAGCCCGAGTGGCATGTGAAGATGCAGTCGGCATTCCAGAAACACACGGATAACGCCGTCAGCAAGACCATCAACTTCGGACACAGCGCGACGAAGGACGACGTGCGCATGGCTTACATGCTCGCGTATAAAGCCGAATGCAAAGGCTTGACGGTTTACAGGGACGGGAGCCGCGATGAACAGGTGCTCTCCACCGGATCCACCCAGCATGGCGCGGCTCCGGCAACGGCGCTGGCAAACGCCGGCCCGCAGAGAATAATGCCAAGGCCGCGTCCGTCGGTGACGAGAGGCAAGACTCAGAAAATGAGCACCGGCTGCGGCAGTTTATATGTTACAATAAACGAGGACGAGCACGGCATGTGCGAGGTCTTCGCCCAGATGGGTAAATCGGGCGGTTGCGCCGCCTCGCAGTCGGAAGCGACCTCAAGGCTTATTTCGCTCTCGCTTCGTTCAGGAATCGACATTGATTCCATCATGAGGCAGATAAAGGGCATCCGCTGCCCGTCGCCTCTCTGGGACAAGGGGAATATGGTTCTCTCCTGCCCGGACGCGATTGCCAAGGCGATAGAGGGTTACCTGGCCGGCGGCAAGAGCAAGAAGAAAGACGGCTCGTCCGCGGCGGTTGCTGACGCGGGCGGCAACGGAAATAACGGTTCAACCACAAAAGATCTCGCGGGCATCTGCCCGGAGTGCGAGAGCGTGCTGGAATATGTGGAAGGCTGCGTTCTTTGCAAGGGATGCGGCTACTCGAAGTGCGGATGAAAATTTAAGCTGTCTCCCTGCCGTTTCCATCGGGGCGGCAGGGATTTTTTTTTGCTATATTTCCAAATTGACTCACCAAAGGAATAAAATGACTCCAAATCAGAACGGTTTTTTCGGGCTCGGCATCGCGCCGGTACTCCTGGAGAAGCTGAATAAACTCGGGTTTCACACTCCGACTCCTATCCAGTCGAAAGGCATCCCCATCGCCATGGAAGGAAAGGATGTTATCGGCATCGCGCAGACCGGCACGGGCAAGACGCTTGCTTTCGGCCTGCCGGTAATCCAGCGCCTGCTTAATAAGCCCGGCAGGGCCCTCATACTCGTTCCGACAAGGGAACTTGCTCTGCAGGTCAACGAGACGGTCGTAAAGTTCGCGCCGGCGCTCGGCATCCTCTCGGTTGTGCTTATCGGCGGAGAGAATGCTGGCAAGCAGCTGGCTGACCTTAGGAGAAAACCCAGGATTCTAATTGCCACTCCCGGACGCCTTAATGATTTTATCGGGCAGGGCGCTGTAAAACTTGTCGATGTTCATACTGTTGTCATCGACGAAGCCGACAGGATGCTGGATATGGGCTTCTTGCCGCAAATAGAGAAGATTCTGAGGCTGATTCCGAAAGAGAGGCAGAACCTGCTTTTTTCGGCCACCATGCCTTCGGATATAGTAAAGATTGCCGCGACGCACATGCACCTTCCTGTTAGGACGGAGATCGCTCCTTCAGGGACAGCCGCCGAAAAAGTTTCCCAGGAAATATTTGTGGTGCATAAGGACGCCAAGAAGAACCTCCTGCTTGAGCTTCTCAAGAAATACACCGGTTCAGTCCTGCTCTTTTCAAGGACGAAACGCGGCGCGAAGAAGATAGCCGTCCAGCTTCGTGAAAAAGGCCATTCCGCGGCGGAAATACATTCTGACAGGTCCCTTTCCCAGAGAAAGGAGGCGCTTGCCGGTTTTAAGTCAGGTAAATACAGGATACTCGCGGCGACAGATATTGCCGCCCGGGGCATAGATGTTGTGGGCATAGAGCTTGTGATTAACTACGATATTCCCGAGGATCCGGAAAGCTACGTGCACAGAATCGGGCGTACCGGCAGGGCAGGACAGGCAGGGCACGCAATATCATTCGCGACCCCCGACCAGAAGAAAGATATAGCTGATATCGAAAGGCTGATTAAGACAAGCATCGCGCGCTCCAAACTGCCGGGACTTCCCGCGATGGAGTTTGACAGGGGAGAGCACAGAAGTTTCACTCCGGGGCAGAATGTCAAAGTAAACAAGGACGGGCACGCCTGGAGGCCGAAGAGAAGCGGCGAAAGAAATAGCGAAAGAAACGGCGGCGGAGAGAAAAGAAAGTATCATTTTTACCGTAAATAGGGTATAATTAGGCACAGGTGTTGGCAGATTAGAGCCTGATTTAATATATTTCAAGGGTGTAATGAGAACCGATCTGATCAAAGAGTTGAACATAGGCGGTAAGGTTTCGAGAGTACCGATAATTCAGGGGGGGATGGGAGTCTGTATCTCCCTCTCAGGACTCGCTGCAGCGGTGGCAAACGAAGGCGGAGTAGGCGTTATAGCCACGCCGGGCATCGCCATGCATGAAGCCGACCTCGGCAGTGATTTTACCAATTCCAATAACAGGATTCTCCGCAAAGAAATCCAAAAAGCCAAGCAGCTTACCAAAGGCGTCATCGGCGTTAATATTATGATGGCGCTTTCAAATTTCGGGGAGCTTGCAAGGGTGTCCATAGAAGAAGGCGTTGATGTAATCTTCTCCGGCGCCGGCTTGCCCCTTGATCTTCCCGGTTATCTCAAAGGTTCAACTCAGACCAAGCTCGTGCCCATCGTCTCCTCGGAAAGGGCCGCGCGTATAATCCTCAAGAGGTGGAAGGAACGTTTCAATTATATACCTGACGCTTTCGTGGTAGAAGGCCCGAGAGCCGGAGGGCACGTAGGTTTCCGCGTCGAAGATATTACCGATCCCGAATACGCGCTTGAGAAACTTACGGTCAATGTTATAAATGAAGTCAAAAAGTTTGAAGAACTGCATAAAGTTAAGATACCTGTCATAGCGGGGGGCGGCGTTTTTACGGGCGCGGATATATATAAGTTCCTTAAGCTCGGCGCGGCCGGGGTCCAGATGGCCTCCAGGTTCGTGACGACCTATGAGTGCGACGCTTCCGAAGAGTTCAAGCAGATGTACATAAATTCAAAAGAAGAAGATATTATGATAATCAAGAGCCCTGTCGGCATGCCGGGGCGTGTCATACGGAATGAATTCATTAATGAAGTAAACCGCGGCGAAAAACAGCCGTTCAAGTGCCCGTACAAGTGCATAGTTACCTGCGATGTCGTGAACGCGCCCTACTGCATAGCCGAATCGCTTACTAACGCTGCAAAAGGGAATCTTGACAAGGGCTTTGCCTTTGCCGGCGCAAATGCTTACAGGTGCAAGAAAATGTACCATGTGAAGGACCTTATCGCCGAGCTGATGACGGAAGCCAACGAAGCGGCCCTTCTAGATCAAAAAAAATAGCGGTATCCTAAACTTATGAAAGTTTCCGGTTTTACCATAATAAAGAACGCCCTCCTTTACGATTTTCCTGTTGTTGAATCCATCTCTTCCATTCTCCCTGTCTGCGATGAATTTGTCGTTGCCGTCGGCAAATCCGATGATGACACGCTTGGCCTGATAAAGAGCCTCCGTTCAGACAAGATAAAGATAATCGAGACCGTCTGGGACGAGCAGCTCAGAAAAGACGGAAAGGTGATGGCTGTAGAGACGAACAAGGCGCTGTCCACCTGCTCGGGCGACTGGTGCTTTTATATCCAGGCCGATGAAGTCCTGCACGAAAACGAACTTCCCAAAGTCCAAAAGGCGATGGAAAAGAACCTGCTTAACCCCCGCATTGAAGGCCTGGAGGTGAAGTACAAACATTTCTACGCCAGCTACCGAACCTTTCAGGACAACCGCAGGGAATGGTACTCTCACGAGATACGCATAGTCCGGCGCCGTTCCGATATTTTTTCCTTCGGAGACGCGATGGGCTTTAGAAGGAAAGACGGAGCGGGGGAATGGCATAAGCTGCGCACGGTAAATTCCGGCGCGGTGATGTTTCATTACGGATGGGTCAAGCCGCCCTCAACCATGAAGTTAAAAAAGATAGAGACGGACAAACTCTATTTGCCGGACGAAATTATAAGCAGGGAGAAAGAAGTTATTACCGACGATAACATCTACCTTGACACGACTGACCTGGCCCTCTTCAGGGGCACTCATCCTAAGGTAATGGAAGAGAGGGTTAAGAAGGCTGACTGGGATTTTGACGTGTCAAAACTCAGCAAGACTCCGGGTTGGGCGCGGGCCGTCAGGGTCTTCCTGCATCCTCTGCTTAAGCGAATCGGGAGACTGCTGGGAGTAAAAGAAGCGCAAAGAAGGTATTACAGGTAAAAGTAAAATTAAACTGCTCTAATTGAAATCTGCCGCGGTTCCAAGTCTTCCTGAAAAGCCTTAATATAAAACGATTATTAAGAATAGACAATTCCCGGGAAAACCGCTAAAATAAATCCTACTGATAAATATTTAAGTCTCTTGGCGCTGAATATAAAAACATGTTCTTTTCTGCAAAGGGGGTTCAATAAGATGAGAAGACGACTTGGTTTTTGCTTCAGTATTTTGTTCTTTGCGGTAACCTGTTTTGGGGCCAACAATGTTCTCGGGAAAAGGGAGTTAAGGCAGTCCGCCGTGGAGACCAAGCAGGGAGATTTTGGCTTTGCTGTCAGAGCGCTTTACAGCATGCCTTCCGGGCTTATCGGGAATGGTTTAAATCCCGCGATAGGAGTTAGCGCGACTCTTTCCGAACACAATCTGCTTAATTTTATCTCACTGAATCTCAGTCTGGAACTTTCCGCCGACTACCTCATCTACACCGCGAAGGCGGGGACGGGAAACAATCTGACGGTTTTAAATCCAAAATTGCTGCTGAGGTATGATATCAAGATGGACGAGCTGCCCGGCCTGCTCTTTGTTGAAGCGGGCGGCGGCGTCTCAATGGAGACTCTGAATCTCCTTGGCACTGCCTACACGAACAACGATCCTCTCTATCAGGGAGGCATAGGCTACGAAACCCAGCTTCTTGACGGCCTTAACTTTCAGGCTGTCGTAAGCTATACGTATGTCTCCGAGAGCGGTACCGCAGGGGCGATTAGAGACGGCGCGTTCCTGAGCTTAGGCGTGGGGCTAAATTACGAATTCCAATTTGGGGGAGGTAAAAGGAAATGAAGAAAACACTTTTTGTCCTGCTTGCAATTTGCGCGCTGCTTTCCGGGTGCGGGACCAACCCCATCTTTACAATGATTCCTGATTACGGAGCCGGAGCGTTAAACAGCGTGACTATCGCGATGAGCGCCGCTACAGGCTCTGACCCGGTGCCGCTTACTTCTCTGGCCGTACTGCCGGCAAAGAATCCCGTAATTGCCTGGACGGACAGCACCGGCCTCGCCGCGGCAAAGCTTAGAGTTACGGTAACCCTGGTTGCGTCGGGCGTCTCAACGGTGTACTGGCAGGTTTATTGCCCGCTGGCCGCATTGACCCAGGTAACCTACGGCACCACCCCGGCAGGCGGCACGGTAGTTACCGCCAAGAAAGTGCTCGGGACGGGCTGCTATAAGATTAAGTTAGAGACGGCTCCGGATTTTACGGTTTCATCTCCTGCCGTCGCAACTTGCGGCACTGCAACACTGGTTGTTCAGTAAAAAAATGTTTGAGGTGCCGGCGGTAGTCATTCCGCCGGCATCTTTTTTTTCTGTTTATCATATCTGAAATAAATCTTTTGTTTTCAATGCTTTCCGCTTGAAAAGTCTCCTCCCCGAAAGTAGAATCTTTCAATGCTATCCAGGATACTCAGCGCAACCACTATCGGCGTTGACGCGTACATAGTAAATGTAGAGGTTGACCTTTCCTCGGGGCTTCCCAGTCAATCGTCCATTGTAGGCCTGCCGAACGCCTCCGTGAAAGAGAGCCGGGACCGGGTAAAGCTGGCAGTCAGAAACTCAGGCCTGGAATATCCGTTTAAGAGGCTTACGGTAAACCTTGCTCCGGCTGATATCAAGAAGGAAGGCGTTAATTTTGACCTGCCCATAGCCCTCGGGGTCCTCTGCTCATCGGAACAGCTCAAATCAGCGCCTGAAGGCTATGTCTGTGTCGGAGAACTTTCGCTTAACGGCGACATTAAACCCGTAAAAGGCATGGTCTCAATTTCCTATGCCGCGAGGCAGGCGAAGGCAAAAGGCCTGCTCCTGTCTCCGGAAAACGCCGATGAAGCCGGAATAGTTGCCGGCGTCAATGTTTATCCTGTAAAGAATCTTCTTGAAGCGGCCGCCTTCCTTAACGGCGAACTTTCCATCAAACCTCACGTTTCCGACATTGAGGCCTGGTTTAAGAACCTCGGCGAGCCCGACTGCGACTTCAGCGAGATAAAAGGGCAGGAACATGCGAAGCGCGCTATGGAAGTGGCTGCCGCGGGGGGGCATAACATCATAATGGTGGGAGCTCCCGGTTCCGGGAAGACCATGCTCGCGAGAAGGCTTCCGACAATTCTTCCCGATATGGAACTTGAAGAGTCAATTGAGACGACAAAGATACACAGCGTCGCGGGAAGGCTTCCCGGCAAAAAACCGGTTGTCACCTCCCGGCCGTTCAGGTCCCCTCATCACACGGCAAGCGATGTGTCTCTGGTGGGCGGCGGGGTAAATCCGAGGCCCGGCGAAGTCAGCTTAGCTCATAACGGCGTGCTCTTTCTTGACGAACTTCCGGAGTTTAAGAAGAGCGTGCTTGAGGTTTTAAGGCAGCCGCTTGAGGACGGCTTTGTGACCGTTACAAGGGCAAACGCTTCGGTGGTATACCCGGCCAGGTTCATGCTGGTTGCCGCGATGAACCCGTGCCCGTGCGGTTTCTCGGGTGATACCAGGAAAGAATGCAAATGCGGCTCGGGGGTTATAGCGAAATATCTTAAAAAGATCTCGGGGCCGCTGCTTGACCGGATAGACATACACATAGACGTTCCCGCTATAAGGAACACGGACCTCATCTCTGATACGGCGGGAGAGAATTCGGAAAGCGTTAAGAGCCGGGTGAAAGCGGCAAGAAAGATACAGACCGAAAGGTTTAAGGGTTCAGGCATCTACTATAACGCCGCGATGCCGTCGAAAATGCTCAGGAAATACTGCAAGCTGGACAGTGAATGTCTCGCCCTGCTGAAACTTGCCATTGACAAGTTCGGACTGACCGGTAGGGCAAATGACAAGATCCTCAAGGTTGCCAGGACCATCGCCGACCTTGAGGCCAGCCCTTCCATTAAAACCGTTCACCTTTCAGAAGCCATCCAGTACAGGAACCTCGACCGGTATTTTTGATGATATTTAACGGCAATCTAACGGCAAACTCTCTTGATGTTGTCTTATTTAAATGATAAAATATGAATATGAGAATCAAGTGGAATCCCGTTTATGAGATAAGTTCAACTATTGCCAATTCTTTAATGGAAATTGAAGCGGCAAAGACTATAGTTGAACATACGCTTTTATCTCCTGTCATTGAGGCTGAATTACGGCATAAGGCCCGCTTAAAATCAACCCATTACTCAACCAGTATAGAGGGAAATAAACTTACTCTCAAAGAAGCAAAACAGGTTATAGAAAAAAGAAAAACTCATTTTCATGGCCGTGAACGCGATGTCAATGAGGTTCGCAATTACTGGGATGCCCTGCTTCAAGTTGAAGATTGGGCCGACAAACGAATTGAAATAAGTGAAGATCTAATAAAGAAATTGCATTCTATAGTAGAAAAAGGAAAGAGAGCAAAACCTACCCCTTATCGCAATAAGCAGAATGTTATCAAAGATTCAGAATCCGGAGCAATCGTTTATCTTCCGCCCGAAGCAAAAGATGTTCCTAAACTTATGTCAGAAATGGTGCAGTGGACAAAGTTAGCTCAGAAAAATAATATTCCTATTCCAATTATAGCGGCATTGCTTCATTATCAATTTGTTACAATTCATCCTTATTATGACGGCAATGGCAGAACGGCAAGGTTGCTTGCAACTTTTATTTTACAGCGTGACGGATATGGGCTAAATGGATTTTTCTCCATGGAAGAGCACCATGCAAAAGATTTGAATAAATATTATAATTCTATAGCAGTCCATAAACATCATAATTACTACGAAGGCAGAAATAAAGCTGTTTTGACATCATGGGTTGAGTATTTTGTTAAATTACTTGCAACCGTATTTACACAAGCAAAAGATGAGGCACTTAATTATAAGAAAAAAGGCGTACCTGCAGAACCGCAGGAATTAAGAAGATTGGATCGCAGGGCGAGAATGGTGTTATCTTTATTTGCTAAGAAAGATCGTATAGCTGTCCAAGATGCAATAACTTTATTGGGATTATCTGATCGTATGGTCAGAGTGCTGATGCAAAAATGGGTTAAAGATGGGTGGCTTGTAATGACAGACTCGTCTAAGCGTGCAAGGTCATACGGTTTATCGGCAAAATATCGGCAATTTGTTGGAAATTTAACGGCAATAGATACGGCGATATTATGAGTATTAGGACTTTTAAAGTCGCAGTCCCCTTTAACCGTTATTATGAAAATGGAAAACTCAGGGCAGAAGGGAATTATGAATATGGTGAACCAAATGGTTCTCATAAATGGTTTTATGAAGATGGAAACATTGAAGGTGAATGTAATTATAAAGACGGGGAAAAAGATGGTGAGAAAAAAGAGTATTACGGTAATGGCGATATCAAATCTGTAAGCATTTACAAAAAAGGTAGATTCATAAACACAATCAAATATGATCAATCCGGTAAAGAAATCCCACGTCAGAAAGTCCGCTAAGTGAATAATTTGAACGGCCACGACTAAAATGGGAGTATTCAACAAGTGGAGGAAAGCATGAGGAAAGCTTTAGTAGTTCTTGAGGTTCTTTGTTTTGCAACCGTAATCTTTGGAACAATTGATTCCGGTGAAAAACCAGCCCTTAACGAGGTGTTCCGCGTTTCAGATAAAGATGAAGGTGTGTTCGGAAAAGCCCAGCCTGAAAACAATGATTTTGCAGCCTTCCTGAAAGAAGACTCCGAAGTTTCCAAAAAACACGAACTACAAAAGAAAATTGATCTCGTAACACAAAAAATAGAGGTTAATCCCCGGTCGGATGGGTGGTACGCAACAAGAAGTTACCTGTACCTGGAAGACCGCAACTACAAAAGCGCGGTTGAAGACATTAATAAAGCAATTGAGATTAACGCCAAGAACGAGAATTATTATGTCTTGAAAGGCGAGGCTTTGCTTCTTGGCGGCAATGCTTCAGACGAAGCGATTGCAGAACTGAAAAAGGCCGTCGAAATAAATCCCAGATGTCTGATAGCTTATGGCGTCCAGGCTATGGCGTATGATCTCAGAGACGACCATGACGGAGCCATATCTTGCTACAACAAAATATTGGAACTTGAACCTAACGACGCGTATTCATACAGGGAAAGGGGGTTTGCATACAGGTGGAAGAACGATTATGAAAAGGCCTTGCTCGATCTTAACAAATCCATTGAACTTAACCCTAAAGATTACCGCGCATGGTTTTACAGGGGCAGGGTTTATGGCCTTATGAGAAACTCCGTCAATGAACTTGCCGATTACAGTGAATCGATTAAGCTGGATCCTGATTTTTATTGGTCGCGGAATAATCGTGGAACTTTATATGATGAATCAAAAAAATACAGCCAAGCAGTAGAAGATTACAACAAAGCTATAGAGATTGATCCGAATGAAGCAATGGCATACGGTAACCGCGGAAATACTTTTCGCCATATGGGTGAATATGCCAGGGCGATAGACGATTACAATAAGTTAATTGCTCTCAAACCGGAAGAGTCTGATAATTACGACAGCGTGGCTTATGTTTATGAGGATATGGAGGATACCGACAAAGCAATTGAATACTTTAGTAAATCAATAGCGCTAAAGCCTGACGATGCAAAAAAGTATTATAATCGCGGCAGGGCCCTTGTTGTAAAGAAGGACAATGATAAGGGAATGGAAGATCTAAAAAAAGCAATTGCTCTGGATCCAAATTACAGCGACGCGTATAGTGAAATGGGGGTAGCTTATGATAACAAAGGCGTATATCGCAAAGCAATAGAATGCTATGACAAATCAATAACCCTTAATAAGAACGCTGCAATAGCGTATTATAATCGCGGTAGGTCGTTTTCTCTTTTGAAGGAATATGATAAAGCAATAGAAGATAGAAATAAGTGTATAGAAATTGATCCGGCTTATGTGGATGCATATATTGGCAGAGGATGGACCTACTATTTAAAAAATGATTATCAAAAGGCGATTCAGGATTTCAGCAAAGCAATTGAACTTAACCCGAAAATAGTTCTGGCCTATTCGAACCGCGGGATTATAATAGTCCAAAGAAACTAGACCACTTTGTATCATGGTTTAAGGTGTAAAAGCAAACAAACTTTCTGACTCGTTTTTGGTTCTGAAAGTCTTCTCACGTTTCGTTTAAGCGAACGATCCCTCCCA
>Ga0209083_1003979_pt1 | contig 11772 bp, 16 predicted proteins | sample AM7aDNAmetaG_FD_184132 | JGI IMG/M metagenome (GOLD analysis project Ga0209083, IMG submission 184132) | Freshwater microbial communities from Finland to study Microbial Dark Matter (Phase II) - AM7a DNA metaG (SPAdes) (version 3) | ecosystem: Environmental > Aquatic > Freshwater > Lake ...
AATGACGCACGATTTTTCATGTGTCCCGCTCACCCACCCGCGGTCTTCCATGTCGCGGAGGCCGATGCCGGTGGTGCGCAAGGCGCGTTGCCGGTCGGGCAGGTCAGGAAACAAAAACCGGGAAATTTCCGGGGTGGTCAAACGCTGGCGCTCCGCCAGCAGGAACATGGCCGCCACGGTCATGTTTGGCTGCATGCCGTGCTTGCGCTGCGCGCGATAGATGCCCAGGAGAAATTCGGATTTGGTCATGGGAGATGGAGGAATGGGACCTATGGGAATTATGGGACTTATAGGACCTATCCGGCTACGCGGGGATGCGCCGGGACAAGTGATTTGCGGCGGCGCTTTGCCGGGAGGTTGCTGGTAGCCACGAGCAGTGCGGTCTGGGCGGCGCCCAAGGACGACCGGCTGTAACAGATGCGCTGGGCTGCTACCGGGGTGTGGCTCTCCAACAAGTCGGAGAGCGCTTGGTCGGCGAAGGCCCGGGCGCGGATCAGGTGATCGCGGGCGGCGGCCAGGGCGTCGGCGGTGATGAGATGTTCGCGGGAGGTCATGGGAGATAAGGGATGAGGGATGAGGGATGAGGGACTCAGGCGGCTTCCAATTCGCGGCGGACGATGGCGCCAGCCAGGGCGCTGGCCAGTTGGCCGTCGCCGGCGTAGTGGTCGAGGGCTTCGGCGGCGGCATCGCAGGCCGGGATGCCGTGGCCGCGGGCGGAGTTGGCGCGTTCGATGCAGGCCAGGTGGCGAAGCAGGGCGCGTACGTCGCCCTCGGTGTATTGGCGTTGTTTTGGGGTCTTCATGGTCAGCGGGGTTTGGGTGGGGATTTGGGAGAGCGGGGTTTGGGATTGGAGGTTGGATCAGGAGGCGGTGAGGTAGCGTTCGACGGCCCGGCGCACGGTGGCGGAAAAGCTGCGGTCCTCGGTCTTGGCCCGGCGGATGATGGCGAGCTGAAGCGCGACCGGCATGGTGATCGAGCAGGGTTGACGCGGCTCGACCGGATTTTTTTCCGCTGGCGCGGGTGGAGCATCAAACCCCACGAAGCCAAAGCGGCGGTCGAGCGCGGCATGGAAGGCGGTTGGATCGAGGGTAAGCATTTTAGGAAGCGGTGGGACGTAGGAGCTGTTTGCGGATCGCTTGGCGGATCAACTTGGAGCGATCGGTGTCATTCCGAAGCACGGCGGCATCCAAGGCGGCGAGCAGTTCGTCGGGCACCCACAGGGCCACGATGGTTGAGGCGTCTTTCTTGACGGAACCTCGGGGACGGTTGGAAGGGGGCTTAGGCATGGGCTGCGGTCGAATGACGGTGTTATACTGAGTTATACGCCAGAAGCAAGAACTATTTTGCCCTTGCCGGAAAAAAGTTTCGGGTGTATAAAACCCGCATGCCGAATCAGCGGGCACCTGGTCAAACTTTGATTGCCTTCGCGGTGGATGCCGCGTTTTTGGCAGAGATTGATCACGCGCGGGGCACCAGAAGCCGAAGTGAGTTTGTCCGCAGCGCCTTGTATCGGGAATTGGTCAATCGTGGGACGGCGTTGCCTCGGTCTATTCAGGCCGCTCCAGACCGGGCGGGCAAGGGCGGACGGAAAACCGAGTTGATGGCTGCCGAGGCCGAAACACCTTATAATGCTGGAAAATCCAAGACTAACAAAAAGAAGGACGGAAGATGAGCACGCAAGACGACAGTAACGATGGGACGGGCGGACTATCCGTAATGACGGGAACGTTTTATATCCTTGCTGCCTTGTGCGTGGTGTTTGCTTTGGTGCAGTTGGCAACTCCATCGGCAAAATCCCAAGGAGCGACTGTAGATGACGCCATGCATTGCGTAGCCGAAGATGTGAAGCATCGGGTGCTTGCCTTTTGGGGATTTGTCGGAACCGCGATATTTGGACTGGTCGGTGCGTTGTGCCATCGAGGGGACATGCGGTCGGAACGGGAGCGTGCGATGCTTGAAGCTCAACAGACTACTGCTGCGCAAATGGCAGCGATGCAGGCAGAAAATCGGCGGCTAGCGGCCGCGGCGATTTTGCGCCAGCCAATTTCTCCCGCGGTGAAGAAACCCGTCAAAAAATTGCCCGAAGAGCCGGCGGTCTACCGGCTCGACTGATATCACTTTTACCCGCGCCGGTTTTTCCGGATCTGTGGTAAGGTCCGCGCATGGCAACGGCGACGTCGCAACTGATGCTCTTCGAAACCACCCAGGTGGCCCACGCGGACGGCTCATTCACGGTGCGGCCCAAGGCGGTGGCGGTGGTGCGGGAAATCGGCGCGCGGCGGGCGGCCCGGATGTTGGGGCTGCACGTCGAGACGATTTACCGGCTCTGCGAGCTGGGAGAAGAGCACGGCGGATTGAAGGCATGGAAGCTGCCGAGCGAACGCGGGAACGCAAAATGGCGCATTGATTGGCAGAGCGTGGTGGATTACAAGGCCCGGCGCATGGACGCTGCACGGCGTATGCAGGGTTTTTGAGGTGAGACTGGGGACAGGATGTCCCCGGAACGGCCTAGGGCAAGATGCCCTAGCCACGGATTTCTGAGGGGCTGTGGCTGCCGGTGAAGGATGGTGGTGATGTGTTAGGTTTTAGGTGGCGCATGGTGCGGGCCTCGCGGCGATCGCCGCGCCAATCCAACCGAACACCAACCCCGATGAAACGACTCAGCATTTTGTTCGCGGTCATGTTGACCGCAATCCTCGCGCTGGCCACCAGCGCCTGCACCACCACCACCGCCGCGGACGGGTCGAAGACCACCACCTGGACGGTCACCCCGGACCAGCTCAACGGGCTCACGCAGATCGTCACCGCGATCAAGAGCCAACAGGTCAAGACGGTGGTGGTCCCTACCAAGCCGGCGGCCGTGGCGGTCATTCCGGCAAAATGAGTCTGTGGGTGGTGACCATCAAATTCTAACCGGAATACGGCGATGAGAAACTGGAAAACAACCTTGCTCGGTGCCCTGGCCGCAGTGGCCACGGCAATCCAAACGCAGGCGATGGTCGGCAACCTGGGCGACTGGCGCTTGTGGATCCTTCCCGCGCTGCTCGCCGGCTGGGGCGCGGTCCAGAAAGACCATAACGTCACCGGAAACTGACAACGTCAAGCGCGGGCCAAGCCATGTTTCAGACGAGATTCCATGCGCCCGACGGCCCGCGCGCGAAACAACCTCCCGCGTCATGGCGGGTTTGGGTGAACAGCAGGGCGGCAGCCGGGCGCGATGTGGGGACTTCTCACCGGCTGCCGCACCACCCCTGAAAAACTGAAATCAAGACGATGGGAGACCCACACGTGCTTTGCGGATTGTTGGTGGCGGCGGCGTTGCTGCTGCTGCGACGCAAGGTGCCGGATGAGGGATAAGGGATAAGAGATGAAGAGTTTACCGGAAATCATTGGTGACATCCAGGGCGCGGTGGGAGTGACGCGCGACAAGGTTTTCGGACCCGTCACCGCGCAAGCCGTGTGGCGGTTCATGTGCCGGGCACAAGTGGGAGACGCGGAAGAAGACGACACGACGCCGTCAGCGGATCCGGGCATCGACCCGCGCAGCGCCGCGGTGATCGCCACGCTGGATCCGAAGTTCCAGCCGCGCATCAAAAAGTTTCTGTTGGCCGCCAAGGCCACGGCCGCGACGTACGGTTGCGATTACCGCATCATCAGCGGCGGCCGGTCGTGGGAAGAGCAGGCGGAGCTTTACCGCAAAAGCCAGGCCGGCGGTCCGCATGCCGCGCCGCCCGGTTACAGTTGGCATAATTTTGGCGTTGCTTGCGACGCCGGAGTCTTCCGCGGCCAGGCTTATCTCGATGACACCGAACCGGCCTTGGCCGACAAGATCCACGCCGCGATTGGCCTTCACGCCGCGGAGTGGGACTTGGTTTGGGGAGGTCGCTTCACCGGCAAAAGCAACGACGATCCGCACTGGCAGGCGGCCGAGCTGCCGCTCACGCCCAACGACGCCTGCCGCGCGAAATTCCAACAGGAAGGCTCCGTGCTGTGAAAGGCCGCGACATCTTCATCGGCATCTGCGAAGCGCCGGACCCCGAGGCCGCGCTGCGCAAGATCGACCGCAAGGCGCTGCGCCGGCTCGCGGACTGGCTCGACGCGCTGCACCCCGCCGGCGGCTTCGCGGCACTGGCGGAGGGCATGGTGATCATGGAATGCGCCCGGCGCTGGCGCGACAAAGGCAAGGACATTCCGGCCGATGAGGCGGTGGAACTTGGTGAAGCACTTGCGGAAGGGAGGAACGATGTTTGAACTGATCGTCCTTCTCGCGCAAACGGTCACCGCGCCACCGGTCTCCCAGGGTATTTCTCCGGCAATGGTGGCCGAGATCATCGCGGCACTATTTGGTGTGCTGGGCGTTGGCGGCGTGGCAGGCGCGGGGATTTATCACAAGGTGGTGCGCGTCAAGACCGTTATCACCGGCCAACCCATCGAAATCGTCAACGCCACCAAGCCGGTCAGCTACGAAAACCATCAGGCGTTGGATGCGCGGGTGGGCAAGGTGGAGGTCAAGGTGGAATCCCTCACAGAAATGCAGCACCGGCAATTCGTGGACATCCTGCGCGCCGGCGAAGGCCGGGAACGGAGGATTCTCGAAACCGTCAAGGCCGGCGATGTGGAGATCCACCGCCGGCTCGACGCGCTGCTGCCCGTCATTCCGTCCCGCCGCAAAATGCCCGGTTGAAATTTTCCCATGATCCGCCGCACCCAACAGATCCGCAAACGCATCCTGGAAACGCTTCTCTGCGCGCAAGGATACGCCGTGCCCGAAGAAACCCTTCGTTCATACGTGGATGACTTCGAACGGCCTCCCACCACCGACGATGAATGGGCGGCCGACATCAAGTTTCTCAGCGACCCACCCGCGCCGCGCATGGTCAAGGTGCCCGCGGCCATGGATGACAAGCTGATTCAGTGGACAATCACCGAGGCCGGCCGCGCGCTGCTGGCCTCGCTCTAACTGTTGAAATGCACCATGCAAGACAAGGAAGTCAGGAGCGACGCCAAGCTCAAGAATCTCCGGCCCGAAATGCTGGAGACGTTGTGGCGCCTGCGCTACCCGGAGGAAGACGGCGAAAAGCTTACGCTGGAAGCCATCGCCGTGGCCTTGCCGAAGCTGGTCGGATTCTCCGCCTCGCTCTCCTCGTTGTCGGACTTTTTCAAGTGGCTGCGCTTCAAGCGTCGGATGGAAGCCAGCGCCGCGACGGCAGCCCAGGCGCGCCTGGAACTGGCGAAAGACCCGAATCTCGACCCTGCGGACATCGAGCGGGCCGCGCAGGCGGTGTTCACCGCGGAAATGTTGGAGGCCGGCAACGTGCGGGCTTATGTGGCGCTCGCGAAGCTGCGGCTGGCGGGGCAGCAAGTCGATTTGGACCGGCGGCGGATCGAGCTGTTGGAACGCAAGGCGAGCCAGGCGGATCAAGCCAACGAGGTGGTCAACAGCGAACTTGGCGACGGGGAAGCGCGGGACCGCCTGAAAACAATTTTCCGAATGGGTTGACCATGCCGGGCAAGACCAAACAGAGCCGCGAGGCGATCGACAAGCTGGCCGCCAAGGTGGCCGAAGCCAAGAAGGATGCCGCCGGCAATTCGCTGTGGGGCATGGATTTGGACGTGATCCGGCCGCTGTGCGACAAGCACGAGCTGGGCACCACCTTCAGCGGTTGGGCCAATCCCTATCCGGAAGGCGATCCCCGTTCGTTGCTGCTGGAATACCAGTTTGACAATTTCCACGACCGCAGCCGCTTCAAGATTTCGCTGATGAGCCGCCAGAGCGGCAAGGACTTCACCAGCGAGGGCGAGGCGGCGGAAGATTGCCAGGCCCGCCCCGGCACCGAGTGGATGGTGGCCGCGCCATCGGAACGCCAGGCGCTCGACTCACTCGACCAGGGCAAGAGCTGGGCGGAAGCCTTTGACCTGGTGGTGGCCGACTATCAGGAAAAGCGCGAGGGCGGCAGCGAGACGCTGCTCAAGAGCGCGGAGATCCTCTACTCCAACGGTTCGCGCGTGCGGGCCGTGCCCGGCCGTCCGGACACCGTGCGCGGGCGCAGCGCCAACCTGCTGCTCACCGAGTTTGATTTCTTCGACGATCCGGCCGCCACCTGGCGGGCCATCCTGCCGTCCATCACCAACCCGCTGCGCGGTGGTGAGAAAAAGGTGCGGCTGATCACCACGCCCAACGGCAAGGGCGGCGCGGCCGACAAAATCTGGGCCAAGGCCGAGGTGGGCAAGCACAAGTGGAGTCGGCACCTGGTCACCATCTATCACGCGGTGCTGATGGGCCTGCCGGTGGACATCGAGCAACTCCGCGAGATGTTCGACGATCCCGACGGCTGGGCGCAGGAGTTTGAGTGCCGCTTTCTCGACGGGTCAAACGTGCTGCTGCCGTACGAGTTGATCGCCACCTGCGAAAGCATAGAAGCCACTGAGGCTTGGTCGCTGGAAGACGGGCTGGGCGGCGGGCAGACGTTCATGGGCGTGGACTTCGGACGCACCAACGACCCGACGGTGGCATGGACAGCACAACGCGCCGGCGGACTCAAGGTCACCCGCGAGGTGCTGGTATTGGAAAAGACCAGCTCGCCGGAACAAGAGCAAATCCTCCGCGATCGCATCAAGGCGGCCGACCGAGTGTGCTTCGACTACACCGGACCCGGCATCGGCTTGGGCGATTACCTGGTCAAGGAGCACGGGCAATGGAAGCCGGAGGCGCACCAGTTCGGCAAGGTGGAGCTTTGCACCTTTACCGCGCCCTTCAAGCGGTTGATCTTCCCGCGCCTGCGCCGCGCCATGGAAAAGCGCGAGTGGCTCATCCCGGTTTCCCGCGCCATCCGCGAAGACCTCCACGAGATGCAGCAGACCCTAACCGGCGGCGATTACAACTATTGGAGCAAGCGCACCCGTGAAGGCCACAGCGACCGCTGCACCGCCCTGGCGCTGTGCGAACGCGCGGCGGGTGGTGAATCAGCTCCGTTCGCCTATCAAGCCATCGAATCCCTGCGGCCGGAATTCCGGCGGAAAGGAGCCGGGCTGTGAAGCGCTCTAGAATCGATTCTGAGGGGGGGGCACCGCAGCCCTGCTCGCGAGTCGGCCATTTGGCTACGACGAGTTTGCATGGCTATGCATGGCAAGAAAGGGCAATCCCTGAAACTTCGACAGACTCCCGACCGGTCGGAGGCCGGAAATGCCGTAAATGATCCCGAATCCCGTCATTCTTGGCCCGAACGGCAGCCCGGTCAGCACCGAGCGGGTGCGGTTGGAAAAGGCGGCCCGCTTCAATCCGCTCCGCGGGTGGACGCCGGACGTGTTGGTCTCCCAACTGGAAGCCTATTCGCGCGGCGAGATTTCGCGGCTCGCCTGGGTGATGGAGTGGTTGGAGAAACACGACGACACGATCGCCACGGTGGCGCCCAAGGCGAAGGCGGCGGTCTCGCGATGGGGATACGACGTCCTGATCAAGGATGAGGTAGCGCCCGAATGGAAGCAGGCGGCCCAAGACCAGCAGGGCACCTTGCAGGAATTCTATCAGTCGCTGGAAACCGGCGACGCCCTGGAACTGGAAGAGGCCGGCGGCATGCGCCTGCTGGTCCAACAGGTGATGGACGGCTACGGCAAAGGGTACGCGGCCCACCACATTATTTGGATTCCCGGTCCGCAACGCCTGCGCGCCCAACTGGTGAAAGTGCCGACGTGGTTTTTCGAAGTGACCGAAGGCCGCATGAAGTTCCTCCCCACCTATTCCGCGATCCGCGGCGTGGAACTGGATACCCTCGGCGGCCGCGACGCGTGGATGCTCTCGAAAGGCCGCGGCGTGATGCTTGCCGGCGTGCTGGCCCGCATGTTCAAGCAAATCCCGCTTCAAGATTGGTTGACCTACTGCGACCGCCACGGCATGCCGGCCTTCCTTGGCAAGACATCCTCGGCCAAGGGCAGCCAGGGCTGGAATGACATGGCCACCGCCGTGGCCTCGATCGGCGCGGAGTTTGGCGCGGTGGTCAACACCGGCGATGTGATCGACGTGGTCAATCTGGCCACCCAGGGCGAGCCGCCGTATGTCAAGTTGATCGACCGGATGGACCGGGCCCAGGTCATGTTGTGGCGCGGCGGGGACCTCAGCACGCTCAGCCGCGAGAACGGCGTAGGCGCCAATCCGCAACAGGAAGACAGCGACGAACTCGACAGCGACAATGCCTCGTGGGTTTCCGAGACCATCAACCGCGCGCTGACCAAGCGCGTGATCGCCTGGAAGTTCGGCACCGCGCCGGTGCTGTGCGAATTGAAGCTGCGCACCAAGACGCGGGAGAACGTGACTCAGGACCTGGCCACCGTGCAATCGGCCAAGGAAATGGGCGTGCGCATCAGCAAGGGCTGGTTCCTCAACAAGTTTGGCGTGGTCGAGGCGGATCCCGATGAAACGGCCCTCGGCGAAAACCAGCCGCCAGCCGAAACGGCCGCGGCCGAAACGGACGTGACGGCTTCCAACACGGCAGCCGCCACTGACGCGGCGGCCACGATCCGCACGGCCCTTGCACAGGACCTGCAACCCCTCGGCAAAGCCCTCGAAGCGGCAATGAACGCCGGGGACCTGCCGGCGGTACGCGCGGCGCTGAACCAGGTGTCCGCCCGCATGCCCGAATTCCTGACTGGCGACGCCACGGCCGGCGCCATGGGCGTTTTGATGGCAGAGGCCTTCGCCGGAACCACCCCAACCAACTGATCCGATGAAACTCCGCTCCCTCTTCCTGACGGCCATCAACACCGCGGCCGATGCCGGCCTCGACGCGCTCAACGCTGCCACCGGCTTCTTCCAATCCCTCAACCTCACCGAGGGCGAGAAAAAGCAGCGCTACCGCTTCGCCGACTACGGCGAATACCCGGTCACGCTGGCCGACGGACGCACCGTCACGCAGGTGTTCGACCGCGAGGCGGCCGATGCGGTGGCCAGCAACTTCCGCAAGTACGCGGGCCTCGACATCTTTTTCAAAGGCGTGCCGATGTTCGAAGGCCACGCCGACGACGCCAACTGGATGCGCGCCAATCCCGGCCACAAGGCGAGCGCCGTGGCCCGCATCAAGGCGGTCCATCCGGCCGACGACGGGATGGACGTGGAAACCGTTTTCAACAGCGACGGCCTCGCCCTGGTGAGCGGTGAGGCGCCGAAGTATTCCGCCCACTCCCCGCGCTGGCGCATGCAGCCGATCCCCGGCCGCGACGGTTGCTACCGTCCGGTGCTGCTGTGGAGCGATGCCCTGACCAATTCGCCGAACATCCCCGGCAGCGTGATGGCGCTCAACAGCGGCGATCCCTGCCAAGACCTTTCCTCCGGTGCGGCCGATGCCGCCCCGGGCGAACCCGAGACACAAACCAACGACACCAACGACATGAAACTAACCGTAGCAGCGCTCGCCGCACTCGGGTTCGCGCCCGATGCCGCCCTCAGCGCAGATGAAATCAGCACCGCCGTTTGCAAGCTGGCCGGAGACAAGGCCACCGCCGATGGCGCGGTCACCTCCGCCAACAGCAAGATCATCGACCTCGATGCCCACCTGAAAGCCGCGCGCGGCCAGGCGACCGACACCGTGATCGCCGCCGCCATCGCCGACGGCCGCATCACCGAGGCCGACAAGCCGAAGTGGGTGGATGCGCTCAACACCTCGTTTGAAAGCGAAAGCGCCAAGCTCGCCAAGCTCATGCCGGTGCTCAACACCGCCAGCCGCTTGCCGGACCTGGCCACCCGCCGCGCCGAAGGCGCCCCGGTGGTCGCCGGCATCGACGCCATCAACACTGCCGTGCGCGAATACGCCGCGGAAAAGAAGATCGACATCACCGACGCCGACGGTTGGACCCGCGCCTTCGAAGGTGCCCGGGCCGCCAAGCCGGAAATCTTCGCCCGCAAATAAGCCGCGGGAGAAACCAAGCAGAGAAACCAGAGACCAGAAACCAGAAACCAGATAGAAATTATGAACCACATGCTACTGCTGGTCGCAATCCTCGCGGCCGTCATCACCGTTCCGGTCCTCGCGGCCGGCTTCACGCGCGTCTTCCCGCTCGGCGGGATCGACGTGTGCAACATTGCCGGCGACTACGATTCGGGTGTCATCACCCGCAGCGCGGAAGCCGCCCTCACCACCGCCCGCTTGCTGGTCAAGAAAGGCACCGGCGACAATCAGGTCAACATTTGCGGTCTGGCGGATACGCCGATCGGCACCAACCAGGATACCGCGTTGATCGACGGCAGTGTGGCTGTGGAGCTGCTCGGCAACAAGCCAGGCCCGCTGATCGTCATCGCGTCCAAGGCCATCGCCGTGGGCGTGGATGTTTACAACGCGGCCGGCGGCAAGGTGTCTGACGTGGCCGGCACGGGGGCCTCCTATATCGGCATTTCCCTGACGGCCGGCACGACCGACGCGGAGATGCTCATCGCCCACCGCACGGCAGTCACGGTGCCCACCGCGATCGCGGATTCCTCGGTCACCGCCGCCAAGCTGGCGGCATCGCTCGACCTGAGTTCCAAGACGCTCACGCTGCCCACCGCGCAGCCGATCGTGCCGGCGCTCACCATGCAAACGGTGCTCAAGACGGCAGGCGCCACCTTGACCACCGGCTTCTCCGGCGGCGTGATTTCCAACGCCGGCGCCAGCGGCACCGTCACCATGGTGCTGCCCGCCGCCACCGTGGGCCTGAACTACACCTTTTTGGTGGAAGCCGTGCAGGAATTGCGCATCGACCCGAACACCACCCAGACCATCGCCCTGCCGTCCACCGGCGTGCAAGGCGGGGCCGGCAAGTACATCGTGGCCGATGCCGTCGGGGAATACGTGCGACTGGTGTGCCTCACGGCAGGCACCTGGAGTGTCCTCGGCTACAGCGGCACCTGGACCGCCGAAGGCTAACCCCAACCGACCGGCCGTCCGCGGCGATTCCCCGGAATTCCGCGGGCGGCCACCCAACCTTCAAAAGCAAAACCGACTCTAACAAAACATCATCATGAAGAACCTCGAATTGTATTTGGCCCTCACCGGCGCGACCAGCGCCTCCCTGGTGCCCGAAATCGGCGGCATCACCGTTGCCAACGCCGCCTCGCAAAACTACGCCGCCTCGCTGGCGCAAGACGTGACCGGCTACCTCGCCGGCCTGCCTGACCCCGATGAAGAGGCAAGCCTCAACCTCCTGGTCCCGCTCATTCAAACCGCCGACTTCTTCCAATACCCCGTCGCCACCGACGAGGCGTTCCTGACGGAAGCCGACGATTCGGACGTGCGCGCCATCGGCGCCTCGTTCAAGCGGGTGACCAACACCGGCACCACGGCCACCGACGCCACGGTCCAAAAGGGCCTCACCAAGCGCGTCGAGCACCGCACCTTGCCGCGCGTGAACGGCACCATCCTGGCCGGTTGGGAAAACCGCACCGCCGCCAGCCTGCAACGCCGCCTCACTCGCGCGGATTACGTGCGCGCCATCGCGGTGATCGACGGCGCGGCCAACAACACCTCGCCCGCCGCGTGGAGTGCCAGCACCAACCCGGACGGTGACCTCCGCGCCCAGGCGCAACGGACGCTCACCAAGACCGGCCGCGCCGCCACCCACTGCCTGCTCGGCGGTGCCGCGCAGCAACTCCGGCAGGACGCCTACGAGGCGGCCACCCGCGCCAACCACGCGATGGCGAGCCATGCGGACTACACCATGGAGGAACTCGCGCGCTACCTCGGCGTGGGCATGGTCAAGCTGGTGGAAGCCATCAAGCAGACCGCGAAGGGCGCCACCAAGAGCCAG
>Ga0209083_1003980_pt1 | contig 11771 bp, 10 predicted proteins | sample AM7aDNAmetaG_FD_184132 | JGI IMG/M metagenome (GOLD analysis project Ga0209083, IMG submission 184132) | Freshwater microbial communities from Finland to study Microbial Dark Matter (Phase II) - AM7a DNA metaG (SPAdes) (version 3) | ecosystem: Environmental > Aquatic > Freshwater > Lake ...
GACGAAGAGAAGCTTATGGAAATTGCTCTTGAATGCGGCGCCGACGATGTGACCGAGGATGAGAGCACTATCATCGTTCAAACTGACCCTAAAACATTTTATGCGGTCAAGGATGAGATCGACAAGCGAAAGGATCTTCCTGCCTATGTTGTTGCCGAAATTTCTATGATTCCGCAGAATACCGTGAAGCTTATAGGCAAAGAAGCCGAGCAGATGCTGCGGCTCATGGAGGCGCTTGAGGATTCCGACGATGTGCAGAATGTGTATTCCAATTTCGACATTCCCGATGAAATGATGAATGGGTAAATCAAATCTGTTTATGTAACAAAAGCCCTTTGCAGGCCTGTGTGTCTTCAAAGGGCTTTTTTTATTGCAGCACGTGAAGTTTATGGCGTACGTTTCGCAAAATTCGAGACAGGTTCTTGTTTTTAGATAATCCATAAAGCCTGTAGAAATTCAGCAAGTTATAAATATTTTCGCTATACGTTTCTCAAATAATTAGAAACTCTTCTTTTCCCCATTTTGTCAAACCCTGTTCGTGTATCTCAACCACCTTAAATTACATGATTATTTTTAATAGATAAAAGTTGGCATTTATATTGTATAGGATAAAGACAGGGCAGAGATGTGAAGTGCTAATGGAGTTCTTCCCCGTGAAAGCAATTTCATTTACCAATAAGATATATTTTGGTACCTATGAGGTAAATCTTCTACAACAGCCACTGAGCGGTTATAATGAGCGCACAGGGCGGATGCTGCTCTGGCTCAACAACGATATTTAAAGCATATAACAAAATATAAGTAGATAGTTGTAAACAAAGGGTGTGAGGGGGGAAGTGAATTAAGACACAATAAAAATGTTATGAAAGGATTAGAATCATGATGCCAAGTGAACTTAGCCTCTATTATACCAATCCGACCTTTATAGTCCTCACACTGCTGTCACTGTATTCGGTAACCGTTATGATTAACCAGGCATATTACCTGTTTTTAAACAGGGAAGAGATGCCCGAGCTTTTGCGTTTGCTTGAGGCCGGCCGGGACGGATACAAGGACCTTGTTTCTTTCATAAAAGCAAAGGAGACGCCCCACCGCCGGCTGATCAGGGCCGGGCTCAAGCATATTGCTCAGCCCGTTGAAGCCCTCAGCGCCCTTTTAAACGAAGAGACAAAGGGGCTCCGGTGGGAGGCTGAGCACCGGCTTGCAGCGCTCGGGACGATTGCAAACATTGCTCCCTTCATCGGCCTGTTCGGAACTGTGATCGGTGTTATCCGCGCATTTGAGGCGATCTCGGTTAAGGCAAGCGCGGGCCCCTCGGTTGTTGCAGGCGGCATTGCCGAGGCGCTTATTTCAACCGCTGCAGGCCTTTTTGTTGCCGTGCCTGCTGTTATCGCCTACAACTACTTTCTGAAGCGCTCCCGCAGGCTCGGCCTTGAGCTTGAGCATATTTCAACGATTATCGCCCTACAGGGGGGTAAATAAGTATGCATATAAAAATTACAAATGAAACGCCTTTTCTCAGCGAGATCAATATGGTTCCCTTCATTGACGTTGCGCTTGTGCTGCTGATCATTTTCATGATCATTACTCCGGTCATGGTGATGAACTCAATTCAGGTGCAGCTGCCGCAGTCCTCGTCGGTAAATCAGGTGCCGACAAAAAATATTATTATTACCGTAAAGCCCGATGGAACTGTGTTTCTCAACAATGAGCAGGTAACTCAGGGGCTGCTCACCGATAAAATAACGCTGCTCATGGAGCAGCATCCCGAGTGCGCCGTTATTTATGCCGACCGGCAGGTTGCAGTCTCACTGCTTGTGGATGTGATAGATCAGATTGAGGCGGGCGGCATGCACACTATCAGCCTGACAACCGAGCGCCGGCAGCAGGCCCAGCCGGCAACCCAGGGCGATCCCCGGGACGCCAACAATTCATAAAGGAACTGCTATCATGCATCCCGGCACAACAACGGGCCAACCCCTTAAGCCGCTGCGATCATTTGCGCTGTCCTGCTGCCTTCACGCAGTGATTCTGTTGGCGCTGTGCAATCCAAACTGGGCCTTTCTACGCAGTCACGGCGAGAATGAGCCTCCGGCCATATCCATAATCGCCCAGAAGCAGAACCAGTTTCTCTTCCAGCCCGCCATTGCACCGCAGGCACTCGAAGAGTTCAGGGTCAAGGGCACGGATGCCTTTGACGAGCTGAAGGCCGAAAAAAATCAGGACAACCCTCTGCCGAAACTTGAATCATATGCAGCGGTTCCTGATGTTAAATTTACACCTGATATACAGGTGCGCGAGGATAGCAACCTTGCTGGAGCTCCAACTCTTGACCGCTCGCTTCTTGCCGGACCTAAAGGCCCAACAGACAGCATCGGCTCACAGGGTTTGCCATTCTACGGGGCGGGCGAAAAATTTTCAGGGTCATTTGCACGGGATATTCAGGGCGTGCGGAAAATGGGCCTTGATATCGTTTTTGTTTTTGACGCGACAAGCAGCATGGCTGAATTTCTCCGGCAGGTGAAGATAAAGATAGCAAACCTGGTCATGTCGTTCAAGACCCTTGTGCCCACAACACGCATCGGCCTTGTGGCATACCGCGACAGAGGTGATGACTTTGTGACAAAAGCATATCCCCTCACCCACAAGACCCAGCAGTTGCAGTTGTTTTTGAAGGGCATTGACCCCGTGGGAGGCGGCGATCTGGAAGAAGCCATGGACGAGGGGGTTCGTGTCGCCATCAACGAGTTTAACTGGGATAAAAGTTCAAAAAAGATAATCCTGATTATCGGCGATGCCCCCCCGCACAAGCAAGATATGCAAAAAACAATTGATCTGGTTGAAAAGTTTAGAACTCAGATGGGCGGCATGGTGGCAACCCTTGATACAAGTGTCCAAAGCAATCTGCCCTCGGCCCCAGGCGTAAGCCGCTCTGTCATGCCGCAGTTCAGGCAGCTTGCCGAGGCTGGAGGCGGTGAGTGCGCGCGCATGGTTGATGAAGAAAAGGTAATAAAGCAAATGGTCGTGCTTGCTTTTGGCGCAAAATGGGAATCTTATCTCGATGAGTTTTTAAAAAATTTATAACAAAGGGAAAAACTTGGAATGAACAGTCCTGCTGCAGCGTTCATAAGGGCTATTGCCTTAAGCATTTTTATAGTGCTCTGCCAAGGCGCCTGGTCGGCGGCAGTTTCTGGTGATGTGAGCAGCATAAACATCGAGCGGTTGGGCTCGCTTTCAGAAATTAAAAGCGCTTTGAGTGTGCTTGAGTCCGGCTTTGCAGGGGTGAAGGCCCAGAACACTCTGGCATTTGATCTGCAGAAGACGCTGGCAGTAAAATCCGGGGAATGCATCTCGCGTCTTGTCGAGTTGAGCCAGGCGGCTGATATGAAGCAGGCTGCACAGAAAGAGGGCTTTGCTGCTGCTTTTCAAAAAAACGGTGAGCTGCTGCGCGGTATGGCAGCCTATAACCAGACGCGCATTGACACGGTGCTGGAGGAGCGGCCCGGCAGCGCGGAAGATAAAAGCGCCTTTTTCGCCTCCACAGAATGGCGACAGTCGCAGTATCTAATATCACTTGCAAGCTACTGGCTGGGGTGGAACGGGTATTACGGCGGCATTCTTTTTCCGGAGTATACAACCTCTCGATCGAATCTGCTGGAAGAGGCGATATCCGGGTTTTCACGCGCTATGATGGATTTTCAGGAGCAGTCTGTTGTCAACCGAAGCCTGTTTGGCCGCGCGCTCTGCCTCAAAGAGCTTGGGCGCCCGGAGAAAGCGCAGCAGGAGCTGCAGTCGCTGATGGCAAAGCTGTCGCGCGATGATGTGCTGTACAGCCAGGCAGGCTATGAGCGTGCGTTGATCAGCTATCAGTCGGGGAAAAAGGAGCTTGCCTCAAAACAACTGCGGGAGCTGCAGGAGGGTGCACGTCCCGGTGCCACGACGCAGGCAGTAAGGGAGAAAATCAAAAACCTGCAGACAACCATTGCCCTTGGCATTGCAGAGAAAAAGACGGCTGCTCAGGGCAGCGGGGGCAAAGAATCATACCGTGATACGGTGCGTGAACTTAAAAAAATCGCTGAGGCTGATCCTCTACAGGCGGCCATACTGTACCGCTATGTTTTTGAGCATGCCACAGATCTTGCCGATCTGCCTGATACAGAGCTCGGGTGCATGGGTGCGATGGGCCTTGCCGACTGGTATTTTGATAAAAAGCAATATGACAAGGCAATCGAGCATTACCGGCGCCTGTACAGCTCTTCTGACGGGGCTATCAAAAGCCATTTTGATGATGTCTGCTTTCGGCTGGCTTATTGTCTGTCGCAGAAGCAGCAGTGGCAGGAAGCGTTTTCCTGCCTTGAGACCTTGTTTGAAAAATTCCCAAAATCATCATTTGGCGGCAAGGCAGCCTGCCTCTACTACGCGGTTGCCGCACGCCTGTATAAAACAAGCCCGGCTGATGCAACCTATAGCCGCTACATCAAGGCTGCTGAGTGCTACGTGAAAAACTGCCCTGATGCGCAGGATAAAAACGAAGCGCATTTTCAGCTTGGGCAGTATTATCAGCATAAAAATAAGACTCCGGAGGCCCTGCAGGAATTTTCGCTTGTTAAAAACGATTCATCCCATTTTGCCGAGGCGCAAAAGGCAGGACGCGCAACTGAGACTGACAGGCTTCAGGCAAACAGTGAAAAGCTTGAGGAGCTTGAACGCCAGGGTAAGGGGAAATCAGATGAGGCTCTGCAGCTGTACCGGGAAACTGTCAAACAGGCAGAGCAGTGGTACAAACAGACAGGAACTAAAACCGATTCTGCCGGGAGCATAGACAGTGATTCTCACCTGGTATGCCTGCTGGCGCGGCTGTACGTGCGCGGTCCTGAAACGGATTACAAAAAGGCGCTGCCGCTGCTCGTGAACTTTGAGAGCAGGTTCCCGATCACCCGGCAGCGTGATCTTTTGTACGGCATGGTAAAAAAGCTGCGCCTTGAATGCTACCTGCAGTTGCATATGCTTGCTGAAGCAGAGCGCGAGATTGGCGCTATCGCCGGTGCTCCCTCTCTTGACCGGGAGACAGTGTCGTTTGTGCTTGATCTGGCTGACAAATATTACACGAGTGCAAAGGACAGAGGCGATGCTGCAGGGGCTGCAGAGGATGCGCGTACTGCGCTTACCATTTATAAAAAGCTGAGCAGCAGTATTGCTGCACATGACGCGTTCAGGGATCTTGCAGCACCTGTTGACATGCGCCTTGCCGAACTGTACGCCATGACCGGTCAGCCTGAACAGGCGGCAGCCATATACAGCAAAAGGCTTGAGCATGACCCCGCATCCGCAGAGGCAATATATAAACTGGGCCTTATCTATGAACAGCAGAATAAGTGGCAGGATGCCTTCGACACGTGGCTGCGGTTTTCAAAAGGCCTGGCACCGGGAAGCACGCAATGGTTTGAGGCGCGCTACAGGGAGGCTGATATGCTGTCACGGCTTGGCAAGCAGGCTGATGCCTGCCAGGTGATAGGAGCAACAAATACCAGGTATCCTGATTTCGGAAATGGCGACTACCGCCAGAAATTCGTGGAACTTGCCGCCAGAATATGCGGCAGTAAGACCGAAGCGGAGCCGGTAAAACCCTGAATAGTGCCATCTCACTGGGCGTTTTAGAGCATTTTTCTTTTTGTTGTAACCGTCTGCACAGGTGCGTTTTTGATTCGTTTGCCCGTGCTAAATTCTCGCAAGAGCAACCGGCAATGATGGCAGGGCAATCGCTCGAACCGCACGGGCGGCACTCACCAAAAGCTCACCTGTGCGAATATGGCTATGCTATTTTGAAAAATGCTCTAGCGCGTAATTGCACCGCTGATTTTTATTATGTGCAGATGAATACGTCAGATTCAGTTCTAAGGGGTAGTAATGCTGACATGATTATTTTTGTTAAGAAGGAGGGCTATCATGAAAACAAGACATATTCTGACTGTATGTATCCTTGCACTGCTTCTGTCATCATGCGCTTTTCTGCCAGCCTTTACAGAGGATGAGTATGCACGACGCCAGCATGATGAGATGGATGGGCAGTATGCTCCCTACCGGCAGCGCAATACCATTGAGGCCTACCGGGAGTTCATCGCGAGATATCCCAAAAACATGTACCTGGAAACAGCGCTTGATCAAATAGATAACCTTGAGTTTGCTCCGTATGAAAAGGCCGATACGATTGCAGCCTATACGGAATTTGTTGCGCGGTATCCCGGAAATCGATATGCTGTGACGGCAAAAAATCGCATCGACCAGGCCACCATAAAGGATTGCGAGGGCATTGATACCATAGAAGGATACCGCCAATTTTTAGAAAAGTATCCTGACAATATCTTCACGCTGACCGCGCAGGACCGGCTGCAGGATCTTGAGTTTCGGCAGCTTTCGCAGAAATTGCAGCAACAGTACGGCTTTGATCTGCTGCTGTACCGGCTGCAGGTAAAGCGCCTGCAAAAAGAACTTCCCTTCGAATCAGGCGTCAATCTCGGCGACTTCACCCTTTTTGCCACGGTGGAACCAGTAGAGGGCAAAAAATGCTTCAAGTCGCATCTTATCTATAGCCCTGATATCACATCTCTTACCGGCACCCCCGCAGCCGTTCAGGAAAAGATATTTGATGCTTTGATTTCAAAGCTCATCATAACTCTTGCAAATCAATTTCGCTCAGCACCGGATATCGACAGGTTCAGCTTTGTGATAGCATCGTCGCTGCACCGTTTTTACGGCGATGAAACGACAGTCCTTGAATATATATTCCCGGCACGTGAAGCGCGCCTGTTTGCACAAAACATGTTCGGCAGATCGCAGCTTCTTGCGCTGGCTGCAATACGACAGCCACCGGCACCTCTACCGGCGGCTAAAAAAACACAGCCCGGCGCTACAGTCAGCAGTCCGGTGAAGCTCGAAGGCGGAGATATTATGGAAAAATCCACCGCCCGCCGGCGGGCGCACGACACCATTATGTCATCGACCTGGAATCGGGTGAGCAGAGACGGAACCGTTCATACCGTAAAGATTGTGAGAAAGTGGAAGGATTTTAATGGCGCAGGCGGCTTCAAAGAAAAATCCGTAACAAAGTATTTCCACCATCAGAACAGGCTCTATGCCGACGCTATTCTTACTACTGTGGATACCCGGGGTGCCCGGCAGCACTGGTATATGCTTTCAAAAGGCGACCCTGGCCTGACACCGGACATTGACAACTACCGGCCTCCTGCGGAATGGGATTTTCCGCTGGCGGAGTTTGCCGAAACTCCTGTCGAACAGGAGCGACACCAGTATAGCGGCACCGTTTCCTGCGACAGCACGCAGTGTTTTGTGGTGCAAAGCACGCCTGAGTCAGCGGATGCGGCCTATGCAAAGAAGACTAGCTTTATCGAACAGCAGAGCCTGCTGCCGCTTAAAATTGAATACTTCGACAAAAGCGGTGCGCTATGGAAGACTGCTCACTTTGACTGGCAGGAAACTGGCGGCATTTGGTTCTGGCGACAGGCAATTATCGAAAATGTGCAGACCGGGGCGGTTACCACCATCATAGTTACCGATGTGCATATAAACCCTGGTTTGCCTTACAGCGATTTCGCTCCCGGGGCGCTGCTGCGCCATAGCACGGGGATGCAGTAATATCTTTATTTAATTTTGTATTTTCTTATACTTCGGATGATGGAAATGGAGACAATGGTCGCAGCTTTCGGATACGGTGGAGTCATCGAATTTAATATAACCGATTTTCAGCCATTCTTTTACCTGCATGGTGCTGTTTGTCGACGTTACATAAATATCAAAATAGAGCTTGCCGTCAGGATAGTTGTTTAAATTAAGTTCGTCGCGAAAATCAAATGCCAATATCTTTTCCTGCCCATCTCGCGCCTTGATTTTCATCCACTCAGGAGTTATCGCGAGGCTGGGATCTTCCATGCCGAGCTCTGAAATTTCATAAAGCTGCCTGATGTTGGGGGGGGAATCCGCACGGGCAAAATCTACTGCTGCATTTATTGCGATGCCGGAAATAAAAATATCGTTGAATCGAATGGTGATATTCGGCTGATTCGTCATTGACACCTCGGTATAATAATCAGCCTTGGTGCCGGCAAGGTCGTCGATGACGAAAAAATTTCCGGTTTCGAGATTATACTGATGCTCAGGATCATCCGTGGGGTATATTTTCCCTGCAAGCCCGAATCCCCTGAATTTGCCCCTGGGGGCGTATGAAAGTGCTATAGAAGCTCGCCCGATGATGAGTCCCATGCTTCCTTTTTGGAAATATCCGGTGTATGGATTTTGCTCGGTTATGTTCCATGTTCCCTTTAAACATATGCCGGTTGGGTGGACCAGTTTGTCGAAATATGGGAGCAGGTCACTTCGGTCATTGAGCGTCCTGACTGCCGACTGGAATAATTTATTAATACCCCACTTCCAAAAACTTTGAACCGTAACTTTTGTTTGGGGGTACTCAAGATACGGGTCTGAACATACCGTGCTCCACACCCTGCTGAAACGCGAACCGATATACGTATCGGCATTGAGCGTCTTGATGACGATGAATGAACCAATCGCCCCTATGAAAAACAGGATGAGGATCGATAGTTTTAGGCCCTTTTTATTCATAAAACCCCATTTTTTATATGTCCATTTCTTATCAATCCTTACTGCCTCGTGCAAGCTATGCCGCTACATCCAGTTTTTTCTTTTGAACAAAAGCAGCATCACACCGGCAGCCACTGCCATGAAACCCATCACCATCGGATATCCCCACGGCCAGTCAAGCTCGGGCATATACTTGAAGTTCATGCCATAGACGCCTGCGATAAAGGTAAGAGGGATGAATATCGTGGCTATCACGGTAAGCACCTTCATCACCTGGTTCATGCGGTTGCTCACGGATGAGAGATAGATATCGAGCATACCCGATATCATATCACGAGTAGTTTCAATCGTATCGATAGCATGGATGATATGGTCGTAGACATCGCGCAGGTATATGAGCGTTGACTCCATGATGAGTGGAGACTCGCCTTTGGCAAGGGCATTTATGATTTCCCGCATGGGCCAGATGTATTTTTTTAGATGAAGTATGGCAAGCTTGAGATGATGAATGGCATGAATGGTTTCATTGCTCGGATCAGACAGCAGCTTTTCTTCGATTTCTTCAATTTTTTCGCTTATTTTTTCAGTGATAGCAAAGTAATTGTCCACTATGCCATCTATCAGGGCATAGGCCAGGTAGTCGGGCCCCATTTTTCTGATTTTTCCTTTGCCGCTGCGGATGCGTTCCCGCACGGGATCAAACAGATCGCCCTGCCGCCCTTCCTGGAAGGAGATAAGGAAATTGTCCCCAAGTATCAGGCTGACCTGCTCGGTCACGATGCCGCCGCTGTCTTCATCATAATCAAGCATTTTCAAGACAACGGAGATATAGTCGCCCATATCGTCGAGCTTGGGCCGCTGGTCGGTGTTCAGAATATCTTCAATAATGAGAGGGTGCAGTCCGAACTGAATTCCGATTTGTTCCATCAAAACAGTGTCGTGCAGGCCTTCGATATTGATCCACGTGATGCCGGGCTCCCTCTGCAGTGCACGGCACTCATCGGCGGTTTTCAGAGCTGTCTCATGGCATGCAGTTTCGGTATAGTGAAATGCCGCAATTTCCACGGCCTCTTTTTGTTGCTCACCCACATAAACAAGTTTTCCGGGTGAGGCCCATGCTTTCTCAGATCGTTTCTGTATGGTCGGACTCATAGTCTACTATCTCCCTGCTTTTACAAAAGCTGTTTTTTTGATCATCCATGCCTGTACCAGATACTATCACAGCCTGTAAGTGTCAATGAGAAATGGCATGTAGCAACCGGTCTTTTGTCTGCAATTGATGTTATGAGCAAAGACATGCCGGGAACTGCATAGCCCACAGAAATTTATTTTCCTTTGACAATCCGTTTTGAATTAAGTAATTTTTTGTCAATGGGAGTCTTTCTTGTGAAAAAATTATAGTTTGTATTTTCAGTTGATGTCTCCCTGTTGTATTAATCATTATAAAGGAATATTGCTGGCCATGCCTGAACATCGCCGGATGAAGGTATTTTTTATCACTACTCTCGGGGCCATTCTTTTGGTAGGGCTTGTGATTCTTACACTGCGTAACAGAGATCTACTCTTCTCGTTAATGAGGCCTGGCGTACAGACGCGTGTTCCGACTGTTCCCTCCGGATGGACCTCCGGCACTAAGTTTACACCGCCTGCCCCCATTCCCATCCCCGCGATTCCAGAGGGTTGTCCCTTCAACATGCTCACCAATCCGGGCTTCGAAGATGGCACTGCGCCATGGTGGTACTTTCCGGATCGCTCGCACTGGGGCTCCTTCACCACATCAACGGCAAGGGCCTTGGGCGGCAGCTGGGCGGCGCGGGTCGAACTGCTCATAAACCCCATGAACCCGCCGCGCGCGGGAGCCAGCATTCAGGGTTTGATCCAGTCCATCCAGCCTTCAATTTTTCCTTCGCATGTTGCAGGAAATTACTATGTCGAGAAGTGGGATCGCAGTCCCACAAAAATGTACATGCAGGTCGTTGTGATTGCAAGCGGGACGGAGTCGTTGGCAGGCGGATCGGCCGCAGAGATAAGCTACGTGCTGACGGGGCTTGACCGCCAGCCTTTCAACATGATCAACAGGAAATTTATCTTTCTCACCAAAACACAGCCCGAGCTGGGATGCTGGATACATTTCGAACGAGACCTTCGGAACGACTTCAAGGAACAATGGGGCTTCGTGCCGGAGAAATTCGCTGGTATCCGCATCTTCTTCGAGCTGCGCGCCGACATGCGCGATGAAAACATCGACCCGGCGAACCCACCATCCATGCACGCCATCGCTTATTTCGATGATCTCTACCTGGGAAACTAGTGCGAACAGCTTATGGTGCCAGCAGGGTTATGTTCACAACATGAACAACGTGGCTGCTATTGAGTTCTGCGGTTGGATAATATTAAAATGATGATCGGAGCTTTGGGTGCGCACGGTCACTAATAGTCGCCAGGTGTTGATAGCGCCGGATGCATAACACTCGGCAATAGTTCAGTGCAGGCTTGTACCCTGCCTCCGCACCCGTCTTGCAAAAATATATAAAGTGTATTATTCTAAATATAGTTACATTTATTAAACGATCAATATTTTCGGATATGTAGCAATGTTTGAAGGATTTTTTCAACCAATGCATCTTATCGTGATTCTCATTATAGCACTTATCATATTCGGCCCTGGAAAACTGGGCGAAATCGGCGGGCAATTGGGAAAGGGCATGCGGGAATTCAAGAAGTCGATGCAGGAACTCGACAAGCCCGAAACACCTGCCGGAGCGAAAAAGACGGATTTCGGAAAAGTTGCAGGCTGAAACGGGTTTCATGAAAAAGATCGTACTCAGAACCGTTCTGCTACTGGTTATCGTCACTGCAGGGATCTATTTTTGCTTTCAGTATAATCTGCACACCTACTTCACCCAGGAAGAAAAGGCGATTCGCCTTATAAACTCCTTCGGCCCTTATTCCGTCCTGATGCTCATCGGCCTTCAGATCGCGCAGGTGATTGTTGCACCCATCCCCGGTGAGGTAACCGGTTTTATTGGCGGCTATCTCTACGGCCCGCTCTGGGGAACGATTTACTCGACCATAGGTCTCACCATCGGCTCATGGCTCGCCTTTTTGCTGGCACGTTTATTCGGTCTTCCCTTTGTCGAGAAAGCAATCAGCCA
>Ga0209083_1003984_pt1 | contig 11768 bp, 12 predicted proteins | sample AM7aDNAmetaG_FD_184132 | JGI IMG/M metagenome (GOLD analysis project Ga0209083, IMG submission 184132) | Freshwater microbial communities from Finland to study Microbial Dark Matter (Phase II) - AM7a DNA metaG (SPAdes) (version 3) | ecosystem: Environmental > Aquatic > Freshwater > Lake ...
AGAGGTTATGTTAACTGGGAGAGTCACATTCCCCGGACTTGAGGATGTATCGACATTGTTGAGCGTGCCAGCGTTAAAATCAGCCTGGCTGGTCTGAGTCCAAAGGGCTGAGGTCCACGCAGCGGCTGAGTTGGCAGTAGAGGTCTCGTTGTCCGACATCAGGGCGAACGTACCTGCGGCGGCAATCATGACGACCACTACCGCGATTCCAATTATTCCCACTATTAATTTTTTACTCATATGGTTTCCTCTATTGGTTAATGCTGAAGGTAAGGTTCAACAGGGCTTTGTCGGCTTGTACGACATTGACGTTGGGGTCTGTATTGCTCAAAGACCATCTCAGTTTGTAAACCACGGTGTCTGAACCACCGAATGCGGCCATCGGCTCATTCGGGAATGCCGGCAAATTGGAGAGTGCTACCGGGGCGGAGCTACCGACGTAGGTCATGGCACCCTCAGCGGCGGTCTGGTCGGCGCCTGTCCCCACCTGCAAGGTAACCATAAGGAATTGCCCGAGGTCTCCGGTTATATGGTTGGCCAGCATGAGCGTTTTCAGGTCGGCCGCGACCGAATCATCATAGGTAGCGCCGGAGACCACACTAAGCGTGCCGGGTAAGTTGCCCGAGTTGGTCAATACCCACTCGAAGCTGCCGTTCTGTCCGGGGGCTATGCTATCGAAGATCACCTTGCCGTTCACACCGTTGCCGCCAGCAGTCACATGGTATAGCGGACTAGAGCCTGAATAGCTCCCTATTGTCAGGGGAACCAGGTCCAGCGTACCGGCTGAGAAAACGTTGCCGGACGATTTCTGGCTATCGAAGAGATAGGCCCACGTACCCGTGGCGGCCAATCCGATGACCAGCATCGCTGCTAACGTTAACCCCAGCCCCCTTCCTGCTTCTCCAAGTGTTGCACTTCATTATTGAACCCGCGAGTACAAAAAATGCAGCAAATCAACAGGCGTGATTTTCTGAAGACGGTGGGGCTTGCAGGGGCCGGGCTAGGCGCTGCAGCTGTGGGATTTCCATTATTAAGTTCTTGTACCGATAAGTCTACTTCCGGTCAATCAGGGAGCGCAAAGACGCAAAAACCGCTCCCCGGCGGCGCTATCCCACAATTTGTTGACCCGCTGCCCAAACTGGATGCGGCCGGTGGTACTATCCAAACCATTGTTGCGAGCGCAGCACAGATCCAGATCGAGATGCAGGAGTTCCGAGCCAACATGCTGCCCCACACTTTCAATGGAGGGGCCTACACCGGTACCTGGGTCTGGGGTTATGTCAAATCAGGGACCGACACGAAAAGAGCACGCGATACTTACACCGGTCCGGTGGTGGTAGCAACCAGGGGTACCCCCACCGAGTTCAAATTTACCAATAGTCTTGGTACCACAGATTCTACCAACGTGTCGGCTTACTCAAATTCAATCGACCAGAGCTTGCATTGGGCAAATCCAAACATGGTCGATCGTTATGTTCCCCATTCTTCTTCGGATCCCGCCTGGGTTGGCAACCCGGAGCACTACAAAGGGGCTATACCTGCCGCGGTACATCTGCACGGGGCGGAAGACCCGGCTGCCATCGATGGGGGACCTGACTCCTGGTTTACTTCTTCCGGCCAACATGGCCCTGCCTTCTATTCGAAGGACGGCAACAGCAAGGGCAACTATTGCATCTACCGCTACCCCAACGTGCAGGAAGCTGCCCCCATCTGGTTCCACGACCATACATTGGGAGCCACGCGCCTCAACGTGTATTGCGGCCTGGCGGGAGCGTACTTGCTCATCGACCCGGCATTGAAATTGCCCCCTGGTTTGGATGCCACAGGGCTAAGGGCGGGCGCCCTCGGGCCCAACGCGTCTGAAGACGCGCTTATCCCGCTCGTTATCCAGGACCGCATGTTCGACACCGAAGGGCAGCTTTATTTTCCCGCCGGCCCGCTCGATCCCTTAAGTCCGGCCCTGAACCCGGAACACAGGTGGTGGGTGCCCGAGTTCTTCGGTAACACTACGTCCGTCAACGGCAAGGTATGGCCTTACCTTGAGGTGAAAGCCCAACGCTACCGCTTTTTGATTATCAACGGTTCCAACGCACGTACCTGGGAGTTGACCTTTCAGGGTAATGACAACGCCCCCGCCATATGGCAGATAGGAACAGACCAGGGTTACCTTGATAAACCGGTGGTGGTGGACCCTCTTGTGCTTCTCCCCGGCGAGCGGGCCGAAATAATCGTGGACTTCGGAGGACTCGAACCGGAAGTATCCCTAGTACTAAACAACATCGGTCCCGACGAGCCTTTTGACGGCGTACCGGGTGCCCAGCCCCCTGCCGACCCGAACACTACCGGCCAGGTTTTGCAATTCAGGGTTGTGGAGGGCGCTGTATTGCCCGACACAAGTTTTGACCCGTCCAGCGGGACGGCCATCCGCAGCGGCAGTTCAGCGATCGTGCGCCTGGTAAACCCCTCAACAGGCACCCTCGCTCCGGGAGTAACCCCGGCCCTGACCCGCTTGCTTACACTGAACGAGATTGCGCGTGAGGAGACGATCACGGCCGATGGAGTCAGGTGGACCGGTGGCCCGCTCGAGATCCTGGTGAATAACACACGCTGGAACGGCCGTCAGCCGAATGATGGTAACCCCAACGATATGGAGACCCCTGCCGACCAGTCCAGTTGGATCAAAGACGGGCTCGGCAACTACGTCAGCGAGTTGCCTAGGGAAGGCGAGACAGAAGTGTGGGAGATTGTGAATCTAACCATGGACGCTCACCCTATCCACACTCACCTGGCGCAATTCCAGCTCATGAATCGCCAGGAATTCGACAACGACGGCTATGTTGCACTGTACAACGCCGCCTTTCCGGATGGGGAATTCAAGCCCGCCGCAGGGCCGCCCTTGCCCTACTCCCCGGAGGGAGGCAAGCTCGGCGGCAACCCCGACATAACCCCCGCATTGAAGGGAACGCCCTCGCCGCCTAACCCCAATGAAGCAGGTTGGAAGGATACCGTGCTCACCCCGCCGGGCATGGTAACCCGCTTTGTAGTGCGCTGGGCGCCTACCGACGTACCGGCGAACACGCCAATAGGCTCGCCACTGCTGCGTTATGCTTTTTTGCCCAATGATGCCATTCCCCTCAAAAAAGGATCATCGTTCGATTACGTCTGGCACTGCCATATCGTGGATCACGAAGACAATGAGATGATGCGTCCCGACCAGGTCGTCCCGGTGGCGAACGCCACGCGTTCGTTCGTGATGGGGAGGGATTATTAAAACGCGGGCCTGATACTTTTCCGGGATGTGGATATTCCAGAGAGCGAGTTTACCCTTTTATCGTTTGTGAACGGGGAAATTAAAGAGAAAGCCGGAGGAATGATAATGCCCCCAAGGGAATTCGAATCCCTGTTGACGGCTTGAAAGGCCGCTGTCCTAGGCCACTAGACGATGGGGGCAAGCAACTCCAAAGTATAACAGAGCGCCACCCTATATGGCAAAAATATAAAAAAGTTAACTCCGGCCGGCCCGGACTTTTAACAAAAGCAGGGCCCCCGCAACGAGGTAAAGCGCGCAAGCCACAAGCATAATCGTGTACCCCAGGTTAGTGACCCGGTTATTGGCGAAGTCCATTACCGGCCCTATAAGTCGCGCGAGCGCGCCTCCCCCGGCGGTCGCCATATTGGCTAAACCGAGATAGCGGGCCTCTTCCCCCTGTGGGACAAGGTCAACGGCAAGGGCCCAATTGGTGCTGGAGAAGGCGGCAAGGGACACTCCTATCACAGCCGCAGGGATCAGCAGTATGTTCACGTCCTTGGGTAATACCAGTATAAGCAGAATTCCAAGAGCCCCGAGCAGGGCCGCTGAAAAGGCGATGGGCTTTCGCCCCACCCGGTCCGAGAGCCAGCCTGACGGGTAGGCTCCGGCAAGCATTCCGATGACTGAAATCACCAGGAAACGGAAGCTTGCCGCCGCCGGGTCTGCTACGCCCACGACGTCCTTAAAGAAAAACAGCGCGAACTGCTGTATAGTCGTAAAAGCGGCGAAGACGAGCAGCCTCGAAGCGAGGAACCACGCGAATGAAGTATGCTGTTTGAGGTCAATTTTGTATACACCGAAGGCCCTGCTCCAGAGCGATTTCTTTTCCACGGGAAGGGTGCAGGGTTTTTCCTTTACCCATATCATGGTCGCGGCCAGGGCCAAGGCCAGTACTGCTCCCAGAAGCCCCAGGTTGAGCCACAGCCACCGGCTGCCCTCGCCCCGGCTGTACCGGCCGATGAATACCGAGCTGACTCCGGCAAAAGCAATGCCCCCGAGGATCTCGAGAAGATTTTTTATCCCAGACGCCAGCCCGCGTTTTTTCTGTGGAACGAACTCGGGGATGAATGCCTGGTAAGGGCCCTGGGCCACATTCGAAGCGGCCTGCATCAGGCAGTAACCGGCGAAAAGAACGGCGTATGAGGGCGCTCCTCCGATGCCGAACAATAACATGGCAGAGGCCACGGCCCCGAACAATATGAATGGCCGTCGCCTTCCCCATTTGGACCGGGAACAATCGGAAAGGGCCCCGGCCAGCGGCTGGATTAACATGCCCAAAATCAAGCCGGTGAAAGTAAGGAGCCCGAGATACGTATTTTTTTGGGATTCCGGGACGAAATCAAGTATGCGGACGGGCAGGATGTAACCGTGCATGCTCTGCCATAACGCGCTGATCGCGAAGACGAGGAGCGTTATCTTGAAATAGTCAGGCGTGCTGAAGCGGGGTCCCGCCTTAGTTGTTTCTATCGAATCCATCGTAAGGTTAAAGGATAGCAGAGACATACTGCCCCGGCAATGTCCATCCTGCAGTAATAATCGAATACGACATTTGACAAGAGAGCCTATACAGATGGTACGATACCAAAAACATTACGGGAGATTTTATGGGTTTACTTGAGGGGAAAATAGGACTGGTAGTCGGGGTGGCTAACAAAAATTCCATCGCCTGGGGCGTCGCGCAATCCTGGCATGCCGAAGGAGCAACGCTTGTTTTCACTTATCAGGGAGAGCGTTTCAAACAAAAAGTCGAGGAACTTGTTGAAACCCTTGACAGGGGATCTGTTATCCTCCCCTGCGACGTGACCGTTGACGAAAGTATAACATTCGTTTTCCGGCAGGTAAAAGAGAAATTCGGCCGCCTGGACATGGTGCTGCACGCGGTCGCATTTGCCCCGCGGGAGGCACTCGACGGGGAGTTCGCAGCCACAAGCCGCGAGGCGTTCAAGGTGGCCCTCGACGTAAGCGCGTATTCGTTGGTTGCGCTGGCAAGAGAAGCCGCACCCCTGATGCATGGAGGCGGAAGTATAACAGCACTGAGCTTCTACGGGGCTGAAAAAGTGATGCCGCATTATAACGTCATGGGCGTCGCCAAGGCTGCACTGGAAGCTTCGACCCGCTACCTGGCGGCCGGGCTCGGCCAGCAGCAGATCCGTGTCAACTGCATCAGCGCTGGGCCTGTCAATACGCTCGCCGGGCGCGGTATCAGTGATTTCCACATCATGATGGACCATCACCAGACGCATGCCCCCCTGCGGCGCAACGTTCTCCTAGAGGAGATAGGCGCGACTGCCGCTTTCCTCGCCTCCGACGGTGCCGCTGCCATAACAGGTCAGGTAATCTATGTGGACTGCGGTTATAGTATTATGGGGATGTAGGTTTGACGTGAAGCAGTATAATAATGGGTAAAACGGACCTGGAGGAAAAAGATGGCAGTCGAGAAAAAATGCGCTTTCTGTTTGGGCTCCATAGCGTTTGAACCCTATCACGAAACGATTGACGGCAAGAAATGCGCCTTTCATGCCAAGGCCTGCGCCGAGGCATACAAAGCCAAACAAGCTGAAGCTGCCATGACCAAATGCGCTTTTTGCGGGGGCTCTGTAGCGTTCGCGCCGTATTATGAGACCATAGGCGGCAAGAAAATGGCGTTCCACGCCAAAGCGTGCGCAGATGCCCTGAAAATCGGGAAATAACCATAACCGCATCAACTTTAAAACATCAAGAATGAGCCCGCAGAAAGCGGCCCCGTTCTATTAACGCGGCAAGCCCGGGCCGGAACGAATCACTTGCAACCGCCTGGCGGGGCCGGCACCTCTTCAGGCCATACGCCGTTTTTTATCCAGCGTTTGACGGTTTTCCTGAGCTCGGCGCATTGAGGGCACAATTTCATCCCGCGGAGTTCTTTCTCTACTTTGAATTTTCGCGTGCAAAACTCGCACGCGTACCAGATTCAACCCATTTTGGCTCCTTCCAAGCAGAAATATATTTATCCAGTTTCTTTGTTTCGGGCGGTTTTGTCAATCATGACGCTTTATAGTATAATGGCTTGTTAATCATTAGGAGGTATGTATTTGGCCAACACAAAATCAGCTACAAAAGAAATTCGCGTTGCCGCCGCGAGGCAGGAGCGCAATAAATCACTTCGCAGCATCACCAAGACCGTAGTACACAAGGCCGAGGTTTCGGTCAACAAAGACGGCGCAGAATCAGCCCAGTCCGACCTGAAATCCGCTTCTAGTGCACTCGATAAGGCCGCACAGGCCGGAATCATGCATGCCAACGCTGCCTCACGCAAGAAGAGCCGCCTGACCAAGGCGCTCAATAAAACTGCTAAAACCAAATAACGTTTACCCTATTTTAGTGCGAACCGCCGGACTGAGAAATCAGTCCGGTTTTATTTTGTAACGGATTCTTTTCATTTCCGGCGATTTTCCTCTTGACAATAAAGGCACGCAGAGTCTATATTAATAGAACAGGCGTTCGTTATGACAGATTTGTTGAAAAAAACTACGAGTATTTCAGCCAGGCAGCAATGCATGGTTGACTATATCGGCGTGTTTTGGCGCAACCATGGGTATCCTCCCAGCATCCGCGACATCGTGGCCGGGTGTTCACTGAGTTCAACGTCCGTGGCCGACTATAACCTCAAAATCCTGGAGAAAAGGGGCTTCATCAAGCGCCACCGGGAAGTTTCACGCGGCATCGAACTGCCGAAATCCATGCATGCCGATGCGCGCCATTCCGTGCCCCTGATAGGCGTCATCGCAGCCGGTAAACCCATCCCGGTACCCGATAATGAGACCTGGGACATGACGGCGGGAGCCGAAACTGTGGAGGTTCCGGAGTATCTTGCCCAGGGCCGCGAGGGTGTGTACGCCCTGCGTGTTAAAGGCACCTCGATGATAGACGCATTGATAAACGACGGGGACATAGTGCTGATGAGCTACGTGAATGCCGTCGACAATGGAGATATGGCGGCTGTTTGGCTGAAAGACGAAAAAGAGGTAACTCTCAAGAAGTTCTATGCCGAGGGGGAGAGGGTCCGCCTGCAGCCGGCGAACAGTACAATGAAGCCGATCTTCGCCCAGGCTTCAAATATCGAGATACAAGGTCGGGTAATCGGCGTTATCCGCAGGGTCGGGTGACGTTGAACCTCCCCGGCTTCCGGGACGCCGGCAGGGTACTTTTTGAAAACGGCCTTATCACAGGTTCAAGCGGCAATTTAAGCGTACGGCTTGGTTCCAATCTCCTGATAACTTCTCACGGAAGCACCCTGTCCAACCTTTCCTCCTGCGACCTTATAGAGACATCGCTTGATGACGTAGAGTGCCCGGGAGCGTCCTGGGAACTCCCTGTGCACCGGGCGATCTACACCACGACCCCGGTTCTGGCGGTGGCACATGCCCATCCCCCCTGCGCGGTCGCTTTGTCTATGCAAAAAAGCGGGAAACACTGGCAGGGCATCGCAGTTACACTGGATGCCGGAGAGGGCATCATCCCGGGAGCTATGGCCGGTGAGATAGCGGGGGAATTAAAGAAACACCCTATCGTGATGGTGCGGGGGCACGGCACTTTTATCACCGGAAAGACGCTCGATGAAGCTTGCCGGGCCACCATCGCATACGAAACTGAATGCGCCCGGATCTGCCGCTTGAAACATATCACGCCTGCCGCCGTAAAAGAATAAAACTTACCTAAACAAAAAAAGGAGAGTGCCTGCTCTCCTTTTTTTGTTTTACCGGCTGGTGGCCGGTTATGGATAAAGCGCTGCGGCCTCGAGACCCATCGTTTCGGGAAAACCCAGCATGATATTCATGTTCTGGATGGCCTGCCCGGCCGCTCCTTTAATCAGGTTGTCGATGGCGCTGATTATTATCACGCGGCCGCTCCTGATATCTATCGTGGGATAGATGAGGCACATGTTGGAACCGGTCGTATGCTTTGAATGGGGCGGGACCGGGGAGATGCGCACGAAAGGCTCGTCTTTGTAAAAGTCCTGAAAAAGAGTTTTCAGTTCCGCAATGCCGTCTTTGCTTGCTTCAAGCCTTCCGCTCAGAGGCGCATAGATGGTGGACAGTATCCCGCGTGTCATCGGCACCAGGTGTGGTACGAACGTCACCACGGGTTTAGCCCCATGCATGAACCGCGCGACCTCCTGTTCGATTTCCGGGAGGTGCCTGTGGCCCTCGAGGGCGTACGCGGTGGCATCTTCATTAGCCTCGGCGTAGTGAGAGGAAAGATTCAAGGTGCGGCCTGAACCGGATAACCCGGACTTGCTATCGATGATGACGTGGCTCCCGATAAGGCCCGCTTTCATCACGGGGGCAAGGCCTAGAATCGCGGAGGTGGGGTAACAGCCCGGGTTGGCGACCAGGCGGGCTTTCGCGATGTCTTTACGGTAAATCTCGGGGAGCCCGTATACCGTTTCTGCCAGCAACCCCGGAGCGGTATGGCTGAAGCCGTACCATTCCTGGTAAAGCGCCGGGTCTTTCAGTCGGAAATCCGCGCTGATATCCACGACTTTCACACCTGCGGAGACAAGGGCTTTTACCACATCCAGGCTTTCCTTGTGGGGCAGTGCCGAAAAAGCGAAATCGACTTCTCCGAGTTCGGCGGTGATAGTAAGGCCCAAGGACGCCAAATGGGGGAAAACCTCCCCCAGCTTCTTGCCGGCGGCGCTCCGGCCGCTCACGGAAACCAGTTCCACAGATGGGTGGCGGCTTAACAGGCGCGCCAGTTCAAGACCCGCGTACCCGGTGACGTTTACTATGCCAACCCGGATTTTATTTTTCGAGTTTGCAGTTTTCACAGATGCCCTCCATGGCGCGCAGGTCGGTCCTCGACCCCATCGCGATAACGGCGTCCCCCGCCTGGATTATTTCGGTTTCGGAAGGATTGGCAATGAGTTGCCCATTTTTCTTGTTGACTGCCAGAACGACCGCTTTTCCGGTGGTCCTGGCGAAACTTACACCTTTGCCGGCCAACGGGGAACCCTCTCCGACAGTTAAGTTTTCAAGGTGCATATCCTGCCCCTTGAGCGAAATGATATCGATGAAATCGGTCACTTCGGGTTGAAGCGCGAGCATAGCCATGCGCCTGGCCCCTATGGTATAAGGCGAAATGGTCCTGTCCGCCCCGGCGAGTTTTAGCTTGGATTCCGCATCGGGGGCCGAAACGCGGGCTTCGATGAAGATATCATGGTTGAGCTGCCTGGCCGAAAGGATGACATACGTGCTGTCGGAATCGTTGCCCAGGGCAACGATAATCCCTTTGGCTCGTTCGATACCGGCGTCTTTCAGTGCTATGTCAGTAGCCGCATCAGCTGCCACATACATCCGTCCGTCGCGTACGGCCTGCGCGATAGCCTCGGGATTTTTGTCTATAACGACAAAATCAGCTTTTTCACTGAAGAGTATGCCTGCGATCTCCTGCCCTACCCTGCCGTACCCGCACAGGATGAAATGGCCTTTCAGACTGCCGATGTGATTCTTCATGTTTCGTCTCCACAGGGCGCTGCCGAGGTGCCCCTCCAGGACATACTGCGCAATCGCGGTAAGCGCGTAAACCGCCGCACTGGAACCTCCGACTATCAGGAAAATGGTGAATAAACGGCCTGCCGTATCGAGGGGATGCACCTCGGAGAAACCGGTCGTCGTTATGCTGATAATGGTCATAAAGAGGGCATCTATAAAATTCCAGCCCTCTATAAGCATATAACCGGCGACGCCGATCATGATGACTGCAACAAGCACTCCCGCCGCGATAATGAGTTTCTTTAAGACAGACATTCGGATTTCCCTGGGCTTTTACCTATTTTAGCATAACCTTCACAGCCGTCCCGAAGAGGGGCGGAATTATTACGTCTAACACTCCAATTCCAGGCCTTCGTACCCGAGGGAGATATTGCATTTGATGTCGGTGGCCACTTCTTTCAGTTCAACCGCTATCTCATCTTCAAGAGAAGGGTTCATGTGGACGGTCACCACCTTCGGGATATAACCGCGGATGTCACGGAATGCGGATAATTCTTCTTTAAGCAGTTGGGGGGTAAGGTGCTTGGAATCGCGTCCGAAATCGGTGAAGCGGTTGGAAGCAGTCACCTCGATGATCAAAAGGTCCGGAGAGATTTGCCCCCAGCATTTCTCAAGCCCGGGGCCCGTGTCCCCTGTGTAGAAGAAACTGCGGCCACCCAGCGATACCTGGTAACCGTTGGCCGGTACGGAATGATTCACGGTGACAGGGAGTACCTGATATTTGTCTACAGAGAAGGGTGTGTTCGGTTCAACGATATGAAAATCCATCACGGGGCGGGCGAAAAAATCCGAATAGATCTTGCCGTTAAGGATTTGCCCTGACAGGGCGTCTTTTACTGCCTGAGACCCGTAGGCATGCACCTTGCCCCCGTTAAGGAAACAATTCATAGTGAGCATGGGCAGGTCGCGGATATGGTCGTAATGCGGATGAGTGACCAGTACGGCCTTCATTGCGAGTTGGGCGGCGAGAGGCAGCCGCGAAGTCATGCTCCCCGCGTCGATGGCGACGCATTCGTCTATCAGGAGGCACATCAGGCCCGAGGCGCTCGTTTCCGTGTTGTGAGCGCCAAGAAATCGGATCTTCATAACACTCCCTTAAAATGAAAAAGGGTTGAAGTTCGTTCTTTCGTCGAAATAGTCTATACCCTCCGCCTTTTTCAGGTAGCCGACAGCTTTGTACGTCAGGGGAGTCGCCAGGATTTCTATCACAACTTTGGCGGACCAGTGATACAGTATCAGCATCGGGGTGTAGGAAGAGGTGCCGGCAAAAGCTATAACGATAAAAAGGGCTGTATCCAGCCCCTGCCCTACCAGCGTCGAACTGACGGTGCGCGTCCAAAGCCAGCGGCCCCCGGTGGCCAGTTTCATACGGGCCATGATGAAAGAATTGGCGAATTCACCCAGCAGATATCCCGAAAAAGATGCCAGAAGGAGCCTTGGCGTATACCCGAGAATGGACTGGTAGGAAGACTGCCCTCCCCAAAAAGAAGCCGAGGGCAGGAGCCCGCCGACCCAGGCGAAAATGACGAATATAAGGTTACATCCAAAGCCCAGCCAGATTATGCGCTTCGCCCAGCGAAAGCCGTAGACCTCGGTAAGGATGTCGCCAAAGATGTAGCTCAGAGGGAATACTATCACTGCGGCAGGCACAACGACCCTGCCGAAACCAATGATTTTAACGGCGATGATATTGGCTGTGATGAGGCAGGTTACGAAAACGGCCGCAATAACAAGGAGTCGATTTGTGCTTTTCATTCCTTCAACCCGGCTGACGCTATGCAATATTCTACCCCAACCGGAGTGGGGAATGAAATCCGAGTTGACATGGGTAAGGCTGGCCTATAAAATTATCTTCTGCTTGGCGACGTAGCTCAGTGGTAGAGCAGGGGACTCATAAGCCCTTGGTCGGTGGTCCAAATCCACCCGTC
>Ga0209083_1003988_pt1 | contig 11753 bp, 16 predicted proteins | sample AM7aDNAmetaG_FD_184132 | JGI IMG/M metagenome (GOLD analysis project Ga0209083, IMG submission 184132) | Freshwater microbial communities from Finland to study Microbial Dark Matter (Phase II) - AM7a DNA metaG (SPAdes) (version 3) | ecosystem: Environmental > Aquatic > Freshwater > Lake ...
ATGAAGCGCCAGGGGCAGTTGCTTGAAAAGATTGCTGATCTGCATAATCTCTATGAGGCATCCTACAAAGCGCAAAAAGGCAAAATATCCAAACACGACGTTTACGCCTATAGCAGGCAGTTGCAACAGAATTTGCTCCGCTTGCAGCAGCAACTCATTTCGGGAGCCGTAGAAACAGGAGGGTATCACACCTTCACCATTTACGACCCCAAAAAAAGGCTGATTTGTGCCACCCCTTTTTCGCAGCGTGTGTTGCATCATGCTTTGATGAATATCTGCCACGCCTCATTCGATAAGCACCAGATCGCCACCAGTTTTGCAAGCCGTTCCGGAAAAGGCACTTATGCCGCTCTTGACCATGCAAGGGAGCATAACCGCCGATACCGCTGGTTTTTAAAACTGGATGTTCGCAAATATTTTGAGAGCATTGATCATACCATACTGAAACAACAGCTTCGCAGGTTGTTCAAAGATAAGCTTCTGCTCTCGATTTTCGGGAAAATTATTGACAGCTATTCTACCGCAGCAGATAAAAGCGTTCCTATTGGCAACCTGACCAGCCAATACTTTGCCAATCACTATTTGTCGGTGGCTGACCATTATGTCAAAGAGGTGTTGCGTGTACCAGCTTATGCGCGCTATATGGACGATATGGTGTTATGGCATCATGATAAAGAGCTGTTACTGGAGATTGGCTATCGTTTTCAGGAGTATATTGCAAGGGAGTTGCTGCTTCAGCTCAAACCCTTTTGTTTGAACGAGAGCAGAAAAGGGTTGTCCTTTCTGGGCTATTTGCTCTTTACAGACCGTGTACGGCTTACCCAGCGAAGCAAAAAACGCTTTATTACGAAATTCAGGCTTTATGATCGCTTACTGCATACAGAGCGATGGTCACAAAAAGAGTTTGCAAACCACGCTATGCCATTGCTCGCATTTACTGAGTACGCCAATGCAAAAGAATTTAGAAAAAATGTGTATCGTATGATGATGGCCATTGAATGAGAAGGGCATCAGTCGTGGGTTCGAACCGTGTGATTCGTGGCGGGAGCTGGAACAACAACTCCGAGAACTGTCGGTCGGCTAATCGCAACAACAACAACCCCGACAACCGGAACAACAACATTGGCTTCCGCTTGGTCTTCGTCCCGTAGCTCAAAAGCAAAGTCGGATGACTGCCTCTGAACAGATTGATGACCCCGCCCCTGTAACCTTCAGGGCAAAGAGTGCCACCATCCATGCCCGGCATTGGTAGAACGAGCCGGATAGCCGTTTCGAAGATGACGGGCATTTTTTATGTACAACCACGCGACCTTGCACCTGCCAGAGCCCGCCTTCGCAGTGAATAAAATCCGTTTTCTGAAGCGCGCCCCTTTTGCTTGTGTTTCTGTGTTTCTGTAAAAGCGTGTTTCTGTAAATCTGTAAATGCAGAAATCTGTATTTCTGTGTTTACAGTTTATTGAGTCTGCAGCCATTCGCCCTCAAATAATCACCGCTGCATCCTGCTGCTTCGGCTCGGGAGCCGCCTGCAGTGCTGCCGCCTTCCCCTTGCTCAGCTCCTTGTCAATCTTCTCTATCAAATCATCATCCGGCAGAGCAATGCGCGCAAGCTGCTTGTTCAGCTCCGTCTGCAGCGTTGCTGAATTGATCATTGCTGCTGCTTCGCGTGCCGCCTTGATGAAGTTCAGGTCAGCCTGCTTGTCCCGCAACTCAAAATGCGTGGGATAGTTCACTTCAAAGCCTGCATTTGCATGCTCGATTCCTTCCCATGCGCAGAAAATTTCAAAAATTCTGTATTCGGTCAGCTGCAGCTGGGCAGCCTTGTCGGCAAGTAGCGTGTTCAATATCTGAAACTCTGTTTCCATGGCCACCGCCGAAACAACCTGTGCGCGATAGGTTCTCACAGGAGTGAGGTGCGCCATGCGGTTGACCATCTCGGTTTTCTTGTCGATGGTGTTGAGCAGTCCGCTCAGGGCACTGGCATCTGCCTGCAGGAGGTAGGGGAGTTTGCCGGAAGGCGTGTCGGGATCCATGATAATGACGCCGCCTGCTCCGCTTGAAGCCTGGTCGTTGAGGTTTTTGACGAGTGTCTTATGGTTTGCGCCCCTGATCATCTGGGTGAGTTCGGAGAGGTCGTTATAGATGCTGATCTGCACTCCGGCAATATCCTGCAGGTCGGAGGTGGAAAGGCCTCTTGTCAGTGACTTCTTGTTGTAGTGTGGTGTTGCCGGTATGCGGCCAATCGGGTTTTTTATCGTGGTGGTTTGCGTGGTTTTTCCAACAGTTGTGCTGGTCACCACGGCATCTTTTGACCATTGGCGGATAATTTTCACGTCGCCTTCTCGTGTGGTGTACTGTTCCTGCACTTCGAACCAGGTCAGCTCGTATTCGCCGGAGGGTTTCGGTGTAAACTCAAAATCGGTCACATCAAGCGGTGTGTAAAAGCGCAGGTAGGGCCGAATGCCGCCATTGATTTCATCAGCCTTGGTATATGCCGAAGAGTTCGGTTTATCAACAATCACCCAGACAACGCCATAGACGGAGCCCCATATCAGCACTTGTTTCATGAACTCATTGTATGGCGTTCCTTCGCGGTCGGCATCCTGCAGCAAAGCGTTCAGCGGCACATTGTTGTTCAGCTTTCCGAGGTTGCGTTTCGGAGGTTCACGCCAGATAAAGCCGCTGTAGGTCGAAACCACACCCTCACAGTGGTTCTCAAGCGGCGTCTGCTTCACCCGCTCCTGCAGCTGCACCGCACTTTCATTGATATACTGGTAGAGGTAGTTCATCTCCTTCCATGCCCGCCCCCCTTTGTAAGCCGCCGCAAACATCTTCCAGTCTTCCGAATTCGCCGTAAACACCGAGTTCCCCATCTTCTAACTCCTAATTTCTTTATAAACCAATCCCTACTTTCATCTTTCTGCTTTCAACTTTCTACTTTCTTTAAACTCTCCAATGCGTTGGTTGCCTGAAATTTCTGTCGGGCATCCGTATCGGAAAGAGCTTTTCAATCGCATAGCCTGCAGCGTCGCTTGCATGGGTGAGCGCATCGTTGCTTTTGTCAATTTCGCCGTTCTTCCAGCTGACCAGCTCGAAATCTTTCATCAGGCGGGGGCACTTGGCGCTTACCCGCAGCTTGTTTTCGCGCATCATCTTGTTGACCGCGTTAATGCGGGAGCGCACTGGCGGGTGGTTCGTTCTTGCCTCAACCGGAAAGCCGCGATCGCGCAGGATGGTGAAATCGGTAGCATCCGAAGAGCTTTTGCGCGCACGCCCTGCAGGGTCAGGAAACACGGTAATGCCAGGGTAGCGCTCATGCAGCAGGTCGGCCAGCTCGTAGGTCGTTGCGTTGTCGAGATGAATTTCGTCAAGGAAAAAGATCACTCCGTCAGGCGAGATCGAGAATATTTCCGCCGTCATGTTATCGACGTTGAAATCAATGCCTGCACGCAAGGTCGAGCTTGGGCCGCCCTCCGCTATCATAGAACGATCAAAATACTTGTAGACCCTGCCTGCCGTCAAGTTGACAAACTCCCCGTTCATATAGGCAGCCCGCTGGTTCTCGTCGAAGGCCTTCTCCAACATCTTCACAAACTGGGCTGGGAGATGGGTGTTATCCGCCGTGCGTGCCACCACCGTTCCAAGATCGTACCTCCCGTCGGTATTCTGCGCAAGTTCATAGCCCCAATTTAATTGTTCCGGCGTACCAGTCAGAAAAAGTTCACGGTGCCGTGCCTCGGGGTGCCGCAGGCGGGAGAGCACCACATTGAGGATTTCCGCGTTCATGATGAAGGGCTCGTCAATTCCCGCCGTGGCGAGGTTCGGCCCTTTCAGCGATTCCGGCTCGTCGCCGCTTGCAATCCAGATGGAGGCATTCCAGCCGGGGATGTAAAATTCATGGTTGGTCTTGTTGTACTCATAGTCTATTTCAGCCCTGTCGAGCAGCTCGGTAATGGAGATAATGACGGTTTTGCGTGCCTGCTTGTAGGTCGGCGAAACATAGAGGTGCGGGATAGGAGCGTTCTCGAAGGCGCACCATAAAGAGCGGAGGGCACCGATGCGGGTTTTACCGCACCCGTACCCGCCAACGAGCAGCTTGATAAAGTTCGGCAGCTCCCAGAAGGCACGCTGGTGCAGCAGCATCTTGCCTTTGTCGATGGCGAAGATTGTTACTTCCATCGCTGCAGGTCACTTCGGTAATAGCCGCCTTCCTGCAGGTCGGCAACGCCAGGGAGAGCGGTGCCGGTCGAATCCTTCACCCACACCTTCACGCCCTTCACGCTCTCGCGCAGCTGCACCATCTTTGTCGTGGCGCTGCCGAGATAGACAACGCGGCTGCCGCATCCGCCGAGCTCAGTGCAGAGAGCCAGCATGAGCGCCGCTGCTCCAGCCATCCTCTTTCGCATTGCTGATAAACGCATCGTCATCCTTGTCTGGTTTCGCCGCCATAATCTGCTGCGGTTCCATCGCCGCACGCCATGCATTGCACAGGCCGGTCATGCTCCCCGGCCTGCTCAAAGCCCTCACAATCCCGAGGGCAATCATTTCTGTAAGCTTTGCGATAAAGTCGTTCATTGGTCGTTTATCGGTCGTTCATTTGGCCAGCGACAGCGCTTTGAGCACAGCCATGATCTTGCCAAGCATCTCGTCATCGGTTTGTGTTGGCGTCATCTTCACGATCAGGGAAGCAACCGTCACCACGCCGCCGATCACCGCCGTGATGTTTACCCAGTTCGCCTGTATCCAGTCCATAGTTTTCTCCGTTTTTGTTCTTAAAATCCCGCTTCTTACCTGCAGGCCTGTACATGCATCCAGTCATAATTCCTTGTTCGTCCGAGCGATATCCAGCCTGCCTCTTCCCAGAGAGCCCACCAGGCATCGTATTGCGGTTCGGCAAAGCGTGCCTCATCGCGATCCATCCGCAGCTCGTTGTGGTCAGGGTCAAAGTCAAAAGCAGCGCCCCAGGCGTGCACGCTCAGCTTGGCGCCGCCCCGTTGCGCGCGATTCGCATAGCCGCCGCCGTAGAGGTCAAGGCCAAGCTCGAACACGCTTCTGCCGTATTCGGCATGGACCGCTTCGAGTACCGAGAGCAGGCTTTTGGCCACCATCTTGTGGCATTGCGTTTTTGTAATGCGGGTTATGGTGTCCCAGGAGAGCCGCAAAGGGTAGGGGAGTGTCACCGTCATCAGTCCCGTTCCAGGCGTTCCGTAAAAAGTTGTGAGAGCGGCATAAGCCGGTATGCTCTCAAGCCTGACAACCCGCGCTTGTGCCGGGCTCTGGCTCTTTTGTGGCAGTGCTTTCGTCTCTGTCGTTTGCATCATGCTTCCTTATCGTTATCGGGCTGGTTTCTGTCGTGTTGCTTTCCTGCATCGGGAGAGCCGAGGAAATAGGTGAAGATTCGTTTTTCACGCCGGTAGATTTCGCTGATCACCCTGTCACCAAGAGCGCCGGAGATATAGCCGACAATAAAAGAGAGGTCTCTGGGGAAATCCATGTACTTGCAGAAGAGGTAAGCCGGACAAACCGCAAGCACCGCAACCGTAAATCGGATAAACAAATCGCGCTTGCTCCGGATCATGTTCTGGTAAAGCCCATGAAAAATATTGGTCAAAGCCCCGAGAAACCCGCTGATCATCAGCCCCAGCATATCATCATTCTTCATCATCCCCCTCTTTCTCCTATCTTTAGAAACTTCGTACTGCCCTTATCGTCGGATAGTCACTGTTCTTTAAATCCTGAAAAGCCGCCAATTCATAGAATGAGTAAATGGAGACAGCGGCAGCACTCACTTCGGTTGAACTCCAATAGTATCCCTCCGGATCAAGCACCCCGATGGCGGTGCAATTGATGCAAAGCTTATCAAGCTCCGTTTCACTTGGCAGGTACCAGTCGCTGTAGCCGCCGCCGTTGTAGTCACGGCAATTCTTTGCAGCGCTTGTGGTATGCCCGGCCTGCGCAATAATCTTCGTGGTGTTTGCCGCACCGGTGCCAAGGTTCGCGCTTGTGCCGGTCACGGCGACATTGATGATGTTGCTCCATTTCACAACAGCGGTCTGATCCGCAGAGGCGACAATCAGCCCGTGAGGCGTCGATGAACTGTATCCGGGATCACCCGATACCAGCAGATAGGCGCATATTCCGCCACCGTATGCCGCACCGACAACCGGAGCCGCAGCAGCGCCCCAAACCGTTGTCCCGTTGCAGACAATCGAGGTGAGGGCCGTGCCGTTATAGTTTACCGCCGTCACGGTAGTTCCATTGAAAGTGAGCGGCATCAGTTCAGGTCGTTGTCAGCGTTAAGGTTGTCCCCGAAAGCGAGGCTTTCATGCCGCCATAAACCGTTGCCGTCGCCTTCTGGGCCGCAGCATCAGTAATGCCATAGCCGGTAAGGGTAGTCGGTTTCCCCGTCACGGCACTCCAGGCCATGGCCCCAGGCAGCGTAATAATGGAGCCGCTCCCATCCTTGGTATAGAGCAGCTTGTCAGCCAGATTGACCAGCAGCTCCCCAGTATCGCATTGCGCCGTAGTAGGCACCCTCGCCGCCACCGTAGTCCTCTTCAAAAGCACCTTAGCCATAAGTCAACCAGTTATAATTCCTCTTCACTTTCCACTTTCTACTTTCTACTTTTCACGTTCAACTTTAAAAAGTCCCCCCATCAACCAAATTCACATCCAGCGTCACATAGCCATTGCCGGATCCCTTCACCCAGCTCATTGAGGTGCCCATCCGGAGCACGCCATCAGTGCCGTCAGTTCCCCAGGGGTATCCTGCAGTGCCGCCGGAAATCACCGCCACCTTCTCATCCGAAGAGCCGGCAGGGATGTTCAGGGCGCTCTTGAAAGCATCGAACGTGATCTTTTTCTCCTTCTGGCCTGACGCCTCGCTGTAGTCATGCATGATCACAAGGTCATTGGCCCCATCGACTGCAGCAAAAGCAACAAGCGCATCAATGGCTGGCACAAGCGGAATTTTTGTTGTTGCACCCGTCGCAAGATGCAGCGTCCCGCGATCAAGCGTCACCATCGGTTCACCGGCATTCATACCGGTCGTCGGAAGGGAAGCATAGTTCCCCCGTTTCAGTTTCAGAATCTGCGCCATACCTTCGGTCGTTTAATGTTACAAGCCCCCCCTTTCCACTTTCAACTTTTCACTTTCAACTCTTAAAAAGTCCCCCCGTCAAACACCTTCCCGTCCACGACATTGTTGTCAATCACCAGCCCAGCCACCAGCACAAACCCGTCATCCCGTATTTTCAATGACCCTTCCGGAGCTGCATTATCCACCAGCACCGCCGTATGCATCTTCACATGCCCCCCAGGCCCCAGATAATCACCAGCAACAGGTGTCAGATAAGCCATGATCCTTTATTATTATATTACCACTCCCTCTTTCTCAGCCCATTCCACTTTCTACTTTTTACGTTCTTACCCAGTACTTTCTTCTTCAAACCTTGCGTTTATATCCCCGAACGAAATATCCGCCGAGCCGAAGGTCGCATGACCCGTCACGCAGATAATTGTCCACCCTCTTGCAGCAAGCGCCGTGCAGGCAAGGTTGCTGTTTGAGGTGCGCCTGCCATTCAGTCCGCCGACATCAATCTTGCCGTTCCTGGTCGTTGTCGCCGCCAGATCATTGAGCAAATCGTCAATATCTCCGGCAGTGAGATGCAGATCCCTGAATTTCAGCTCAATGCCATTTGCCCATGCAGGTAGCAGCGTGCCGCTGTAGCCGTCCACGAGGGTGCCGCTCAGGTCGATCTTCTTCAGCAGTGGCAAGCGCCCGATTGCCGCCAGATCGCCATGCACCAGCGTGTTCTGCAAAGAGAGCTGCTGCAGCGAAGCGGGCAGTTCCGCGATATCGCCGTTCACCCAGCTGCCAGCCAGATTCAGCACTGCGAGGGCCGTCAGGTACTGGAAAGCGTAGATGTCGCCTTTCAGCGAATCAGCGCCGAGCGAGTCAACTTCCGTAATCAGATGCACTTCGCCCTTGATCAGCAAATCGTAGCGTCCGGCAGCCGGATAAACAGCTGTATAGTGCTTGTCGAGCGTATCAAACTTCACCTGATAAGCCGTTCCCCGTCCCCAGTTGATTGTGATAAAGCCGGTGCCATTGAGCAAAAGCGAGCGGCTTGCCGGTACCTGCACATCATACCAGAGGCCGGAGAGCGTTCCGGGCAGTTGCCGGATGCTCCACTCTCCCTCTTCGACCGGTGGGCCGGAGAGGCACCAGCCCTGCTGGCTGGTTACTTTTTTGGTTTCGTTAAAGAGCAGCATGGCAAAGGGCTCCGGTATTCATCGCATCTGTCTTGAGCGTGCAGCAAGCGGCATGACAAAAATTTTCTGGTAAACACTGTTGATCAGGTACTCAACTCCCTCGTCAAAAACCGATTGCATCTCTTTTGCGTAAGCCTTCTCATAGAAAGCAAGCATCCCCAGAAACCCCTGGCCGCCAACCGAAGCCGCCAGCCGAGGCAGCACATACCAGCCGAGAACGCGATAGACTGAAGCTCGTATCCATTGACCGTTGTTAAGTTTGGCGGCATCAAACAGCGTCACGTCAGATGCAGTCCGGCTCATGCCCCTGCGGGCAGGGTCGGTAAGCGTGTTCTGCAGCGGCATCCACAAGGCTTTTATATCTCGCTGAATATCAAAGGCGGCCTTCTCATGGTAGATGCTGAAGTCACTTATCCCATGCTCAAACACATAGGGCTGGTATTCCATCAGGTCACTGTCAGTCGAGTACGCCATTTTTCTCAGTTAAGAGTGTTGCATGCAGTGTATCGGTTTTTTTTCCCATCACGCTGCATGCACGTCTCATTACTTTCTTAAGAGACAAGCCATATTCGGATCGAGGCACTTCACACCATAGAGCACATCAAGCGCCACCTTTACCGAGGAGGTATCCGGTGCATACCAGATGCGGGAGCGCATGGCAAGCTTGGTTTTCGGGTCGGAGACCGTCGCCACCCTTGCATTGCCGAGCTGTTCGCCGACGTCGGAGAGGGGTGCCATGGCAAGCGCAAAGGCGTTGCGGTGGAAAGCAATGTTGTTGGTGAAGTTCATGAGACTCATCGTCACCACAGCGTTATCAGCCACAGCCTGGGCAAGCGGCGGGTAAATCTGCACACCGGAAAATGCATTTGCGGCAGCGGTAACCGCCGCAGCATTGACCACGGCATAGCGCTGCGTGTCGCCAGCGATGCTGAAGGTGTCACCCAGCAGCAGCGTTCCGGTAACGGCAACGGCATCTATGTTAATGAGCGTGCTGCCTTTCGGCAATGCGCCATTTATGGCAAGAGCGGCAGTCGAGCAGGTGCCTTTCGCATGAGCACTGACATTCTGGTTGCCGAAAATCTCATAGCCGAGCCAGTTGCCGATATGGCCGGTTTTCAGCAGTTCCTGAGAAGCCTGGCCGGCAAGGTTGCTGCTGGCGAAAAGCTTCTGGAAGCCCGCCCTCATGGTCGAGCCGACTTCAAGCTGCAGGAAGCCGTCATCCATTGCCACCTTGTTGTCAAACATCACCTGGCTGAGGCCGGTCAGATCATCAATCGCAGTGGTCGCCTGGGCATCCACATACCAGGGCACATAAGCGGCCAGCGAATTCAGTTTGGTATCAATGTCTTTGGCTATCGCATAGACCGCAGGGCGGATATGGTCGGTAATAATCTGGTCACCGGTAAAAGAGAGTTCCTTGTCAGTCAGCGAGAACTTCACCTCTTTCCATTGGTCAAGCTTCATTTCAACGTAGGAGGTCTCAATGTTCTGGTCAGTTGAAGGGGCATCCTGCGCGATAAAGGTACCCGGTTTCTTGATCTCGATGGTACTTCCTTTCGTCTTGGAATCCTTGTCATATCCACGATGCACCCGTGCCGCCATCCCAAGCGTTGCTTCAAGAGCAATCAGTCCTTCGTTGGCATAGAAATACGGGTCATAAATCCCCAATACATTTGTCGGCATAGCTCAATCTCCCTTTTTTGGGTTTCCGTTATCGTTATCGCACAATTTCCACCGTCGTTCCAGCCTTCATGGCCGCATCACGTGCCGCCCGGTACTTTGCAGGGTCTTTTGCATCCTCTACGCTTATCTTGAACGCCGACTGGCCACGGCCATCGCCCGAACCCTGACTGCCTGCACCGCCAGGCCCCGCAGCAAGGAAATGCTGATTTGCTTCAAGAAACATCTGCACATGTTCTGCCACCGTGACCGGTTTTCCGTTCTTGCTGACCAGATTCCCCGCCGCATCAACCACACTCACGCCGGTTATCGGGTCAAACTTGATCGAACCCCGCAGCAAGGCTGCCACTTGGTCAGGCTTCAAAGCCTTGTGTGCCGTTGCTGCCGAGAGCAGCTTCCCGTCAACCTCAGAGCGTTCAAGCATCCCTGCAAGCATCTTGATCCGCTCATCAGCCTCACGCTGGGCTTTCTCAAACGCCACATCCTTCTCTTTCACCGTATTGGCAAGAAGCTGCTCATACTGGCCCTTCGACTTCAGGAGATCCTCAGCCCGCTTCACCTCGTCAGCCTTCAGCTTTTCATACTCATCAACATCAATACCGGTAAAAGGCGCCTTTGCAGCAGTGACAGCCGCAGCAACCTGCTGGGCAACAGCGGCATCAAGCTCAGCTTGTGTAAAAGTTTTTTCAGGAGCGGGTTGCGGTGCAGCAGCAGCAGGGGAGCCGCCGCCAGCGGCATCGCCATCAATGCCAAGTAGCTTTGGCATAAACAATTGCAGAAACGAAAGAGGCAGGAGTTTCATAGGTCATAACATTTTATTTCAAATAAGAAACAGTAAAATGTAGTAAAAAAGAGAAAGATAATATAATAAAAAAGAGAAAGATTGAATAAGATTAATAAATATCTAAGGGGTTTCGGGGGAGCAGCTCAGGCATGTTTCGCGCGTACCGCTGCAAACCGCTGTTTTTCCAGAATGGCGTGCAGGGGAACAATAGTTAATTATTTTCTTTCTTTCTTACTTTGTTTATTAGTTAATTTCTTTGTTTATTAAAGGAGTCTAAGCGGCGATACAATTAAACAGGGGAGTCAGGCCATGCGTCCAGTTGAGTTCACATCTGAAGAGATCATCAAGGCAGGCCAGGAGCTGCGGGCTGCCGGTCGCAATATCACAGGCTTTGCTTTGCGCCAGAAGATCGGCGGCGGCAGTCCTGCACGGCTGAAGCAGGTGTGGGATGAACACCTTCAGAGCCAGGCAGTGACCAGCGCCGAGCCGGTTGCAGAGTTGCCCCCCGAAGTGTCCGAAGAGGTTGCTGCCTTAGCTCATGCTCTGACTGGACGCCTGATGGAGATGGCCGTTGAGGTGAACAATAGAGCGGTGAAGGCGGCAGAGCGCAGCGTCTCTGAAGTTCTCCGCAGTGCGGCAGAGCACCGCGAGCAGGCAGAGCGCGAATTGGCCGATGCGTCGCAGACCGTCGAGGATCTGGAAAGCAGGCTCGATGAAGCCAATACGAAAACTGCAGGGCTGGAGCAGCGGCTGGCCGAATCGCAAGGCATCCAGCAGGCGCAGGCGGTCGAGCTGGCCCAGGTGCGTGTTGAAATAAAAATGATTATGGAAGATCTAAGACGAAAGCAGCAGCAGGAAGAGCAGTTGCAGAGCGAGCGCGATGCAGCACGTGAGAATGCAGCGAAGTTAAGCGGGCAGGTTGAGGCGATGCAGGCGCAGATCAGCGAGATGATGCAGGCGTTGGCGGGGCGGTGAAGGGGCAGCGGTACAGAATGTTTTGGGCGCTATTTTGCCCCTT
>Ga0209083_1003997_pt1 | contig 11732 bp, 8 predicted proteins | sample AM7aDNAmetaG_FD_184132 | JGI IMG/M metagenome (GOLD analysis project Ga0209083, IMG submission 184132) | Freshwater microbial communities from Finland to study Microbial Dark Matter (Phase II) - AM7a DNA metaG (SPAdes) (version 3) | ecosystem: Environmental > Aquatic > Freshwater > Lake ...
GGCAGGAACTGTTAAAAAGAAAAATATCAAGAACAGCCTCGTACAGGGAGGAGTCTGCTGTGGAGGATTATTTTCAATGTATTGATATACCGTCGTTTTGGCATTATTATCTGAGGAATTTTAATTTCTTTAAACATATATATTTAAATGACAATATTGATCATCAGGAATTTTTGAAGCCGGATCAGATTTCACAGTATGTTTTAAGCGGTTCTTTGGGGAAAGATTATATTAATCAGGATATTGCTGTTTGGCTCAGCGATTTAATGAAAACAGTTAAAATCTGCCACGATGAATGTGTCCATTTATGGGGAATATCCCCTTTATACCGGAATACATCACCGGCTGACTTTATTAACCGTATTTTTTCTGATACCATTTTTAATGTTATTTACAGCGTTTTCTATCTTCAAAACAGTAATTCATTTACCTATCAATTTGGGCTGAAAGTTAACGGTTACCTTGTTTTAGTTTCAGGGAAAGTGCATTCAATTCAATTCATGCTAGCCGGAAAATGCACAAAGAGGATGTTTCATCTGAAATGCGACTCTAACGGCATGACTCCGGAATCAGAGTTTCTCCCGGTAAGCCCTTTGGAAAAACCTGAGCTAAAAGGTTCTGTTATTGTACCAAACCGTTTTTTAATTCCGGATTTTATTAATAGCCAGGAAGATATTCATCCTCATTTTTACGAAAAAGAAGAAAATGATTGGGAAAGAGCAAATGATGTATTTTTTAAACCCTGTTTCTTTGTCCTCAGAATAAAATCGGTACTTCAATCTGATTTCACTGTTCAATTTCTGAACATGCTGGGCTATAAGGTCTGTAGAATAAGCAATTATATATTTGCCTATAATCTGAACGATAGAAATAGCTATCAGAATTTTTTAATGTTTGAAGATCATTTCTCTGCTTTCAGGCCAAACCCGGTGGTTGACGGTTTTACTCAGGTTGAAGCGGATGCTCTGAATGAGATGGGTTGTGTGTATGCTGACAATCAAATTTTATTGACTGAAAATACGAATTATAAAGGGTTGGCTTTATTTTACCGGAACACATCAGAAGATTTAAAGAAAAAACTCACTTCAGGGATCAGGGCATCTTTTTCTGGTCTGTCGTTTTCTGAGGGCGTATCTCTTTCTTCTTACATTGATTCATTGCCGGTAACGATAAATGAGTTCTGCCTGGCAATATCTATCTCAAAAAGCGGAGCAGTGCCATTTTTAAGCATCTACGATACGCAACCCCATAGTATTGATATACTTTCTTATTTCGATTTTTTTTCCGGAAAGCAGCTGCCATTCGGGATGCAGGCAAGTATAAATGCTTTGGGTACTCAGAAAAAAAATGGATATTTAAATATAGGCGGGCCTCTTGAAATGACGCGGATTATTAAAATTAATCTGCTGGAGTTTCTTAAAAATAATCCTGATAAGCACATCCCTTTCTGGAGCATTGGAATTGACCATGCTGTGCTTAAAAATGAAAATAATGAGAATGCATTTCTCTTCGTTTCAGAAGCTATACAATCTCATTGGATTACTTCTTATTGTATTGATCTTTCGGAAATGCTGACCGAAAATATCACTCACATGGATGATCGGTTAATTCACCGGATATTGCAAAAGATATTCTCAAACAAGTCCTTGAAAACGTGCGATATTGAATTGTACCTGGGCAATGAAAAATTGTATAATGAAATTTCAGAAGAAAAGCTGCTTGCTCTCTTTTATCAATTTACAGCCTTATTCTCTGAATCTGCAAGAAAAAATGGATTTGAGTTAAACTTTTTATTCGGACCTTCTTTGGGAACCAAGCATCACAGGACACATGAGGATATAGATCCGGAATTATCGGAGAAGGTGTTTAACCGATGTGTAAAAAATGGATTTTATGGTAATGTCCTTCATGGGACATCATATACACCTTATGCTTCCATCAGGAAGTTGATCCGGCATGCTGTTGTCAGGGTTAATTATGCGGGTAAACTTATGTTTGCCATTGTTGACGGTCTTCCTGCAAGTGAAAAGACTTGGTGCGGAAAAGAGAAATCTGAGATCAAAACCAGGTTATTGGCTCTTCCACACAAATCGTTCGAAAATGCGAGACTCCCTATAAAGGATAGATTATTTAATGAGCTGAATCATATCATTGATTCAGGCACTGACATCCCGATGTTACATCACGAAATAGAATGGTTCAGGTCCGGTTATGTTTATTTATCGGATGAGGATTTTGAAACAGTTACAGAGAAAATTTTATCTTATAAAACTCCGGAAGTATCAGGTAAAAACAAGGTAACTTACTTAGCATCAATGATTGAGGTGCCTTTTCCTGTATTTTCAGGTGGACTGGTGTCTGAAATTATCAGAAGTGGAATTGATCATTTTCATATTGATTTCGGTGATGGGAAATATATCTCCAGGAATCTGGATGGTATAGAAAAGCTGAATTATTTAAATGAAGGTTTCCCGGATGCTGTAACTCATGTTCATGTGATGACATCTGATCCTTTTTCGGAAAATAATGGGACTTCGCTTCTGAAGGAAATATGCAGTATAAAAAGATCCATAGTTTACCTTCATTCAGAAGCCTATGATAACGTCTTATCCTGGGAAAAAGGAGCGCGGCAAATTACCGATATGGATTCTGTACCGGGTGTTGTTTTGAAAATTGATGAGGTGCTCCCTATCACTGAATTTTTAGGGAAAATGAAGCAGGCGTCAATTCATAACATACTGATAATGGGCGTTCCTGTAGGCAGGGGCGGACAGTTATTCAGAACAGAAGCCATTGAAAAGATCAGGCAGGTTAGAGAGTGGGCAGAAAAAATGAATTATAAGATCACGATCGAAGTGGACGGCGGTTTATCAGATGAGGTGATTCCTCAATGTATCCGGCAGGGAGCTGAATATCTTGCAGGATGGTCATTCTTTTTGAAATATGGTGTCGATTACATCGGAAAACGGATTGAAGAGTTATTGGATGAGAAAAGTTAACGTTATAATACCTTGTTGTGGAGAAGGGCAAAGGTTTATCCGTGCCGGCTATCAAGATTACAAAGCCGGAATGGATTTTATGGGTAAGCCTATTTTACATCATGTTATGGATGCTTTTCCGGATGATTTTATAAAATGGATCATCACTGATACTCATCACCTGGTACAGATTGAAAAATTGACCGGAAAATATCAGAATGTCCATCTGATCGTAATTGAACCCCATAAGAACGGACCCGCCTGGTCAATAAATGAAGCCTGCCTTCAGATTCCCGAACATCAGCAGTGTTTTGTTGCCTATAACGATGTTTTCTGGAAATGGGACATAGAAGAAGTAATGGAATTTGTTAAAATAAACAGGGCTGAAGGCATTGTCTTTACTCACACCGGTTTTCATCCGCATTTGTTTAAAAATAATTTCTCCGCTTTTTGTAGAACTGACGGACAGACATTAATTGAGATCAAAGAAAAATCCAGCTTCACTGACAACTGGATGAAAGAACCCTTGTCAACAGGTGTTTATTATTTCTCCGACACCTGCGTCATGCTGAGTAAGATTAAATGGATGATAGACAACGGACAGAAAGTTGCCGGAGAATATTACCCGAGTCTGATCTTCAATGAGATGAAACACGACGGGTTGAATGTATGTGTTTTCGAAACCAGGCCTTTTGTTCATCTCGGCACACCGGAACAATATGAAGACGCATTGCACTGGCAGCAAATATTCGTTGACAGTAATGACACACATTCTGTTCCTGTGCTCATCATGATGTGCGGAACAGGAAACAGGATGAAAATAGTTTCAGAAATAAATAAGGCCGGCATTGAGGTCCATTCACAGCCGATGTTCAGGTATGTTTCCGACAGGATAAATTCTTCGCAGACTTGTTACCTGGTAAATAATGCCACCCTGGACTTTACAGGTGAAATGGATGAAATTATTAATATTCATAATCAGACATCCACACAGGTAGAAAGTCTGTTTGAAGCTTTACCCTACCTGAGAGAGTTTAAAAGGATCCTTGTAAATTCAAATGATTGCTATGGCATTTTTGATACCCGCCGCCTTGATGATTTTAATGATTTCGACATAGTGCTTTTTGGGTTTAAACGGAGACTGATTCATACCAAACAGCCCTCTGCTCATTCAGGTTTCAGTGTTTCAGGAGATCATGTGACTGAAATTTCGATAAAATCAGTGAGCGAAAATCAACAGGGGCTTGCCGGTATGTATTATTTCCCGAATGTCAGCATATTGGATTACCTGAACGATATCGATTGTAAATGTTATGAAAGTATCGATCATTTTGCACAGTTTCTGTTAGGAAAAAAGGCAAAGATCGGGTTCATTGATTTAAAACATTATGTACATCTGGGTACACCTGAAGAATACCATGAGTTTAGTTTCTGGAAGAAATTTTATGAATAGACAACATAAAATATGGCTGTTACTCCTTTTTGTTCTTGGATCCTGTGGTCAGACTGAGCATAAGGAAAGTACACATTCAATTAATATTGAAGCAGCTGACCCTTTGAATTCATATTTTGAATTATCAAATACATCGGGCAAAACGGTATCTTTTTTTCTGGAAATAAACGAAAAAGGTGTTTACGATATTGATAAGATGGTATATTTTATTAATGCCCGTTATAAAAATATGCCCTGTGGTGAAAAAGTATGGAGATTTATTTCCGAATACACCCGGCATAAATCAATTATTTCAAGAAATAACTGGTTGTATAACCCATTGATCCTGGTGAATTCGGCCGGCGGCAGCCTTTGTGGTTTCCGGTCTGCAGCAATGACGAACATATTATTGTATATGGGAGTAAAGGCCCGTTCGTGGTGTATAAACGGTCATGTAGTTACTGAAGTTTATGAAAATGGCAGGTGGCAGGTTTATGACCCTGATCTTGGTGTAGTATATTATAATGAGAAGGGAAATATATGCAGCTACAATGAATTATGTAACAACCCTCTCTATATTACCAGACCCGTAAAAGTTAGATGGGTGTCCACTTATTGCGATAGTATTACGGCATGCAGTCAGAAAATTGCAGACATGTATACCTCTTTGAAGGATAATCTTCTGTTTTCTACCTATTTTGAAAATGCTGATAATAAACAACAGTTAAAATTCATACTGCCTCCACATGCGAAGATTGCATTTCCAGTACCCGACAATTCAGATACTACTGCTTTTGCCTGCGCTGAATTACAAATTCCCCGGGCTTGGACTGGTATAATAAAAATGCAGCTGATTCCATTCAGCTATTCCGGGAATGCATTAATCAGTTACCGGAATAAACCGATGCCGCCGAATTCATCAGATTGGTACGATGCTGTATACTCTTCTGAAAAATTTGATAATGAAATCGATATTCGTAAAAATCCGGATGGAGTTACATTCAATTATTATATTAATCCCTATTTGTTCCGTCCCGAAAAACGGAACACAATAAAACTGGAAGGAAATGATGTTGATTCGATTGAAGTTTATATAAAAAGATATGGCCATTCAATACATCCTGACTGGGACGATTATTGCGGACAGGATTTCGTTAAGTGGGTTGATCATATTGCCGCCTGCAGCGCCGCTGATCACATTTCGCTGAGGAGTTACCATGATTATCTGAAGAAAATCAGGCTGCTTGATGACTGTGGTGTCTTTAAATCTATGGGTGTTGATACAAGGAATTTTTATGCTCAAATGGAGCTGATTTCAAAGAAGTTCAGTATGAAGGATGCTGCATATTGGCGACAATTTGAAAACAGAATATTTTTTGTGAGATCGCTGAATGAAATATTAAAAACAATGCAGAATGGGAATGGACAGTAATATTATTCAAACGGAGGACTATCAGGACCTGATCACTGAACCTCAGGTTATAGGTCTGATTTCAAGGCATGAGAGAGCTTTTCTGCACTATTATGCCAGAGATATATATAGTGCTGAGGGTGAAATGGTTGATCTGGGAACATGGCTGGGAGCCAGTACATTTTATCTGGCAAAAGGTCTGCACGAAAACAAAAATGTAACTGACAAGTTCAAACGTATCCATGCCTATGACCTGTTTTCCTGGGAGGAGTCATTAAGCAAGGATGTTGTAAATACCCCTTATGAAAATAAGTTTAAAAAAGGTGACGATTATAAATGGTTATTTCTGGATAACACTAAGCTTTATGAACCGGAAATTACTCCTTATGGGAATGTTTTAAATCATGCATGGAATGGCAGGCCTGTTGAGTTTTTATTTGTCGATGCCATGAAAAATGTGGAGACTACTCATGCCATTTTAAGATCATTTTACTCTTTCCTTATACCCGGTAAATCTTTTCTGGTATATCAGGATTTTGATCATTACCTGACCCCATGGGTACACCTGCTTATCTATCGGTTCCGTGATTATTTTACTCATATTCACGATATTCCGTATAGTGGCGGAACCGTCTTTAAAATGAAAGCAAAGCTTCCTCCTCAGTTTATTCAGACAGACATCCGGTCGATTAATGAACATGAGGCGGAACAGGCTTATGCATATTGCCTGAATATTGCCTGCGAAGAAAAAAAAGCAAATATTGCGGCCGCCCATGTGATGTATTACTATTATTTTGGAAAAAAGGAACATGCGATGCAGGTTTTTAATGATTACCTGAAAAAAGGATATTCCATGAATTCGGATCTGAAAGACGTAAAGAATTTGCTATATTAGCAGAATGATTGATTATTCAGTAGTCGTGCCCTGTTATAATGAGGCAGAGAATCTAACGGAACTTTTAGAACGATTCTCCGCTTTTATGAAAGATTGTAATGCTGAACTTATATTGGTCGATAATGGATCGACAGACGCAACAGCCGGCATGAAAGATGAACTTTTAAAAAGATTCCCTTTTACAAAATGGGTTACTGTCGGGAAAAATATGGGTTATGGGCATGGCATCCTGCAAGGCTTAATAAAAGCTCAGGGGAGATTTGCAGCATATACACATGCTGATCTGCAGACAGACCCTGATGATGTTTATCAGGCGATAAAACTTCTCAGCTTGTACAACCAGTCCTGTATTTTTTTAAAAGGGATGAGAAAGGGAAGATCACTTGTGGCGAGAGTTTTCAGCAGAGGAATGGAGATGGTGGTTGCTGCTATCTTAGGGGTGAAAATGTTTGAAATTAATTCTCAACCCACATTTTTTGACAGGCAACTGCTTGAAAATATGAAGACAGCACCTTTGCACTGGGGGTTTGATCTGTATGTTTATTACATGGCCCTTAAAAGTAATTACCGCGTACTGAGAATAAATGTAATATTCCCTGAACGTAAAGCCGGTAAGTCAAAATGGAATGAGGGGTTTTTATCTAGAATTAAATTGGCTGTAGTGATGATTAAATATTGTTTTAAAATTAGATCAGATGAAAATAATAAATCATAGGGTCAACACTGCATCCGGGCTTCAGTCTATTTCAGATCAGAACGGAGTTGAGATAGACGTTCGCGATTTTGGCAAAGATCTGGTTTTATCGCATGATGCATTTTGTGGTGGCGAACTGTTCGAAGATTTTTTACGCAATTACCATAAAAGCACATTGATCATTAATGTAAAAAGTGAAGGTATTGAAAAAGAAGTTTTTAGATTGCTTAAAAAATTTCAGATTGAAGATTTTTTTCTGCTTGATTGTTCCTTCTCAGCAATCAGTAAAATGATCTTAGATGGTGAAAAACGTTTTGCAGCAAGATTTTCCGAGATTGAAAGCATTAATTCTGTATTTGCCCTGACCGGCAAGGCAGATTGGGTCTGGATAGATTATTTCTCTTTAAACCCTTTCAATCCTGATGTTTTCATTGAGCTGAAAAAAAGAAATTACAGGATTTGTATCTGTTCACCCGATCTGCTTGGATGGAATGATCTGGTAGAACCCTATGTTGCATTCTTTTTAAATAATAAAATCAGGCCCGATGCCGTATGTGTGAAAATGGCTTATCAGAAATATTGGGAAATTCTCTGATTTGCATAAACGGTTTAATCAGAAACAGCACGTTTGAAATTCTCTGTTTCACTCCCGGGATTGTTTACCTGAAGTACGATCTGAATCTGAACAGCAAACAGATCTTTCGATATTTTTATCAGGACTTTATCAACCTGGCTGAAAAGATTCAAAATAAACCGGGGCAAATTAACGGTAAGGATCTTTTTAATAACACCTCCTGACAGCATAAAAATGGTAAATTCCCTGTACTTTTTATACCTGCATTTAAAGTTAAAATGGCGTTCGAAGTTCTGCATATCTTTAAAAAGTATATTGGGGATAACATTATTCCCTGACTTTTTGTCGGAGGAGCCGGTACAAACGGAGTTTTCATCAAAAGGATCAATGTCAAAATTGTAGCCTTCATGTCTGAACATCCTGAGTATTAACCGGAAAAAGAACGAACCATACACTTCCTGAATTAAAATAACACCTTCCGGTTTCAGCACTCTCTCACATTCCTTAAAAAATAATGATGGCTTAGATAAATGATGGATCATATTACTGCTGATGATGAAATCCAATGATTCATTCGGAAAGGGTAATTTCATGGCATCAACCTGCAGATCGATCTGGTTATTTCTTTCTACATCGGTTAGTAAGTAGTTATCAGACTTAATAAATAGTTTTGACAGGCCGCTTCCTGAACCAACCTCAATTCCCTGAGCAGTTTTATTTATCCATTTATTCATCCATATATATCTCTTTTCAAGCAGGAAATACAAATTTTTCTGATTGTTTTTTGAAAATGAGTCAGGCGAATCAGTACTAACCACTGTTAAATCTGATGATTTTGGAAAATATGCCTGCTTGAGAAACAGAGTTTTTAATAGTTTCATATCCTGAGAAATGATGATATAACCAGCCTGTGAATAGATGTATTAATTTTTTTTATGTATTGCCTTCCATTTATAATTTATTCAATAACCACTTTCCTGATATTTGAACTAATGTCAAACATATGTTTGTAATAATCTTCTTTTCTTGTTAGTTTTAATAGAAACAGGTATAAAATAGCTTCTAAAGGATAATCAAATTTCCCGATCAGAACCCGAAACCGGATGATAAAGTAAAAGATCTTATTTAAAATAAAATTTATTGTCTTATTACTTCCTGCTTTCTTATAGTATTGGGGGTCAGAGAACCGGTAATAGAAGTATTTGATAAGTATGATCCAGTTTTCGTCCTTTTTCCTGATCCATGGTAAATACATCTTGTTTTTTAAAGAATGTATCAAAGCTTCGTTATTCTCAGGAAACGTAAATCCATGTTTTTGGGCAATTTCATAAAGTGCGGTATTCGGACATGGAGTATAATAATTGATGGTAGCAAAGAACGATGGATTAATGAGATGAGCTTTAGTGATCAACAGGGCTGATAACCTGAGTTCTTTCCTGATATTTCCGGGTATAAAAGCCATTAAGCTGAAGGAAGGTGTGATTTTATGTTTGGTCAGGAATTTCACGAAATTTAAATTGTCTTCTATGGTCGTTTTTTTATTTAATAATTCCAGAATCTGATTATCTCCGGATTCTGCACCTATATATATTCCTTCACAACCTGATATTTTAATGAGTTGCATATCCTCATCCGAAAACTGTGAGAGTATTGTTCGGGCATGTCCGCTCGCTGCCCATGTAATGGGAAAATGGTTTGCAATGAGTGCTTTGGCAAAATCTATAACAAAGTTCCTGTCAGCAAAAAAATTATCATCTTCTATCGACAGGTTATTAAAACCGGGCGAGTGTTCTTTAAAATATCGTATATCAGAAATGATCTGATCTATATCTTTATGAAACCACAGGTGATTGTAAACACTCCCGGTTGTGCAGAATGTACATTTCATATTGCATCCGATGGTTGCAGGGTAACAATATGTATTTGAATTGCTTAAATATCGGTTCACATCAATAAATGACAGATTCACCCGGTGAAATTCAGGATGAACTGAGATAGGTTCCCTGGCATTTAAAGTGATGATGTTATTCTTTCTGAACCCGAGTCCCGGAATAGCTTCACAGCTTTCACGTCTCATCATCTTTTCCGTGAAAGCCCTGAAAGGGATTTCTCCCTGCCCTGTGATGATGAAATCGATATAATCTTCTTTTAATACCTGTTCGGGCAGGGTTGTGGGATACCAGCCGCCCCACAGTACAGGAATGGTGCTGAGGCTTTTTACATATGTTGAGAAAAGCACACACCTTTCTATTTGGATACCTATAATGGCGCTTACTCCGACGAACAAGATATCCTGAAGGTTGTGCTGAATATAATCGTGATAGGTGTCTCCGATATTTTCATCAATAATGACGATTTCAACAGCGAGATCCCTGACTGATTTTTCAAGATATAAAAAGGCAAAAGGAATGATGGGTTGAGATATATTCCCAATGGAAGGGAAGAACAGTACAATTTTATTTTTCTTCATTTTTTGACAAAGACCTTAAAACGCATCACCCTGATATTATAGCTGAAGGAACCGGCTTTTATAAAAATCTCATGAGCGGACAAAGATACGGATAATTTTTTGTATCGCTTTCAATTATCATTTTTTGATCATCTTGGAAACCACGGTTATGTTGTTATTCAATACTTTCACAAAATATATCCCTTTTGTCAGAAAAGAAACCGGAATTATCGTTTTATTATTTTGCGAGTTGTGTTGATAAACCAATTGCCCCTGCATGTTATAAATGGAAATCAGTTCATCCGGATTCAGTGATTTGTCTTCAACAATAATGCTATTAATGGAATTAACAGAATAAATTGTAATTTCTTTCTGAGGTTTTTGTTCTTGCATAGAGGAGACAACCGGAGTGAAACGAAATATCGTTCCATTGACTGGAGTCCCTGTAATTGAGGTGTTTGTATCGTTTGTTATGGATGGATTTGATGCATCACCGGTCAGGAATATCAGATTCAGCGGATCATCATTATAATAAGAAACATTGATCTGAGGGCCACCGGAACCTTCATAAGCCACAGCAGGGTCAGGTATATTATGACTGCCAAAATGGATTTCAATAACATCAGAAGTCTCGTAAAGCCATAGTTGGAACTCAATGCTGGCTGAAGAAATATCTTCATAAGCATCAAACCCAATTTCTGCCCATTCAACTTTATAAATCCGGTTTGGACTGGTTCCTGTGATTTGATAACTTACAGGAGCCCCATTCCCCCATATATTAGCTCCGAAAACATTGATAGCGTAAGTCTCATCTAATGTGTCATCAGAGATATATGCATCATAGAAATACAGGGAGGCAACTGGGTTACCAAAAAGCTTTAAACTAAAAGGAACATTGATTATCCCTTGTGCGTCATCCCACCATGTAATGCTATCATTTGAATGCAATGGAATCCCCGCTGACAGGTTTTGATAAGAGCCGCTTAAAGTTGTCAGAGTATATGACTGGGAATAGCTTTTTTGAGAAACCATCGAAAATATAATAACTTGAACAACAATTAGAAGCATCCTTTTCATATAATTAATTTTTGATTATTTGAAATATCAGGCTTAAAAAATAAATAATATACATCCATATTGTTTAGAATATGAAGTGATTGAAATCGTCAAAGTTTTATATAAGACCTTTCCACTGACTATTCTGGACTAAAACCTGCCAGTGATTCCGGAGTATACCCGGCCACTCATTCTGGAGTATACCCGGCCAGGGATTCTGGAGCAAACCCGGCCAGTGAATGT
>Ga0209083_1003999_pt1 | contig 11725 bp, 17 predicted proteins | sample AM7aDNAmetaG_FD_184132 | JGI IMG/M metagenome (GOLD analysis project Ga0209083, IMG submission 184132) | Freshwater microbial communities from Finland to study Microbial Dark Matter (Phase II) - AM7a DNA metaG (SPAdes) (version 3) | ecosystem: Environmental > Aquatic > Freshwater > Lake ...
TTCATTATCTTTTATAATCCCTTTGTTTTTCAACATTACTCCCAATTTTTCTTTTCCTCTTTCGACTGAAAGTCCATCTAAATATTCTCTGGATTCACCTGATGTATATTGTCTTAATTCACCACCATTTTGGAAATCCATTGCCGTTTTTGAAAAATGATTTATATGATCCTTCTAAATTTATTAAAGTTTGTTGTAAAACTTTAGAATGACTATCCTTTATCCATTCATATTCATTTTTCAATAATACAAGATATTTGCCCAATTCCCCAAATGAAATAGATTTTTTGTTTTCATTATATTCTTTTATTTTATAAGCAAGACAGTTATTATAAACAAATCTACAAGTCCCCAACATTTTATTGATATAATCTTGTTGAATATCATTAGGATAAATTCTTATTTTAATAGCCTTAATCATAAAAGTATATTTATTTTTATTTTTATATATTAATTTTTGAAACAAAAAACAATATTTTGATTATAATAAATATAACGTTTAAACTCAAAATTACTATGGAATCAAAAGTATTAAATCAAGAAATCCTTGAAAAATTAGGAGAAGAAGCACAAATGGAAATGATTATCACCGAAGCACACGAGCTAGGAATTGCTTTACAAGATTATAAAATTAAAAAAAATAAAGAAAGATTTCCAGCTCCTTTTTATTCAGACATTATAGAATCTTATAATGAAGTTTGTGAAAAAATAGCCAGTATGAAAATTATGTTGGAATGGGCAGAATTTCTATTTAATTCTAATGACATTGAAAAACATAAAGAAATCCTTATTCAGAACATTAAAAACAAATTAAAAGAATGAAAAAAATGAAAATAAAAATTTTAGAAGAAAATGCAACTATTATTTGTATAAAAGGAAATGTATATATTACTGAATTCAGAGGAGAATCTCATGGGTGTGAAACTTGTGGTTATATTGGTCCATTTCAACCAATAGTAGGTGATGGTGGTACTTGGTGGTGTTTAAATTGTGCTGAAGCAAACGGTGAAAAAATATCAAAAGAAGATCTAAATAAAATAGAAGCCGAATGTAAAAAAAGAGAAAAAGATTATATTGAAAAAAGATATAAAGAATTACATTAACATCTACCAGCCCACACTATTTTATAATTGTATGTTCCGGGTAGCATGATAATTTCTCTTTGATTAGCTTCGTAATATTTGGTTGGATCCGGAAGCATCCTAACATCTACTAATATATTCTTAGGGTAAGCTTCCATTGTAACTACAAATGGTTGTGAAGATGGATAATCATCTATAAAAGTTCTAGCAACTAAAATATTTGATGTCCATGAACTACAATGAGGAATTTCGGCACCTATAATCATTTGACCTTTTTTATATGGTGGTTTTTCTATCGATTGATGACGAATCTGAACCTCTTCGATTCCTTTGTAAATTTTAATTTTACTTTTTGGTCTAAATTTAGATAATTCTTTCTGAATTTCCGGAGTTAATTTTTTATGTATTATTGTCCCGCTGATATAAGAATAAAGAAAATCATTTGCTTCTTCAGATATTTCTACATTTAGTTTTTTTGGAATGTTTTTATCATATTTTACCAAACCACCAATATATCTAAAACTAATAATATCTTCTGTTTTAATAACCGCTACCATATCACTAGATAACCAATCTTTTTTGAAATATCCTGAAAATTTAGAAGCATCAAATTTTATATCTTCTTCACTAAACATACTATCAAAATAATTATCTAATCCTTTTTGTTTATAAATTGGTTTACTAGTTTTTACTTGATAAATATATTCAGTATCTAAACTACTGGCGGATGCAACATTTGTTAATTTTGCTGGAACTCTATCGACTTTTTTAACATCTTCTAACGTAACAGGTCTATCGGAATATAAATAATAATTCTGATTGACAACATCTTCATAATCATCTATGGAACGATAACTATTATCATAATCAACTATTTCATTTATAAAATTTAAATATTTAGTGATCATTTCAACTCATTTCTTTCATACAAAGTGATATTGCTTTCTTTGTTCCATTAATGACATAATCATTTAATCCACTGACATTTTTATGTTCTTGGTGATCTTCGAAATAACCTTCTTTCTTTAATATATTGTCAATATCCTCCTTGTATCTGAGATAAAATTCATAAAGGTCCACATCCTGAATTAAACCTTCAAGGGTAACTGTTTTTTCTTCATTTTCATTTTTACTTTCTTCTACCCATTTTTTTATAAATTCTTGATCTTTTCCTTTCGATGATTTCTTAACATATTCCATTAAATCATCTTTTAAACCTTTATATTCAACAGCTTCATCAATCTGATGAATGTTCCAAGAATTAATATCTGTTTTAATGTTGTTAAATAACATATCTAAATTATAATAAACTTCATCAGGTGTTATTTCAACTCCATCTTTGTTCGTGATTTTTTTATCTGTAATTTTATAAAGCTTATCACCATTAAAAGAGAAATTAACAACATAACCATCTTTTGTTTTTTTAATTGATTTGAAATATTCTGTTGGTTTACAATCATTATTATAAGTAAAATCTTCTATTTCCCTAGCCAAATTATTAACATCTGTTATGGAATAGTAAGATATTTTTTCGAGAAATTGTTTATAATTGTATAACATATTATTTTTATTTATTTAGTTCTTTATTAAGTAATTCAATAGATCTTTCTATTTTTCTCCACATATCAGCAGAATCATTTGTTAATCCAACTCTATCCATTTGTGGATGAACCAATTTATAAAATTTATTTAACGATTCTAAATTTCTTCTTACTTCAGAAATATTTGAATATCTCATTTCTTTAAATTCAGGATAAAAGTCTTTTTCCTCGTTTAATATTAATTCTTTAATGTGTTTCATTCCATTATATATTATTTTTTAATTCTGTATTTGGATTCTTAATAGAATCATAAAGATTTTTTATTTCTTCCATAGGTTGTTCAAACTTCTTTTTATGAAAAACAGAAAAATGTTCGCCGCCCATTTTTAATAAACAGTATGGGTTCAATACAACCAATTCCTGTTCACTTGCCCAATCTCCCCAATTTCCTATTTTTACACCATCAATTCCTTTGGACCATAAATCTGGTAAAATATCTTCTAATTCTGTTGCATCACTTATATCCGGCATTGATATAATTTTTGAATCTTTTTTAAGAATCACTGGATAAACTATTCCTGAACGAGAAATTCCACTAAAATTAGAAGCTTGATTTTTATTTTTAGATAAACTGACAGAATGTTGGATTTGATCATAACCACCACTTCTTGGATGTTTTTCATTAAAAGTTGAACCGGCTTTTAAACCACCACTAACATAACCACCTGTTCCGTGAAAATACATATGATCTGCTAATTCTTCTGGTGAATTAAATACAGATACAAATCTTTTTAACATTCTTGATTGAGAATAATCTTCGCCAATCTTTAATTCTCTTCTAGTATCCGATGATGATAATGATTTTAAATATTTATGTATCTTATCCATAGTATATCCGGTTCCACCACGTGGTTTTGGAATGTTCCACCTGTAAGAAACATCTTCAATAATAAAATCTTTATATTTTGATAAATAAATCATTGTGAATATATATTAAAATAAAAAACCGACTTCCTTTTCAGAAAGTCGGTAAAAAAAATGAGAATTTTTCTATTCTTCTTCATCGTCATCATAATCTGACAATATAGACATCTGATAAGGTTTCTTTTCTTCTATTTTGAAACCAAATAACGAATTTAGAATAGCAATTCTCTTATTTATCAAAGGCATATCCAAAGCCTTTAGAAAATCATTCGAAATACTTAATACCGTCTTATCAAATTGAACTTCATAGTCAATCTGTACATTTTCCTTTTGAACTATTTCAAGTGGATAGAAACCTCTTAAATAAGCAAATACGTTATTCATTGGATGCTTACAATAAAAATATTTAACCTTACCATCCTTTATTAAATCATATTTTGTTTTATATTCTGAATTCTTATTTAATAAAAAATTATGAAGAGCCGCAGCTTTTATACCAAAATTAGAAGCAGACACAACCTTAACACCGGTAGTATCATTTAATACATGTTGCTCGTATCCAGTAACAGATGTTGACATACTTATATCCTCTATATCACTCATTTCAAATTCTTTTCTAAGATCTTTTACAATTCTTAAACATTCTTTAATATTCAAATTTTCGGATTCATCAAAAATATATTTTATAAATTCCCAAATACCACCAACTTGTTTATGACCCCTAACAAATGATGGAGTTGAAGATCTTACAATCTTAATACCAGTTGGTGAAAAGTGACTCATTGAATCATGAAAAACAGAATCATCCCATACAACATCTTTGATATAATGTTTAGGGGCAAAAAACAATATAGATTTACTGATGGTTTCCAATTCAAAATCTTGTTTATTTTCAACTTTAAATTGTTTTCCATAACTAACCAATAGATCATTAAAAAATTTTTTCATAAACACTTTATCCATATGAAAAATAAATTCCACTGGATTTCCTTTATAACCAACTGATCTTATAATTGGCACATAGGACATATACATTGAATTATGAACTAAAATATCATTTCCTATAAATGTCTGATTTTCATCCCCACTTTCAATATCATAAACATATTCTTCATCAAATTCACCTATACATTCGCAGGATTCAATATCATCTAAAATATAATTATACATAATTTTCAATTTTTTTTAATAACTCTTGTACATCCGGCAAATCACTTTCCCAAATCACCATTGTTTTTATATTATAATCTTTTTCCAATAGTTTAATTTTTTCGTTGTCTTTATTCCACATTTCTTCTGATGTTTCATTCGTAAATGGATTTGGTTTATCATCTTTTTTATAAATACTTGGATTAGCATGAAACACATCACCATTATATTCTATATCCAAATTCAATTCTTTTATGAAATAATCCAAATAAACATACCTACCATTTGATAATAATTTAGCATATTCTTTTCCGTTTTTTTGATAAAAATATGTTGTATATTTATTTGATAAATATTTATCTAAAATAGAAAAAAACAATTGTGATGATTTTGAAGCAGGAAAACATCTTCTTTTCTTCAAATATTTTTTATATTCAAATAAAGCTTTATCATCACCATATCTCTTAATAAAATTTTCAAGCGTTTGTGCTTTATTTTTATTTAACTCTTTCCATTTATCTTCACCATATTTATTTATATAATATTCTGCACTTTTAGTTAATGATTGCTTTTCCAAATAATCATTCCACATTTTTGTTCCGACATCTTCACCGTGTTTTGATATCAAATTACTTAATGTTATTGAACGACTTTTATTAAAAGACTCAAAATCTTTCTCATTCCAACCATATCTTAATTTTTTATATTCGAATTTATTTGTATAAGATTGTCTATTACAATATTTTTCCCATCTTCTTTTCCCATCTTTATCACCATATAATCTAACTAATCTTTCTAACGTAACTCCAATATTTTCCTTTTTCCATTTCTCAAATATATCATCTGGAATATTAAAAGCATATTTTGTTATGTAATTCATACTATTAAATATTCTATTTTTATATTCTGGATATTTTTTTTTAATACATTCTTCACATACAGATAAATAATATTTATTACCAAATATTGTTTTATATAAACGATGTGATTTTTTTTCTACTACAATTTCATTTTGTTTTGATATTCTAAAGAAAACATCATTATAATAAATTATATCTTGACAATTTCTACAAACTTTATGTTCTGGTTCAATATCATTCAAAATTATTCTATATAAATCTTTTGATTTATTTTTATTAAAAACTCTTATTTCATTTTTCATAAAATATCAAGACACCTTTTATCTTTATATATTATTATAATTTTATCTGTTTTTTCTATTTGATTTGGTTTTACTTCTAATTTTACACCATCTCTAAAAACGACTAACGAATGATCCGATGTAATAATTATTTCCTTCCCAGATTTTGTTCTCAATCTCCATTTAGGTTTAGAAACTTTATGTCTTATAATTCTTTTTATATTAGTATAATATAACTTTTTATCATCTGACCAATTTAATGATTTTTCATTGGTAATAACACTTTCATGTCCATTAGTTGTTATACCGCCACTGCCATTTATAATATTTCTATTATACAATTCTTCGATTGTTGATTCACATTTATCGGTTATTATTTTTGTATTTTTTTCAACACTATCTGTGTCCTGATAACGGACCACAGAATTTTGACCATTATATAACGAATATCCGAATTCTTCATCTTTCACCCATTTTGGATTTTCATCCAAAGGTTTTACATTTTTAAAATCGTGTATTTTATAATCATATAAAACATCAAAATCTATTGGATCATCACCCATATCTAAATGATCTGTAAGTTTATCTTTGGTGATTCTTCGACTCATCAAAATATCTTTATTATAACCAGTATCAAATTCTAAATAACCTCTATCTATTTTTTCAAAATTACGATTTAAGAAATAATACAAACCATCTTTTTTACTTTTTGCAATATATTCTAATCCCAATAATTCATGTGTTTCTTTATCATTCACCCATTGATTAAAAAAATAATCATCAACAGAATGTGCCATGTAATTAATAAGATTTCTTCCCATAACAGTAATGGCATTTGCTATTACAGAATTGGATAATACGAAATATTGATTAGCAAATGCACCATAAGTTGCATTCAAAATCAACTTAAGTGCCATTTGAAAAGCTTTATTGAAAGCAAAACTATTTTGAGTCTCGCTTATTTTTTTACGAATAGATTGAAGTTTTTTTAATTTTTCAATTTTTAATTTAGGATCTTCATTTTCTGGTTTAAGACTGGATGCTTTTTCATAACATTTTAAAGCATCATCAAATTCCTTATTTTTGAGATGTTGTTCTCCCTTATTAATATTCCTATTATATTCTATATTTACAGATGCAACATCTGGCATTTATTTACTTATTATTTTTTATTCTAATCCTTTTAAAGTGGATTGCACTTGTTTATCGGTAAGATATTCCTTTCCTCTATCTATTGCTTTTTGCCATAAAAGTTTTCTGTTTTTGAACTTATGTTTAGCCCTATATGTTGCCGTTAAAAAACTAACATATATTTGAAAAGTAAAATCACCATCATCCAAAAACATTTTTATTTCTTCATCAATTTCTTTCCATTTGACTTGTTCTACTAAATCTTCAATGAAATTATACAAATAATCAATTTCTTCGTATTTTCCATTAATATTTTTCTTTTTCAAAATACTCAAATCCATAATTTCGAAATTATTTTTTCTTTTGTATAATCTTGTTGAAAATTAGTTTAAAAATTTTAATATATACTCAAAAATAAAACATATTATTATGAAATATTTGAAAATTTTTGAAGAATTTCATCCCGGAACTGAAAGAAAAAAATTAGCTTCCGAAGAAAGAGTTTTAAACACCGAAGAAACTGACAAAGATAAATATGATGAAGTATATGCTGAAATTGATATGAGAATGAGACCAGATGAAAATACATTATCAATGAATGATATAGAAGATATTTGTACCAGTGTATTAATGATGGAGCCAGATGAAGGGTTAACTAACTGTTATTAAAATTTTAACAAAACTTATTAAAATCTAACATTATCTACAAGTGAAAATAAATTATCAAAAAATGAACTTTTTTAATTAATATATACTATTTATTATTGATGTTCTTTGATATAGTGGTTGTTGGATAGAAACTTATCCAACGTAAAATCAAAAAAAGTAAAAACAGTGGTTTGAAACATAATCATAACTAATTTTAGATTTTATAGGGAGCCGTACTCCCGAATTAACGCTTTTGGAGATTATGTAAGACATTTAAACTTAACTTGTTAAGTGAATATGCAATGGTCGTTGAATTAAGAAGAATAAAATTTATCATCTTGTAGATTTTGATAAGTTTTTTCATACGGTGTTTATCTTTTATAAATAATGTAATGTTTGATTATTTAAAAAAGAGAGATGAAGAATCCGAAGGAGAACTACCAACCAGTGTAAAAGATTGTATCAATTTCTTTAAAGAAGATGACGATAACAGACATTCTCATATAACAGATGCAGATGAATTGAGTTTTAAAGAATTTTATGATTGGTTTACAAAAGGAGCTTGGGAAGATGATTTGGTAAAACGATATAGTAAAGAAGAAATTAAAGCAGAATTTGATAAACAAACAAAAGATCCAAATCAAATGAAATTACCACTAGACTAAAATGAAAAAACCCGTCAAAAGCGGGTTTCTTCTTGTTAAACTAAAACCAGATATTTACCTACCTATAACTACAAATAGATAAACTATCAAGATCTTTAACTTTTATCTTTTTACCAAAATATCCAATGGTGATTTCATCCAATTTCCTTACCTTTGCATACTTTTTAAGTGTTTCTATTTGATATGATGTATAATCTTTATCACCGTCAGGGAAAAATAACACTTCATTCCTTGATAATTTAATCCAACCAGCATGTTCCAAATAATACTCAGGTGACATTGTTTCTGATTTTGGAATAATATTATTCTCCAAAAGTCTATCTGCAAGTTCGATATGAACAAAAACTCCACCAATACTCATTCTCATATCACCATAAAAATCACCATCTCTTGAAATCCAAGCATTATCAACAAACGGATTATCAATACCTTCAGGAACAATAGGTTGAATTTCTTTTGGCTCTGTTACAAGTTCAGGAAGATGGTGAGGTTTTGTTGTAGTATCATCTTCAATAGATTTCCTTGAATAAGTTTTAATGTCATTCTTTTTTTCTACCAGATTAGGAAGATAATAAGGATGATCCAAATCCGGTTCAAAAATATCTTCACCGGAAATCCTATGATATGGAACATCTGACATGTTTTTTCCAACCAAAGGATAAAGAATAGAAAAAAGAGGTTCTAATTCAGCTAATTCTCTTCCAGTTCTTTCAATAATCAGTTTATCAGAATTATAACCATAAGGAGCCGGCCCGTTTTTTTCATTATTAATGACAACAATACTTGATTTTTCTGAATTACGATATTGAATACCAGCCCAATCACAACGTAATGTGAAATACCTCATCCTGAGGTCAGCATTGGAAAATTCATTGTGAAGCTTTACATATCGATCTTCCAGTCTTTCAACAGTTATTTTTAAATTCATCAGTTTCAAAAAAATACATACCATGTTTTTCAAACATTTTATGTTTTAATGTATCTAATATTTCTTTGTTTTCAAGGGCATTTTCAACACCATATCTTTCCACCATTGTTTTATTAAATTTATCTCTAATTAATTTAGATCTTATTGGTATAGTAACACCATAATTTTTCATTAAAGTTTTTTCACTCTTATCTTTAAATTCTTTACATTGTAAAGCGTGTTCATGACCATATTTTTCCATCATTGTTTTTTTATGTTTTTCTCCTGAACATTTTTGACAATAACATTTTTCCTTACAACCATTACTCATTTTATAATATATTCTATATTCTATTATTTTTTCTCTACCACAATTATCACAAATTGTTGTTATTTTTGCGTGAGAACCAATAGATAAATCATCAATATTTATTTTGATGATTTGACCTACCGATAAATTCATATTTAATTTTTTCTCATAAAATTTTATCATATTATTATGTACTCTAAAATCAACTTCTTTCTCTTTTATCATAAATAGATTTCTTTTATTTTATATATATAAATATATGAAAGTCATATTTGACTTTCCAGTTGAAAAAATAATTTTAAAAAATGAGAATTTCGTCACAAAATAGCCAGTTCATCATGAATTTTCCAGTAGACTTCATAACACCCAGATTATATCAGAAATTTCAAAAATTTTTAGATAGTAATCACGTTCAATATGATAATGTTTTAGATTATATTAATTCGACGATCAAAGAAATTGTCTTTCCATCAATTAGTTATGAAAATGTCGAACAAAGAGCTAAATATGGTAAGAAAATGGCTTGGAGACCATCCATAAACGTACTTGATACATTTCAACAAGAGTTGGACATAACATTTAGATCTATTGATTCTCATACTAATTATTTTATGATGATTGAAATATTACAAGAATTTTATCAAACCGCAGAAAGATCCTTTATACCTTATTTATCATTACATATTTTAGATAAAAATGGAGATTTAATTTATACTATTATTTTCAAAAATAATTTACTTAAAACTTTATCTGAATTAAGACTTACCTATCAAAATCAGGATTTTTCAGAAAAACAATTTACTTTAACATTCAGATTCAACTGGTTAGATATTCTTTATGAAATTAGAGATAATATCATGGAAGAACCAAAGAGCATATTCGATTTACCATTACCAGAAGTAAGACCACCAGATGTTGATAATCAAATAGAATTTATGAATTCCAAAATGTTTTTAAAGAAACCAAACCGTTAAAAATTTATGAAATATATCAAACTATATGAAAATTTCACGAATTCTAAAGAAATAATAGCTTATCATTCAACCAATGATATTATAACCAATTTTAATTTTAAAGATATTGATTTAAAAACTGGAAGTTCAACTCGAATAAATGCTATATTTTTTTCTAATACACCACAAACAAGTTGGGGTTAACCAACAGCTAATAAAAATCTAACATTATCTACAAGAAATTACCAAAACTTACAAGTAAAAATAAATACGGAAAAAATCGGTATTTTTAATTAATATATAGTATTTATAAGAAAGGGTGTTAAAATCCACCCCGAATTGTAAATCTATGTTAAAGGCGATTAAAATACGATTATACCCAACGAAAATTCAAACAAGTTACATCAACCGCTTGTGCGGTTCATATCGTAAAGTATATAATATGTGTCTGGAAAAGAAGATAAACGCTTATAACACAGATAAAACTTCATTGGGTTTGACAGAACTTGGTCATTACTTTCATAACGAACTGACCAAGACAGAAGCGTTTTCATACCTGAATGAACATAATACCAAAGTGCTTAAACAAGCCGTTCTAAATTTAACTGACGCATACAAACGATTTTTCATCAATGGTAATGGGTTTCCGAAATATAAATCAAAACACGATAATCAATCTTGTAGATTCCCGATTGAAGGTATATCAAAGTATAATATTTATTCAGATAACCGTGTAACACTTGGTAAACCATTGAAAAAAGTTAAATTTGAATGTTCGGACAGGGATAAAAATTATTTATCAACACATAGGGATAAAATCAAATCTGCAACGCTGTCCAGAACTAAATCGGATAAATACTTTCTTTCTATTTTGATTGAAAATATCATCGAGCCAATACAGAATTCAATTAATGATATTATAGGTATTGATGTTGGTATCAAAGATTTTATGGTTTGTAGTGATGGGCAAGTATTCGATAATTTGAAATTAAGAAAAAATAATGAAAAGACATTGGTTAAACTGCAACGACAGTTATCAAAAAAAGTTGTTGGTAGTCATAACCGATATAAAGCCAAAATTAAGTTGGCTCGTAAACACGAAAAATTAAATAATATTAGAATAAATTACATACATAACATTACAACCCAATTAGTTCGTGAGAACCAAACGATAGTTATTGAGGATTTGAATGTTAGTGGTATGATGAAAAATCATCATTTATCAAAATCAATTCAGGATTTAAGTATTAACGAAACATTTAGACAATTAAAGT
>Ga0209083_1004000_pt1 | contig 11723 bp, 14 predicted proteins | sample AM7aDNAmetaG_FD_184132 | JGI IMG/M metagenome (GOLD analysis project Ga0209083, IMG submission 184132) | Freshwater microbial communities from Finland to study Microbial Dark Matter (Phase II) - AM7a DNA metaG (SPAdes) (version 3) | ecosystem: Environmental > Aquatic > Freshwater > Lake ...
TCATATCAATAAATCCTGATTCTTTAAAAATTCTATCTTGTTCTTCTTTGGATAACAATCTTTCTTTTTTTTCTTGTGTAGTTAATTCGTTCCATATATCTTCTGATATATCATCAGGTTTTTTAATTGTCATTGAATAATTTATTTAATTTTAGTTTACGATTTTTTAATAACTTTTGTCTGTTGTATTCTCTTGATGTTGGAAGCCAATAATCAGTAATATTATTATTTTTATATAATGCGATTGTTTTATTAATTAGTTCCTCTTCTTCTTCTGAAGTCATGTAACCTACTGGTATTGTAAAAATTATTTTTATTACTTTACCATTTTTATCATAAATTCTTTTTTCACTCATTTATTTACCGATTTTAGGAACATTAAATTGTAAAATATCATAATGTAAAGAGAAACCAATACCCCAACCAAATCTAGCAGGCAAATTAGTACCAGCACTTACACCATATCCAATATATGGACCAATACCAAATCTTTTTGGAGGAACAGCAGGCGAATCTGGTTGTTTACTAATAATATAACCACCAGTTAAATCTGTTAATTGAACTTTATCAGATTTAGAAATAGCAAAAACTTTATATTTATTATCTATTTCCTTAAATCCATAAGTAATTTTGAGCGTAGTTCGAAGAGTATCAAACACTGTTGCTTCAGGTGTAATAATCCATTTTTTATTTAGTAAATCTGGATTAACATGAAATTTACTTGTTCCAGTTATTTTTTGCTCAAGTCCTTCATCACTATAATCTTTATCAAAATTTAGACCATAATAATTTGCTTTTTGATCCAATATAGATAATTTATCACCTGTGGTTGTAATGCCTCCCAAATTAATTTGAGCGTTTGTATTAATAGCAGCGATTACATCACCTTTAACTTTTTTAAGTTCGTCTGCTAATGTTTTATTATATGCTTCTAATTCAGAAAGTTTTTGAACTACAAAATTATCTTTAGTAAATTCTAAAGCTTTTAATTTTTTATTAAATTCTACATTAATACTATCTTTAAATGCTCTAAAATTTTGAGCTTTTTGCTGTTCTATATATTCAGCGTTTTCTTTTTCTTGTATTCGTAAATCATGTTCACGATATAACAAAAACGCTAAAGCAACAATCAAAACAAAAAATATAAAGGAATAGTATTTACTGATAAATGCTAAAATGTTTCCCATAGTTTTTTATTTTATATATAAAAAAACAGAAGTTTAGTTTAAAAATAAAAAGTTTTAGGTTTAGGTGCGGGTTTTAAAAATTCGCAGCCATTCAAATATCCATAATAAAATGTACCACCAGAGAAATTCCCACTAAATGAGCCTCCAAAAAATTGTCCATCGTGCCAGAAAACTTGGCAGTATTCATTAACTTTAACATATAATGAATAACTACCTAATGATGGCTGAACTAATGAAAATTTATCTTCTGTACTAACCAATACATCATTTAAATACCATTCAAAAGACGCATATAAACAACTAGATACACCAGAAACTATTGTAAAAGTCACTGTTTGACCTGGATAAATAGTTCCTGCTGGCGTTCTTTCTATTATTATATCTGACATATCATTTAATTTTATTTTTTAACATAGTGTGCTAGTTGCTGGATTTAAATCACTATTACCATTAATTACATAAACTGAATAAGCTGCATGATACCCAGAATCAGTATAAGCCAAATACTGACCTGATGTACAAACATATTGAGATGACAATGATGTATCGGTAAATAATCTATCTACATTTCCAGCAGTTTGAACATATAATCCATATACTGTTTGAGTGTAGCCTAATGATATATTCATTGCTAAATTACTACAAGCAGCTACTCCAGTTGACATTGTTGGATTATGTCCTGCTGATGATACTATCCATGTATTATATAAACCAGATGCTGTTGTGGTCGTTGTAGTTATTGGACGTGTCGTTGTTGTTGTTGTTATCGGCTGTGTTGTAGTCGTTGTAGTTATTGGTAATGTTGTTGTTGTGGTCGTCATAACATGTGTAGTTGTTGTAGTTGTTATTGGCAACGTTGTAGTTGTGGTTGTTATTGGTAACGTTGTAGTTGTAGTTGTTATTGGTAACGTTGTAGTTGTAGTTGTCATAACATGTGTTGTAGTCGTTGTGGTTGTTATTGGCAACGTTGTAGTTGTAGTTGTTCCTAATATTGTTGTAGTCGTCGTACTTGTTATAATATGAGTGGTTGTTGTAGTTGTTGTTATTGGACCTGTGGTTGTGGTAGTTGTTCCAACAAATGTAGTTGTGGTTGTGGTTGTTATAGGACGAGTTGTGGTTGTGGTTGTTATTGGTAACGTTGTAGTTGTAGTTGTTATTGGTAACGTTGTAGTTGTAGTTGTCATAACATGTGTTGTAGTCGTTGTGGTTGTTATTGGCAACGTTGTAGTTGTAGTTGTTCCAACAACTGTTGTGGTCGTCGTTGTAGTTATAGGACGAGTCGTTGTAGTTGTTGTGCCTACTTTTGTAGTTGTAGTTGTTGTGCCTACTTTTGTCGTTGTAGTTGTTGTTATAGGACGTGTTGAAGTAGTTGTAGTTGTACGTGCTCTTGTGGTTGTGGTAGTAGTACGTGCTCTTGTGGTTGTAGTTGTGGTTGTTATAGGACGAGTTGTGGTTGTAGTTGTTATAGGACGAGTTGTAGAAGTTGTAGAAGTTGTAATAACAGATAAATCTATTACATTAGATGTATTAGAAATAATACATGGTATTGCTGAGAATATACCATCATTCCAATAACCATTAAACCAAACACTATCATACATTTCACCTTCAGTATAAATACCATAATACCAATTTAAATTTCTTGAATAACAGTTAGTGAAATTTCCATTATATACAGTTGTATAATTAAATAAACTACTTTTAAAAAATCCATTATGGATTGTTAAATCAGAAGTTGAGCCTGATAAATTAAGATATAAACCATTATAAATATCACCACCATTAAATGTTACGTTAGTATAATTTCCACTATAAAATTTACCATTATTTACAATTAAATCTGTTCCATCTATATTAAATATTTTACCATCATTTATAATCATATTACTAAAACTTCCACCTTTGACTAAAGTATCAGCACCATTCATTGTAGTTCCAGATATAATACCACCATAGAAATTACCACCATTAATAATAGAGTTATACATTGTTCCATTATTAAAATTTCCATCATTAAAAGTGCTATCAGTAAAAACGCCATGATTAAAAACTCCATTTATAAATGTACAACCATCAATAAAATTAGCATTACGAACTATACCATTATACCAAGTTATACCACTAAATATTCCACCATTAGCAACACCATCATACCAAACACCAGGATATGCAAATATACCATCATTAAATGTACCACCAGACCAACTACCATTAAATAAACCGCTATTCCAAATGCCACCATTCCAAGTAGCAGTAAAATCTGCACTTCCATTGGAATTATGCCAATGTCCACTTCTCCATATATTAGTTTGATCTATAACACAATTATAAAATATTCCACCATTTATAATATAATTTGTAAAAGTACACTCTTCAAAATATCCATCATCAATATAATTTGTAATACCAGATGAACCAACAGAGCCAGATAACACTGAACTAAGAAATTTTCCAGTTTTAACATTACAATTAATTAATTTACATTTTTCTATAAGATTATAATATCCATTGTCATTAGTCAATATAGTTGATGTTTGAGATATATAGCCAGTATTTACTGAGAATTTAGAATTAAACCCATTCTTTGTTGCTATAGTTTTTATATCTGAATATTTATCGTTAAATGTTACTCCATAAATGTCACTATATTTTAAAACTGCTTGTGTTACTTCCATTTAATTTGGTTATTTTCATTCTATATATAAATTTTTTAAACACTCAAAAACTATATATAAAAAAGTTTATTATAGCAAATTAAAAAATTTATATATAGTATATGGAAATTGAAGACAGGAAAAAAGTTTTGAAAAATGCACTTATAAATTCTTTTGTTGATGATTATTCAGCATATAAAAACACTATTCAATTTATAAACAAAGATTTAATTGAGTCTAATATAAGTTTTCAATATTCATATGACGAATTTTGTATAGAATTTCTAAATGAAACATTAGAAAATATTGAAGAAGTTGATATTTTTACTGCTGATAAATATAATGATTTTTATGTTAACTTTTGGCAATTTAATCTCTATAATCTACAATGTATGTTAACAAAAAAACTTAATAATCTTGGCTACAAATATCAAGATTTTTATGATAATTCAAATATAAAAGAAAAAATAGACAAAAAATATTTAAACTAATGAAAATAAAACCATTAACCAAATTTCTCAAAGCAATTTTAGGTAGCACCGTTGTAGCTATAACTCTTTATCCATTCGGTATTTATACTGATTCTACTGATATTTATGTATTAAATCACGAAGGAATACATGTACCACAAGAAAAAGAAATGCTTGTCATCTTCTTTTATATCTGGTATGCTTTAGAATGGTTTATAAAATTATTTTTTTATGGCGCTGACGCTTATTCAAATATTTCATTTGAAAGAGAAGCATATGCAAATGAGAATAACTTAGATTACATAAAAAATAGAAAGCATTTTTCTTGGGTAAAATACATTTTTAAATCATGAGTATATTTAATTACAAAAATTTCTTTAAGAAAAAAGAAGAGGAAGAAGTAAAATCTAAAAATATATTGACAGATGAAGAAAAATTCAATGTAGATAATTATAATGAATGGTTTAATACTATTTATTCAGGATATAGCGGTAGACCAGGAGCTCCAGGTATTTTTTTAAGAACAGATAAACTTAGTGACTCTATGATTTCAGATTGGTTTGATTATTTATACATAAATTATGATTATTCAGATGTTATAAAAATGCATGATTTAGTAAGAAAAGATTGGCGTGAAAAATATTAACATAATAAATATTATAAAAAATATTAAACTTTTTGTGTATTTAACAATATACAATATAGAATGTTTCAAGATTTAAAAATTTTGGAATATTTTAAGGCTTAAAGGCTTACATAAAAATAAATTAAAGGCAATGAAAGAAATTGAAAATGTCGATATATTCGACAGCATTGACGCACAGAGTGAAACACTAGGTTTTCTAGAAAAAAAAGGTGGAAGTTTAGATGGTATCTATAGACCAAAAATCACCGACAAAAAGAAGGGTTACATCGCAACAATCCGTTTCTTACCAAATCTCACAAAAGATGGAAAAGTAGCACAATCTGCTATTGAAAAACATCAGCATTATGTTGATTTTAAAAACCATCCAGAACTACAAGGTTATTATGATTGTATGAAGAATTTCACGGATAAATGTGATTTTTGTACAATGTATTGGAAATTAAAAAACTCAAAAAATGCAACTGAGGTTGAAAAAGCTGAGTTAATTAGTAGAAATACAAAATACTATTCTTATATTCTTGTAATAGAAGATGAGCAAAATCGTGAACTTGAAGGTAAGATTTTAATTTATCCTTATGGATATAAAATTAAAGAAAAAATTAAGGACCAAAAAGACGGTGTTACAGGTGATCCAAGTAATGTTTTTGACTTAGCAAATGGTAAGAATTTCAAACTTATTATGAAGCAACTTGGTGAATATCCTAATTATGATTCTAGTACCTTCTTAGATGCAACACCTATTCAAATCTTAGGTAAAAAGGCACCTGTAACAGTAGATGAAAAAACTGGTAAGAATAAAATTACAGATACAAGGGTTAAAGATAAAATTACCAAATTTTTATTAGATCGTACTGTGAATTTAGAAGATCATCTTGCAAAAGAATGGACTTCAGAAGATAGATATAAAGTATCACAGATACTTGAAATTCTTAATGGTAATGATGTTCATGTATCTCAAAGATCAGCAGCATCATCCAGTTCTGATAATATCTCAACAAGAGAAGATGAAGCAACATTTGGTGAATCTGAGGATGCTGGAGATTTCTTTGAAATCGACTCCAATGATGATTGATAATGAATAAGTTATAAATTATTATAATCTTTATTTATTATAAACTTAAAATTGTAGCCACTATTTATAGTGGCTATTTTTTTAGCTTCATTTTGTTCTTTTTCACACTCATAAGTATAAGATGATTTAATTTCAATAACAGTGTTTGTTTCCTTTATCAAAAAATCTGGAAAATACTTTCTATTTTTATCATCAAAGTAATAATCAATAGATCCTTTAAAATTTTGAATTTTTATATTTTTATTAAGACAATAATCTATAAAATGTTTTTCATAACTTCCTCTATAATATAATCCACTTTGATGATGCTTTAAAACGAATCCAGACTCTTGTTTTTTATGAATTTCATAAGATTGAGCTGGATATCTAACACCATATCTTTTCATTAAAATATCACATATTTTATTTTTTATTATATCTGATTGAAATGGATTTATAACACCATAATTTTTCAGACAAGTTATTTCTTTTTTTATTTGTATATCAATACAATTAGATGGATTTGTGACACCATAATTTTTCATTAATGTATCTTTATATTGTTGTGATCTAAATCCATAATCTGTATTATTCTCTTTCATAGATTTTTTAACTTTTTTCTTAATATCTTCAATTTTTGAAACATTATCAACGCCATATAATTTAACACATGTATCTTTCCTTTTTTCTAAATTACATATATTACAAGTATAAATATTATCATTATTAATATATTTACAATAATTATTATACTTAATTTCTTTTTCATCACCACATATATCACAAGAACATAAAATTTTTTGATGACTATATTTAGTCAATTTTTCTACAGGCAATTCAATAATATCATATTGTTTAACATCATCATATCCCATTTCTTTATATTTCTTAACCATAGTACCATTGACTTTTATCTTAATTATTTTTGTTATTATCATAATTACTTTTATTTGTATATATAAAAAATTAATATCAAAAAAGTCATCAGGTAGTTAATAAAAAAAGACCATCTTTTGAATGGTCTTTTTTTATTTTAAATAATTAAGGTTGGAATCTCCAAATAGTAGTAGGTCTAGCATAAACACCACTATAAGTGTGTGTAGCTGTGATATATACATCACCTATGTTACCAATAAATGTTACTAATCCTGATGATGCATTAACAGTAGCAACATTTGTGTTACTTGACACGAAAGTACATTGTGCTGTCAAATTATATCCGTGTTCATTAACAACAGTTAATTGTTGTGTTTGTCCTGTTGTAGTACCAGTCAATGCTGCTGGAGTTACAACTACTGAAGTTGTTGGATAATAACCAATTACAGGAAGTGTTTTTGTTGTTACTATATCAGGATGTGTAACGGTAACATTAGCAGAACCTACACCACGAACGGTAACATTTTTAGAAGCATCTAAATAAGCTATACCAGCATTTGTTGTTGCAATTCCGCCAGCCGTAATAGACTCTTGTTTAACATTAACACCATCTTGATTAACAACTGTTAACGTGTATATTGTTGCCCCTGTTGCAACAGTCAATCCAGTTAAACCATTAATTAAGGCGGTTATAGTTAAAGTATCAGAATTCTCTAAAATCGCACCAGATGCTAATGCAGCAGTGTTTCCAGATAATTTCCATTTAGAACTATGCTTGTCTGTAAAGTGAAAATATAAGTCACTGGTTAAAGAATCTACACTTGTAACACCAGAGAATTTTACACTATTTACAAAAAAAGAATCATACAATAATTTTCTTATTCTCATTTTTTATTTATTTTTTTTATTATGCTGATTGCTCACCATTTGTAAAAGACATTTTCTTATTTCCTGAATAAGTATAATATACATAAAAGTCATTTAATTTGGCTGGATACGTTGTAATACTTGTGATATGAGCTGTTTGTAGTTCAGCTGCTTTACTTGCACCACCGCCATTATACTTGAATGCATCTCTAATATTTTTTCTAGTCTTCATAATTGTTTAAATTATTTTTATCTATATATTAAAATAAAAATATGATTTTTTTATTTTTTTATTCTCTTTAGATTATACTTCTTCAAAAATACATATTCGTCAGATTCTTCAATAATACTTAAATCTGTTTTAATATTCATTATTTCATTATATCCATCATCTGTTGCTGTTAAAAAACAAAACCAATGTGTAACTGGTTCTATACCATTACTGGAAAGTTCAATTTTCATAGTATCAGGACCAAATAATGATTTACCATTTTTTCTAACTTGCTCAACATTAGAATCTTCACATAATATACATAATTTTTTCATTTATTAATTATTATTTTTTTCTATTAATTCTACCCAATACTTAATATTTTTTTTAATATCTTTCTCTGGTAATATTCCATCCCTTAAAAATGTATATTTATTATTATCTATTTTTAATCTTTCTAAAATAGATTTTTTTATAGTATCAATATCCAAATTTTCAATATCTAAATTGAAAAATATAGTGTTTTTACTTTTTTCTACTATAATACTTGCTGTTACATTTAATATCATAATTATTTAATTATTTTTTAATCATTCCACCAAATCCAATTGTTAATATTGAATCCATCATCTGAATTACTATTACTTATTAAAATTATATTTGATCCATCAAATATAAAATTATTAATATTTAAATATCCAAAATACCTATCTCCAAAATAATTATCATTTGAAAGATCGTAATTATCATAACTAATCGTATCAATAATACCACCATTTAAATTAAAATAAGAAAGTCTTGTTAATACTGAATCTTCAGGAATTATTAAAGGTAAAATAATATTACCACTATCATACATATCAGATCCACCATCATATATTATAGTATTATCACCATTACCATAATCTGTAAAATAATAAACATCAGTTATACCGCTCATTATATTTGTGTAACCAGAATTTAATAATGATAATGATACACTTATATTATTATTATCAACAATATTTAAATATTGTGTAACAATTCCTGATAATTCATTTCTTGTAAACATTGTACCGCCAGTTCTTGATAATAATAAATAATCTATTCGAGTTGTATTTGTTAATCCAGAAATTGAATCTAAATCGTTATTTGTATCACTGCTTATTTGATGACTTATTCCATTTCCATTATTATTAACTATAATAATATGATTTATTGAAGGGTCGACAGCACCATAAACCATTTTTACAAATACTGTATAATCAGTTGAATATGTACCACCAGTTATAGAATATTGATAACTATCTGAATTACCACCACCATCAGCACCTAAATCACCAACAATTTTAAATTGTTTAATAGAAATTTGATCAGCAATCATAACAAATAATCCAGGATACATATTGGTGAAGTAACTAGATCCAGAGCCAAAATAAGTATCACCTGATAAAACTTGTCCATCCATTATATAATTTAATGGATCTACAGGTCCATAAGAAGAAAGTAATTGTGTGTGAGTATATGGTATTCCACGGGATTGATTTTTTACTTGTAAAATAGAGAAATAATTTCTACCTACATTTACACTATATTTACTTATATCTGCATTTTCAATAATTATTATTGAAAATGAATCACTTATAGAATCATCAGTTATCATTTGTCCAATTTCTAATTCACTACTATATACGAGTATGTTTCCATTTGATAAAGGCTCATAATAATTAGAATTTTCATATCTATCGTAATATATGTTTATATAATTAAAAACATTTCCAGTTTGTGAATTGGTATAATATGTTGTTATGCCACTTTGAGTGAAAATAAATGTATTTCTACTTAAATTAATATTATAATTAATATTACCACTAAATGTAAATCCAGATGATTCTATTCCATTTAATGAAATAAAATGTGTTGTTAATTGATTTCCAACTTCACCATTATTATAAATTAATAATATATTTCTATCATATAAATAATAGTTATTATTCACAGAATCACCAATTAATATATTTGTTGTATTTATTGAAGTGTTTCCAGATTTTGGAAAAACTAAAATGTCATAATTGCTACCACCAGAATCAATCATCATATTTATATAATCAATAGATAATCTTACATAATATGTCCATCCTGAAGTTGCACCAGTTGTAAATTCATATAAATCTCTAATAACTAAATCATCTTTAAATACAGGTAACATAAATACACTATCATAATAATAGATATTATTAGTCTGATTAATATAACCTTTATAGAAAATAAATAATTGTGATTGAGAATAATAATTATTATAGTTATCATAACGTATTACACCACTATATTCCATAGAATAATCATATCCAATACTTATAGTATTATAAGATATTGTATTTGAAGTAGAACTATAATAAAAAATATAACGTAATGTTACATCATATAAAGAAAAAGAAAAATCACCAGAATTACTAATATAAGAAAGATAATCAATACCAAGTAATGCTGATGAAATACCAGTAAAACTAAAATTAAGAACTTTATTACCACTAGTATTATAAATTTCTAATGAAAGTATGTAGTTTGTATTTTGTTCATAAGTAAAAAATGATATTAAATCGGAAAATTCATATATTGTACAAGAAGAATATGTATTACCAGAATTTTGATATAATAATATTTTACTAGTAGAATCATCTAGTATTAAATAATATTTATTAACATTTTCTTCATAAACTATAATACCACCATCTAAATAATCATCATAATTTGTATTAATATACATATAATTATCAAATTCAAATGTGTTAACAGAATTACCATTATATACCACAAAATAATTTTTACCATTTTCTTCATATTGTATTGTAGAATATTTACCAACAAAATTTTGATTATAATAAGTTACATCTTTCTGATAAATAATTGTACCATCTAATCTATTAATGAATATTCTATATGTATTATCATCATCATAAAATATAGTTATAAATCCTTTATTTTCAACAGAAAAACGTTGATCAATATACCAAATATTACTATCTAAGTCAAATGACATTGTATTTGTAAGTGTCTCGGTTGTAAAATCATTTATAACATATTTGTAAATATTATTTTCTTGAAAATAAAACATTACACTTTCTCCATTTATTATTGGATTAAATGTTGTTGAAGTTGTGGTAGTTGTCGCAGGTGGATTAAAATAAATTTGAAAATTTTGCCAACCAGATTCTTCTGGGAAATAAAAAGTTATTTGTTCACCAGTATAATAATATTTCATATTGAATTGTACATTCAAAAAATAATCTAAAAACTTAGAAATTAATGCATTATTATCTGTATTATTTGCTAGATATTGTACTAATGTTTTACTTTCACCATTTCCATGTAATTCTAAAGGAATAGTAGAAAAATCTAATTCAATATTACTCAAAAATAATAAATTTTGAGCATTTAGAAATGTCATAATATTTTCATAAGCATTTATTGTAAGTGTAAAAACAACCCAATGGTCAACAACCCAGCATTTTGATTTTATTTTCATAGTAGTTTAATTATATTTTAAATTCATCTTTATTTTTTTATATATATTAAAAAATAAAAATAACTTTTCATGAAATTTTTATTATCATATAAATTATTTGAAAAAACATCACTTCTTAATATAGGTGTACCAGAGTCAGTTATGAAAAGTATTCAACGTAATTATGCTATTTCCGATGATGCTCAATGGCAGCCATTAACAAAAATGAAAGCTGATATTAATTTAGCATTAAGACAAAAGAAAAATACTATTGTAA
>Ga0209083_1004001_pt1 | contig 11719 bp, 7 predicted proteins | sample AM7aDNAmetaG_FD_184132 | JGI IMG/M metagenome (GOLD analysis project Ga0209083, IMG submission 184132) | Freshwater microbial communities from Finland to study Microbial Dark Matter (Phase II) - AM7a DNA metaG (SPAdes) (version 3) | ecosystem: Environmental > Aquatic > Freshwater > Lake ...
GAACCTGAATCACAATTTGCCGAACTCTCTCATAAAACTCATTCAGCGGTCTCCCAGAAAAGAGCTGATGAAGCGCTGCTGAAAAGTACCGAAGAACTACATGCAGCCTATGAAAAACTGGCTGCAACTGAGATGAAACTCCGTGCCAATTTAGATGAACTGACCCGGCAGGAACAGGCGCTTCGGGAGAGCGAGGTGATGTTCCGATCTCTTGCTGAAAGCAGTCCGGATTACATCATGCGATATGACCGGCAGTGTCGTCATATATACATGAACCCTTCGGCACTTCGGGTTTCCGGAAAGTCTGAAGACGAAATAATAGGTAAAACCCATCGTGAAATCGGGTTTGACGAAAGCCAGAGTCAGTTCTGGGAAGAGAAGATAACCGGGGTCTTTGAGACTGGGAAACCATACCAGACTCAGTTCGAATGGGAAAGTGTCGAGGGAGAAATGGTTCTTGACTGGGTGCTAACACCAGAATTCAAAGATGATGGAACGGTTCTATCTGTATTAGGTGTATCAAGAGATGTTACTCATCTCAAAAAGGTTGAAGAGGAAGTGTTGGAAGCACAGATGAGAACTGCAATGATTCTGGAGGGTATTGCGGATACATTCTATTCATTGGACGAGGCATGGCGATTCACAACAATCAATCCGGCAGCCGAAAAATCTCCCTTTGGAAAGCCGGCCTCTGAATTGCTAGGGAGGGTCATCTGGGAGTTATATCCGGATATCGTGGGCACACGTATCCACCGACATTACCTCGATGCCGCTAAAAACTATACTATGGAGCATTACGAGGCGCAGTCACCGCTGAACGGCCAATGGTACGAGGTATTCATGCAGGGACGGATGAGTGGGGTCGATGTTTACATGCGTGACATCACCGAACGCAAGCGGGCGGAGGAGGAACTGAAGTCATCGGAGATCCGGTATCGTCGGTTCTTTGAGGCAGTCAGAGATGGTATTCTGATTCTCGATGCAGAGACTGGGATAATTCTGGATGTGAATCCATTCCTGATCAAGTTACTTGGATTCACCCATGAACAATTCCTTGGCAAGAAACTCTGGGAGATAGGGATTTTTAAGGATATCGCTGCCAGCAAAGATAATTTTAAAGAATTGCAGGAGAAGAAATACATCCAATTTGAAGATCTGCCACTGGAGACAATAGACGGGCGGCAAATCTACTCGGAGTTCGTCAGCTTCGTCTATGACGTGGACGGCAAGAACGTGATGTAATGCAACATCCGCGACATCACCGAACGGAAACGGGGAGAAGCGGCACTGCTCACAAAAACTGAAGAACTCCGGGCCCACCAGGTTGAACTTGAGACACAGGCAGAAGAACTTCGACAGTCCCATCTAGCACTTGAGGAATCACGGGATAAGTTCCTTAATCTTTACGAATTCGCTCCGATCGGCTATCTAACGCTAAACCAAAAGGCACTAATAACTGGAGCAAACCTCACCAGTGTGAGGCTCCTTGGGATAGAGCGGAGCAAACTGGTCAACCATGGGCTCGGACGTTTCATTGCTCCAGAAAGTCATGACGCGTGGGACCTATATTTTGCAAACGTGCGGCAGAACGCGAAGAAACAGATCTGCAACCTCACTCTCATACGTGGTGATGGTTCATTGTTTCAGGCATGGTTAGAAGGGATCAGGTTTATCGACGGTGAGGGGGTGATTACAGTTCGTATCGGTATCAGTGACATCACCGAGCATAAGCAGGTGGAAGAAGCATTACGGGAGAGTGAATACAAATACCGGACCCTGATTGAAAATTCTACAGATGTCGTGTTTACTGTTGATAAAGATGGGCGCTACCAGTTTGTCAATAATGTGTTTGCATCAACATTCGGCAGTACACCAGATTTTTTCACGGGAAAATCATTCTGGGATATTTATCCAAAAGAACATGCGAACCAGCGCTTTGAGGCGGTCACCAGGGTATTCCAGACTGGGAACGAGGTATCGGTTGAAGTTGCGGTACCTCTGCCTGACAAAACATTATGGTTCCTTGCAACGCTTAACCCAGTGAAAGACGATAAAGGAAATGTGGTCCAAGTTCTTGCTCATTCAAAGGACATTACTGATCGCAAAGCAACAGAAGAGGCGTTGCATCAGAGTGAGCAACTTTTCCGTGAGGTTATTAACAACGCGAACGATGCGATATTCCTGCTTGAAAGGACCCCGGAGGGTCCCGGTAAGTATCTTCTTGTGAATGATAAAGCCATCCGAATGCTGGGATATTCAGAGAAAGAGATCCTGGAGTTTTCCCCCCGGGATATCGTACCAGGATATATAGCGAAAAAAATCATGCCGGATGTCATAAAAAAACTTCTCAAAGACGGACATGCTACCTTTGAGTCTGCGCATCGGCGAAAAGACGGGAGTATCTACCTGATTGAAGTTAGCACCCATACATTCCGCTACAAAGGAAAGGATGTTGATCTTTCAATTGTCCGCGATATCACCGAACGTAAACTTGCAGAAGATGCACTTCGCATAGCGAACCAGAAACTCACCCTTCTCTCTTCAATCACCCGCCACGATATCAACAACCAACTTACGGTGCTGATGGGATACATCAGCATACTCGAAAAGAAGCAGCCCGATCCTTCACTCAACGAGTATTTCGGAAAAGCGACAACTGCTGCACAGCGAATTTCTGCCATGATTCAATTTACTAAGGAATATGAGTCGATCGGTGTCAATGCTCCATCCTGGCAGGGATTATAGCATTGATCAATCTCCAGATCGGTTCAATCACCGATTTGGTGCATATCTCCTTCTTACAAGATCTCGAGACACGGATAAGAAGTATGGAGTTTGTCCATGAATTGCTTTACTTATCGGATGATATCTCCCGGATAGTCGTCAAAGACTACACGGAAATGCTATCTCAATATCTGTTCCAGGCGTATAAGACAAAAAGCAAAGTCAGTTGCAGAATTGATATGGAAGATTTCATATTGCCTATCGAAACCGCAATCCCATTAGGACTGGTAATGAGCGAATTCATTACTAACTCGCTGAAATATGCATTCCCTGACATATCCTGCTGCAGAGAAGAACCAGGTAAGCCTTGCACTATTACAATCAGCCTGAAACGTGAGGGCAATGATTATCTCCTTATAATAGCCGATAATGGCATAGTTCTACGAGAAATGGAAAATGTCACCACTTCTAATCCAACCTCGCTGGACCTGATCAGGTTCATTATAGAGCACCAGTTACAGGGGAACCTTGAGATCAGTACTTCAGAAGGAACATTGTATAATATCCGGTTTCCAGAATCGACGTTAATGAGGCACGATTCCAATGGACAAACCTAAAATCCTTATAGTTGAAGACGAAGCCCTCATTGCAGCAAGCCTTGTCCAGACCCTTTCATCACTTGGTTATACAGTTCAAAAACCGATTGCAAAAGGGGAGGATGCTATCAATTCGGTTAAACTCGAAAAACCCGACCTCATACTTATGGACATAGAACTCCTTGGGGAGATGAACGAATAGAAGCCGCAGAAAAGATCAGGGAAATTGTAGATATTCCCATCGTGTACCTGACTTCGTATACCGATGACCTGCGATTTAAGCAGGCACAGTTCACTTAAGCCATACGGATATATTGTTAAGCCTGCCCATAGCAGTGAACTTAAGACCACAATTGAAATGGCCCTGTACAAGCATAAACTTGATCAAAAACTTAAGGATAGCGAGGAATAACTTCGCCAGGCAAAGGAGCATGGTTCGAGATCACAGTGCTGAATGGAAAGTGGCGTATCGGAAATGACGAGAGTTAATTTGCCGTTGATCGCTCCGGTTATGCTTCCATCCCCTCAGGTATCTTCGGGAAGATATAAATGGGGCAGAAATGTCTCATATCCACTCTGCACAACCTTTAAACGTGCATACTCCAATCATCACTATACAAGTGCACCAGCGCCGAAATATAATTGGGTTCCCAATGCTTGTGCCGGGAAGTTTGCATAGGATATCATCTATATCTCAGGCACCCATTCCTGATGGAACTATGGAAAAAAACAAGACCGGGTCCTCACATGGATAACAATCAAATCAAATCAAATCAAATCAAATCAAATCAAATCAAATCAAATCAAATCAAATCAAATCAAATCAAATCAAATCAAATCAAATCAAGACAGGGCAGTACATTCTCTTTTTTGATAGAAAATATCTCACTGCCCGGGACTCTGGAAGCGGTATGCAACCTGGCAAGATGAATAGGAATGATGCATAATGGTAGATACTATCCGGGTCCTCTATGTCGATGACGAACTTGGTCTCCTTGAAATCGCGAAACTTTACCTTGAGGAATCAGGTGAATTTTCTGTTACAACTATTGATTCGGTATCTGCAGCATTAGATCTTTTAAGAAAAGAAAAATTTGATGTCATCATTTCTGATTACCAGATGCCTGGCAAAGATGGAATCCAGTTTCTTATTGAAGTAAGGACACGCTTTGGAAAGATACCATTCATTCTGTTCACCGGTAAAGGCAGGCAAGAGGTAGTAATCCAGGCGATTAACAGCGGAGCAGACTTCTATCTCCAGAAAGGTGGTGATCCCGATGCTCAGTTTGCAGAACTTTCGCACAAGCTAAGGTCGGCGACATCCCGGAAAATGGTGGATGATTCGCTACTTAAAAATGTCGAAGAGCTTCATGCTGCCTATGAGGAACTGGCTGCAACTGAAGAGGAACTCCGTGCAAATTTAGATGAACTGACCCTCCAGGAACAGACGCTGCGGGAGAGCGAGGAGCAAAAAAAAGCCATCCTTAACGGTATTACCACCAACATTGCCTTTGTAGACAAAGATTTGAAGATTCTCTGGGTGAACAAGTTCGCTGCAGAATCTGTTAATAAATCATCAGTGGAAATGATTGGCCACACCTGTCACTCTCTTTGGGCAGACCCGGCCAGACCCTGTGAAAACTGCCCGACATTAAGGGTATTTGAGACAAAACAGTCGGAACATACCGTTATGCACACCCCTGACGGCAGGGTTTGGGACGAGAAGGGCGAGCCGGTATTCGATGAAAAAGGAAATCTTATAGGTGTTGTGGAAATCGCCCAGGACATCACCGAACGCAAGCGGGCGGAGGAGAAACTGAAGTCATCGGAGATCCGTTATCGTCGGTTCTTTGAGGCAGTCAGAGATGGTATTTTGATTCTCGATGCCGAGACTGGGACAATTCTGGATGTGAATCCATTCCTGATCAAGTTACTTGGATTCACCCATGAACAGTTCCTTGGCAAGAAACTCTGGGAGATAGGGATTTTTAAGGATATCGCTGCCAGCAAAGACAATTTTAAAAAATTGCAGGAGAAGAAATACATCCACTATGACGATCTGCCGCTGGAGACAATAGACGGACGGCAAATCTACTCGGAGTTCGTCAGCTTCGTCTATGACGTGGACAGCAAGAACGTGATGCAATGCAACATCCGTGACATCACCGAACGCAAACGTGCGGAAGCAGCACTGCTCAAAAATACTGAAGAACTCTTGACCCACCAGGTTGAACTTGAGGCACAGGCAGAAGAACTTCGACAGTCTCATCTCGCACTCGAGGAGTCGAGGGATAAGTTTATTGACCTCTACGAATTCGCCCCGATCGGGTATCTAACGCTTAATGACAAAGCATTGATAACTGAAGCAAACCTCACCAGTGCGAGTCTCCTGGGGACAGAGCGGAGCCAACTGGTCAACCATGGACTCGGACGTTTCATAGACTCAAAAAGTCATGATGCGTGGGACTTGTATTTTGCAAACGTACGGCAGCATGTGGAAAAACAGATCTGTAACCTCACGCTCATACGGGGTGATGGTTCATTGTTCCCTGCCCGTCTGGAAGGTATCCGGACTATTCGAATCGATGGGATTATCACGGTGCGTACCGCTATCAGTGACATAACTGATATATGGCAGATAGAGGCGCTGCGGACGAGCGAAGAGAAATTTCGACTGTTAACTACTGGATCCAGTGATGCGATTGGGATTCTTGATACTGCCGGAAAAATCCAGTACATATCAAATAATGTAATCGATATCTCTGGTTTCCAACCCGATGAGTACGAAGGAATTTCTGTGCTGAAATTCGTGCATCCCGATGATCGTAAAGAAATTGATGCATTATTCGAACAGATAATACGTGGGACTGCAAAGAGTCTGATGAAAGAGTTCCGCATCAGCCGGAAAGATGGTGGCTGGGTCTGGGTCGTGGTGCTTGGAACAAATTACATCGATAATCCAGCGGTAAACGGGATCGTGGTCAATTTACGTAACATCACCGAACGCAAACAAACGGAAGATAAGATAAAAACATCAGAGACGAGATACCGTCGTCTCTTTGAATCGGCACAAGACGGGATCCTTATCCTGAACCGGGAAACTGGTGAGATCATTAATTCCAACCCTTTTATCGAGAAATTAACTGGATATACCAAAGAAGAACTTATCGGAAAACCAATTTGGGATATCGGGTTCATCAAGGATCTGGTAGCATCAAAGCTCGCCTTTGCGAAATTGCAGGCAAATGAATATATCCGGTATGAAGATCTACCGCTCGAGATGAAGGATGGGCAGAGGATAGATGTTGAGTTTATCAGCAACGTCTATCCCATTGACCCACACATATCAGTCATACAATGCAACATCCGGGACATTACTGACCGCAAGCGGGCAGAAGAGGCACTAAATCAGGCGAATAAGAAACTTAATCTCCTATCAGGTCTTACCAGGCACGACCTAAAAAATAAAGTGATAACGATACAGGGTTTCTTGCAATTTGCACGAAAATCAAAAGATATTAAAGAGATTCAACCATTCCTCGATAAAATACAAGATTCGGCAAAGGCTATTGAGCACCAGATAAATTTTTCAAAGGATTATCAGGATCTGGGAGTTAAATCACCAATCTGGCTGAATTTATCTAATATGATTATATTAGCGAGTAACCCTGCAATTCAGATCACTGATGAAACCGGAACTATCCAGATATTCGCAGACCCACTCTTTGAAAAGGTGATGTATAACCTAACAGATAATACAATCCGTCATGGAGAGACTGCAACGGAGTCTCATGTATCTGTCATCACGGAAAAGGATGATATTCGGATTATCTGGGAGGATAATGGTGTTGGAGTCCCTGTTGAAGAGAAGGAGATGATTTTTCAGAGGGGTTTTGGGAAGAACACCGGCTTAGGTCTTTTCCTCATCAGGGAAATTCTTGCAATTACAGGAATGACGATACAGGAGACCGGTGAACCCGGGAAAGGGGCACGGTTTGAGATAACGGTGCCGAATGGAATGTGGCGTAAGGGTAAGGTGGAGGATAAGATGATCTGAATGTCAGCAGGAAAGAAGAATACGGAAGAGAAAAACACAGGCACCCCGGGTATCGAACGTCCGTTAAGGGATGCTGCGGAAAAGAAGCTGGCAAACCATCCAAAAATCCCTCCCGACTTCGCAGGGACATCCCCCGAACAACTTATCCACGAACTTAGGGTACACCAGATTGAGCTCGAGGCACAGACAGAAGAACTTAGATTGGCTCAACTGGAACTGGAGAAGTCGAGGGATAAGTTTTTTGATCTCTATGAATTCGCTCCGACCGGGTATCTCACGCTTAACGATAAGGCACTAATAACTGAAGCAAACCTCACCAGTGCAAGTCTCCTGGGGATAGAGCGGAGCAAACTGGTCAACCATGGACTCGGACTTTTCATAGACTCAAAAAGTCATGATGCGTGGGACCTGTATTTCGCAAACGTGCGGCAGCACGTGGAAAAGCAGATCTGCAGCCTCATGCTCATACGGAGAGATGGCTCATTGTTCCCTGCCCATCTGGAAGGGGTCCGGACTACCCGCAGCGATGGGACTATCACGGTCCGTATCGCTATCAGTGACATAACTGATATATGGCAGATAGAGGCGCTGCGGGAGAGTGAGGAAAAATATCACAATCTTTATCGAAATTTAGCCCTTGGCATTTTCCATTCTACCTTCGAAGGAAGATTTATCGATTTAAACCCTGCTCTTGCAAAGATGCTTGGTTATAATTCTCCAGAAGAGGTGCTATTATCTATCACCAATATCGCCGAACAGGTCTATAATGAGTCTTTTCATCGCCCTGCCATATCAACCACCTCTCTGGATGCAGATGTCTGGAGAATCACCAGCCGGGAAAACCAGTATCGACGTAGGGATGGCACCCTGTGGTATGGAATGCTGCATCTGCGTGTCGTCCCTGATATACATGGTAAGCCCAGTCATTACGAAGGGATTGTTGAGGATATTACCGGGCGCAAACAGATGGAGAATGAACTCCGGCTCACACAATCCAGACTGGAATTGGCGATGGAGACTGGGAGAATCGCATGGTGGGAGATGGACTGCGTGACTGGAAACATTATTTTCAATAAACGCAAGGCACAAATGCTAGGATATCCGGCTGAAAAGTTTTCCCATTATACTGACTTTACTAAGTTGATCCATCCTGAGGATCACGAAATATCAATGCAGGCGATGCGTGACCATATATCCGGGATAAAAAAACTATACGAAGCGGATTACCGGATAAATTCCCGGAATGACGAGTATTTATGGTTCCATGATATTGGAGGTATATCTGAATATGCTTCCAATGGAAGACCATTGAAGGTAACCGGGTTTGTGATGGACATCACGGACAGAAAGCAGGCGGATGATAAGATAAAAACATCAGAGACGAGATATCGTCGTCTCTTTGAATCGGCACAAGACGGGATCCTTATCCTGAACCGGGAAACTGGTGAGATCATTGATTCCAACCCCTATATCGAGAGATTAACTGGATATGCCAAAGAAGAACTTATAGGAAAACCCATTTGGGATATCGGGTTCATCAAGGATCAGGCAACGTCAAAGCTCGCCTTTGCAAAATTGCAGTCAAATGAATATATCCGGTATGAAGATCTACCGCTCGAGATGAAGGATGGGCGGAGGATAGATGTTGAGTTTATCAGCAACGTCTATCCCATTGATCCGCACATTTCAGTCATACAATGCAATATCCGGGACATCACTGACCGCAAGCGGGCGGAAGAGGCGCTTATCATAGCTAATAATAAAATCAGTCTCCTTTCCAGCATCACCCGTCACGACATAAAGAATAAAGTTATAGTGATACATTATGCCTTACAATTCGCACGACAAAAGCAAGTTATTGACGAAATTGAACCTTTCCTTGATGAAATACATAATTCAGTAAATGTTATTGAACATCAGATAGATTTTTCAAAGGATTATCAGGACCTGGGGGTAAGACCGCCAGAATGGCTGAATTTATCTTATATGATTACATTAACCTCAACCCCTGCGATTCAGATTGTTGATGAAACCGGAACTCTTCAGGTATTTGCAGACCCGCTCTTTGAGAAGGTGCCGGATAATCTTATTGATAATACCATTCGTCATGGAGAGACTGCAACTGAAGTCCATGTATCTTTTATCACCGATAAGGATGATATACGGATTATCTGGACAGATAATGGAGTAGGTGTGCCTGCTGAAGAGAAGGAGATGATATTTAACCGGGGTTACGGGAAGAACACAGGCTTAGGTCTTTTTCTTATCAGGGAAATTCTTGCAATTACGGGAATAACGATACAGGAGACCGGTGAACCAGGGGAGGGTGCACAGTTCGAGATAACGGTGCCGAATGGAAAGTGGCGTATCGGAAATGACGAGAATTAATTTGCCGTTGATCGTTCCGGTCGAACCCAGCTTCGCTAAGGTTATGCTTCCATCCCATCAGGTATCTTCGGGAAGATATAAATGGGGTGGAATTATCTCATATCCACTCTGTACAACCTTTAAACGTGTATACTCCTATCATCACTATACAAGTGCACCAACCGAAATGTAATTGGGTTCCGAATGCTTGTGCCGGGAAGTTTGCATAGGATATCATCTATATCTCAGGCACCCATTCCTGGTGGAACTATGGAAAAAATCAAGTTCTGGCCCTCACATGGATAACAATCAAATCAAGCCAGACCATTCTCTTTTTGATAAAAAATATTACATCGCCCGGCACTTCGGAAGCGGTATGCAAACCTGGCAGGATGGATAGGAACGGTGCATGATGGCAGATGCTATCCAAGTCCTCTATGTTGACGATGAAAAGGATCTTCTCGAGATCGGAATTTTATATATATAGTCCTTGATCCGTTGGAACAGATCAAAAGGAGGATGTATGATAGTTATTCTGGCAGAAATTAAGGTGTTGCAAAAAAGACCTTAGTGAGCCTTGCACTATTACAAAAAACCTGCAGTGCGAGGGCAATGATTATTTCCTTAAAATAGCAGATAACGACATAGGAATACAAGAAATTGAAAATTATTCCGATGATAAACCTCAAATTCTTACAGTTGAAGATGAAGCACTTATTGCAGCCAACCTAACCCAAATCATCATCTCGCTTGGTTATACGGTTCACAAAGCGGTTGCCAAAGGTGAGGACGCTGTCAATTTGGTAAAAATCCAGAAACCTGATCCTGTACTTATGGATATCGAACTCATCGGGGTATTGACCGGATAATTGATTCCCATGACATTACCCACAGGAAACAGTTAGAAGAAGAGTTAAAAAATAAAGGACTCACCCAGATTGGACAAAATATGGAGCAGTTTCAGATTTGAATGATATAACTTTCATGAGTCAGACACTCTATGAACTCGTCTTTTATTGGATAAATTTCAAGCGGGGTCCGATCGGTACATACCCGGTGTATATCCAGAACCGGTCCAGTTATTTCAGATAGAGAAATCTCAATAAAATAGATATTGATTATGACTTCATATGGTCGTAACTTACAGGTCTAAAACTTTCTTTCTTATTATCTTGCCGATGAGTAGCTTTGCAATTTGAATGTATTGCATCAGTTTTTTGTGACCCAGAATAGTTACTAAATTGTTATTGCCTCAGGAAGCTATAATAATATATTGACACTAAACGGGAAAACATCGTCAAAACTCTCAATATTATATGTCGATGACGAAGCAAACCTTCTGAACTTATGCAAGATATTTTTGGAGCAATCCGGTGACTTTGCCGTCACAACTTCAATGAGTCCACCCGATGCTATTCATTTACTATCTGAACAGGTTTTTGATGCAATCATCTCTGACTATCAGATGCCAGAGATGGACGGCATTGAGTTCCTCAGGCACATCAGGGCAAAAAGTAATACGACGCCATTCATAATCTTCACTGGGAGAGGGCGTGAAGAGGTGGTAATCGACGCTATCAATGCCGGAGTTGATTTCTATCTTCAGAAAGGAGGTCCGCCAAAGGCAATGTTTGCCGAGCTTTCCCACAAGGTCCGACAGGCAGTCGGTCGTGCACGGGCGGAAGAGGCACTGCGCAATGAACAGGAAAAGTACTCCAAAGCCTTCCACTCCGTTCCTGATATGATAGCAATTAATGAGACCGGGACCGGACTGTTTCTTGAAATAAATGATGCAGTAATCAGGATATTTGGGTATGAACGGGAAGAATTAGTCGGTAAAAGTATATGGGATCTCAATATCTGGTGCCAGCCGGAAGATCTCTCTGACATAATCACCCGGTTACAAAAACAGAAAAGGGTGCAGAAATTAGAATTACGCCTGTACCGTAAATCCGGTGAGGAATTCACAGCTGAA
>Ga0209083_1004004_pt1 | contig 11715 bp, 10 predicted proteins | sample AM7aDNAmetaG_FD_184132 | JGI IMG/M metagenome (GOLD analysis project Ga0209083, IMG submission 184132) | Freshwater microbial communities from Finland to study Microbial Dark Matter (Phase II) - AM7a DNA metaG (SPAdes) (version 3) | ecosystem: Environmental > Aquatic > Freshwater > Lake ...
GGAGACCTTCGATTTCCTCGGCTTCAAGCATATCTGCGGGAAGACGAAGAGAGGGCGGTTTATGGTGCTTCGGCAGACGATTCGCAAACGCATGCAGGCGACGTTGCAACGGGTCAAGATCGAGTTGCGGCGGCGAATGCATGACCCTGTTCCTGAAGTTGGCAATTGGTTGAGGTCCGTTGTGGGTGGGCATTTCCGATACTTCGGAGTGCCGGGCAACCGGTACGCTCTGGCTCACTTCCGCTTCACGGTCAGTCACCTCTGGCATCACGCGCTCGAACGGCGGAGCCAGAAGGGACGCGTCCAGTGGGAGCGTATGCAACGGCTCATCCGCCGATGGCTTCCTCCGGCCCATATCTGCCATCCTTATCCCTCGCGCCGTCTGCGCGTCACCACCTGAGGCAAGAGCCGGATGCGGGAAATCCGCCTGTCCGGATCTGTGCGGGGGGTACGGAGAAATCCGTATCCCTACCGCGACCCCCTATTTCCGATGCGGAGCAGCGCGGGCTATTGCTGATCGTGACGAGGAACTTTGAGGGAGCCGCAGAAGCAAGCAAGCCGACCGCTCACTCGAACTGACACCTGTAGATTGATTGACTTGTGCAGACCAGACATTTGCCGGGAGCAACCAGCTTAATGCCCTGAACGCGGCCATCAAAAGCAGCCGTGTTCCGTTTCCAGTTGCCGGTACCATTCCGAAACAAAAGGCTCTGAGCTGCGGGTTCGTCATCTGATTCAATAATCGCAATCTGCCCATCACCGGCAGCATCAACTGCAACGATGTCACCGCCATCCTCTTTCCACGATTCCAGGAGTCCACATTTATTGACAAGTCCGAGAACCCCACCTGTCCCCCCTACAAGTGCGGCGGTTTCATCAATCGAAGCTCCCGCTAAAAGCATTGTTTCCATCGTCGCAACCAGTCGCCAGTTCTGCCCGCTGTCGCTCGTGGAATATATTGCGGAATGGTGCGACTCATAACTCGATGACGTTATATTTGCTTCCTGCAACGCACAGAGTCCGATACCCGATAAAGCAATTTGAAGGTGTACGGCGGAGCCGGGCAGCGCGCTACGCCACCTTGGCCGATCTTCGGCATCCGATTCTCTGCATATGATCTCTGCCACGGGGTTTTGCTTCGCTACCATTACCAAACCACTGTGCGTCCAGGCAGAAAACAACCCCGGAGAGGACGTAGGAATCGAGAAGAGCGCCTTCCAGTCCGAATCCCATTTGTCCCAGCGGTAGCACTTCAGGCCGTTTCTGGTCCTGGCAAAGATGCGCAAGTCCGCTGCCCCTTGTATGACAGAGCTGACGTAAAAGCTCCCTTCGCGTCTCAAGTTCGCAGCGAGGTTCTCCCAATTAACGCCGTCTCGCGATTTGAAAAGTATATGTTGTCCGAAAACCCATAGGGCATCCGACTGAAACGAGACAGACTCGATTGCTGGAATGCATTCCATGTCTCCCTGCCAGATTGTCTCTGGCAGGGAGAGGATGCGCTCGGCTATGATGGAACCACTTGAGGACGTCATGCTGAGGGCGGCTTTATATGTATACCGCTTTGGTCCTGATAGAGTTGCGCGCCAGATTTGTCCATCCACTGCCCATCGCCGTTGAGTCTGAAAACATCTCCGTTGACTGAAACGCCAGCTCCAACCCCAAAAGTGTCCCCAAAGTTTTGCAGATTAGTGACTTGCATATTTCCCATAAGATCAAGATGGAAGCCTGTTGTACCCTCCATTTTGTAAATCTCTCTCATCCGCTCTGCATTTACCCCGATGTCAGCCACTTGTAGCGCCATTAGCAGCCAGCTACCTGCCTCCATCAGCTTTGATCCGCCAGCCGCACCTTCCTCAATCGCCTTGCCGCCGCCAAGAACTGACATTTCTTGCTTTGCCGCCGCAATGGCGAACTTTCCCTTGGACAGACAATACGCCTGAGCATCCTCTGCAATCGCCTTTGGAGGAATGCCCTTTGTCCATTCGATCTTCTGAGTATCGGGATTTAGTCTGCCGCGAAACTCTCCGTTCTTCGAAAAGACATGAACATTTACTTGATCTGCACCGCCAGTATCAACGCGCATCGTAGTTTGACCGCCCAATTGAATGGGACCGGATTTTCCCGCGTGACCTGTTGGGTCCGTTCGATTCAGGGGATTGTTTGACAAATACGCGTATAGATTCAATGTCTGAGGATTTGAAAGATTAGCGTATGGAATCGTAACAGGACTCTCGTCCCAGTCCGGCGACATAAACCGGCCCATGCTCGAACCGTAGTACCTAGCCCCGAAGTAGTCGTTACCTGATTCGGCGTCGCGTTCTTTGCCGGTACAACGGGATCGAGAAAAACACGCAGTGGTTGCAAAAACGCCAGAGCGCATCATAGTTCTATCCCGTCCCGTCGTAGAGTCACTTCGGCTTTGGTGGATCAGCATGTCCTGACTCATGCAGCAACGTGTTCGTGGCTGGCAAGCTCTGTTGCGTTGGCGGCTGAGCACTGACGTCTGAACCTGCATTGCAAGCAGCTACGGTGTTAGGACCGGTAAGGCGATATTCCGTTGCATCAAGACTACCCAAATGAAGATTTCGGTCGCGGAGAACACTTCGAAAATCAAATGAAGCCGTCGGCCCAAGATAGATCCCGACGATGCCTTTAGTGTAGGCGTAGTGGAACAGATAGTTGGGAGAGGCATCAAAAACCATCCATACGTCGCTGTTGTGCAGCACTGATACGGTCTTTGGAGGAAACCTGAGGAGTTTAAAATTCCCGAACCCCGCATCGTTGCACGCTCGAAAATAAGCGAACGCAAATCCGCGGTGATCGGTTAGACACACTTGGAATTTGTCGCTGCAATCTTGAAGGCGAACCTCATGTGAGCGTGGAGTCTTGAGAGTTCCAGTCCGTGTGTCCAGTTCTATCTGAGCACCGCTCGATGCCACAAAAACAGCATGACCGGACGATACCGACTGTCCAGTCGCTGCCGAAAGCAACACCACGAGCAGAATGATCATTTGGGTAACGCGCGTCATTGGCAACCTCCTGATATTGAGCAGTCGTACGGTGCGCCGACAGTTCCCGCCATTCGGCTACCGGCGGTGCTCACGTTGCTCTCGCGCTCTGACGTGAGCTTAGAGGGCTCATACATATAATTGAAAGTCTGCCCAAAGTGAGTTTCATGAGCCAATTCGTGAAATGTTAAGGTGCTCACACCAACGAACGAACCCTCGTTGCGTGCAGACCCAGCGTTAGCGTATTGCGCTACTGATCCAGGATTTAACTGGCTTAGACCAGTGAATGAACCATCCCCATGCCAAGTGCCGCCCGTTGCACCGCCGGCCCCGCCATTATTGAAGCTCCTATCCGTTACTGTGAATGAAGTTCCGTTCCAAACAGCCTTGATTTCCTTCCCTGTCATAGACCCAATGACGTTGCCCTTTGAGTCCTTGATGTCGAACTTCGACTTGTCGCCTAAACCATTGATAGCCTTGTCATATTTGTTCAATACGCCTTCAAGCTGCTTACCAGCTTTCGCCCCCGCTGCACCTGTAGAAGGATCTACATTCACTTTGCAGGTGCCATTGTCATAATGGTCCGCGCAGTGCCCATCCACGTCGATATGGATCAGCGGATTGTTTCCAACGTAGGCATAGAGGTTTAGTGACTGCGGATTGTCGAGTTTCGCATACGGCACAGGCTCAATCTTGGCAGACCAATCCGGCGACATGAACCGCCCCATCGTAGATGCATAGTACCTGGCCCCGAAGTAGTCGTTGCCAGATTCTGTATCGCGTTCTTTGCCGGTGAAGTGGTGCTCAGTGGCGTCGTCGGCGGTCGATGGTGCACTGGGCGCGTAAATGCAGTTGAGTGCGTCGCCGAAGGGCAGCGACAAGCAGTATTCCTCCATGGCGCCCGGCGAACTGATCGCAGCCACCTGCACGCGCCGCGTGCCCAGCGGGTCGAAGAGATGGAAGTGCAGTCCTTTCGTGTCGTAGGTGGCGTCAAGATGCGCCCCGGCCCAGACATTGGAATGCACCCAAGAGCCCGAGCCGGTCAGCTCGGTCACCTGGTCGCCGCCTGGGTCGAGCAGATATTGCGCCGAAACCGTGCTGAACGACGACGACGAATTCGGGCAAGCCATACTGCTCATCGAACCCTTGACGACCCGCGTGCCCTCGGCATTGTAGAGATAACCGGTCACCGAGCCGCCGTTGCCGCCGGTTTGTACCGCGCAGAGCCGTCCCTCACCGTCGTAGTGGTAGTTGTTTGCACCGTCGTAGGTCACGTTGCCGTCCAGGTCGTAGTTGCCGCCTTGGTTGGCGTTTTGGCTGGTCGCAGACATCTGGTTGTTGGCGCCATTGTACTGCGCCCAGGCATTTACTCCCAAATTCCCGGTAGTCGAGCAGCCGTTGGCGCCGCCCTGGCCGCTGGCAAAGATAGCGCTGGCGCTCATTTGTCCTGTCCGGTTACCGAAGGCATCATAGCTCCAGCAGTAGTTCGGATACGGATTGGCGGGTGGCCCTGGTCCCATACCGTAATTTATCAAGTTGGGGGTGCCCCCGGTCCCTCGCCTTTGGGGACCGGGGAGGGGGAATCGAACTGCCGGTAGCGCATCCACTCAGGCAGTTGGCGGGTGGCCCATCCTTCCAGCATCTTTTCACTTTCCCAAGCTCAACACAGAGGGTGCTCCACCGTTTCCGCCTTTTCTACGGAAACGGTAGGACAGCATGACCCCAATCTCCGCGTATCCCACCACCGCCCTTTTGCACTCATGCACGGAGCGTCGCCACATCCAAAAACAATAAAAACACAACAAATTTCTAAACTGATTATTTTAAATAACTTACAGGCTATTCCAAGTGCGAATAATTAAGGCCCATTGGAGCACAATAGTTCTATGGTCTATCTCCGCCCAACTGAACGCCTCTCCGCCGAGGCGGCCTCCGCGCGTCAGTCAGCGAGATACCCCCTACCCCCTCCTGCCACCCACCCCCCTCCCTCCTCCTACCCACCCCCCCTCCTGATTACCTTGTTTCTCTGGTGCTTCAATGTCGAGAGAGTGTCGATGCTTCAGAGGCAGGTGGTATCCGATGGAAAAAAGGCGGATGCGTTGCTGAAAATGTGAATATCGAATTTAATTTCAATAATTTAAAATGGTCGGGGCGGAGAGATTCGAACTCCCGACCCTCTGCTCCCAAAGCAGATGCGCTACCAGGCTGCGCTACGCCCCGACGTTCAGATTCGATTGTATCGCGAATCGGTTTGGTGCTGCATCCGAGGCGCGTTTTAGCGGCGAATCAACCGAGCAACCAGCCATATCTTCGGCGCTTTTGAGAATTGACCCGGGTCTGCTTTCCAAAAGTGACCCACCTGTCCGGTAATCAAGGTTGCAACTGAGGATCAGCGCAGTGCTTGGGGATGATGGTTCATCATGCCTGTTGCCCGGAAGCGTCCCTGTTGTATCTGCCGTCGCTGGTTCCGTCCTGACAACCGAGTTGGCTCCCGACAACAGGCTTGTAGTAAGCCTGCGTGCCAGGCATTGCGTCGTCGGAAGAGACAGGCGGCGTGGCGAGCGCGGAATCCGGATTACTTTTTCGGCCGGCGCATCCAGGCCCGCGGAGCCAGCGACAAACCGCCGGAACCGCTCCGATTACCCTCCCCGTTGAACCAACTTCCCTGGGACATCGCGCAATCCGAGTTCGGGGTGCAAGGCGCTGATTTCATAGGCGTTATGGGCGCACTTCTGTTCCGCTCCACGCAATCCCAGTTGCAGCTATATCGTGTTGATTCCAGGGCAGATCCGGCTACACTACCGCACCTTGTCGTGCAATCCCAGATCGAATCTGGCGCAGAGTGGAGCTGTCGAGGGGATGCGTGTCATGCGTCTGGAATTCCATCAACTTGAGCGGCGCCTGGAGCATCTTCGCGTGCGCCGTCCGGAACGACATCGGCGGTTGCTTGCGTCGTTGGCGGCCAGCGGTCAGCAGACGCCGATCGTGGTGGTTGCGGCCGAGCAGCCTGATAAATATCTGGTGATCGACGGCTATCAGCGGATCGCCGCGCTGCAGCAACTGGGCCGTGACACGGTGGATGCCGTGGTCTGGTCTCTGAGCGAAGTGGAGGCTCTGCTTCTCGACCGGTCGATGCGTTCAGGCGATCACGAGACGGCTCTCGAAGAAGGCTGGCTGCTGGTTGAACTGGAGCAGCGCTTTGGCTATGGGCTGGAGGACCTAGCGCGGCGTTTCGATCGCAGCACGAGCTGGGTGTCGCGTCGGATGGGCCTGGTCGAGTTGCTTCCGGAGAGTGTGCAACAACAGGTGCGCGACGGCGCAATCGCGGCCCATGTGGCGATGAAGTTCCTGGTTCCGGCGGCCCGGTCGCGCCCAGAAGACTGCCGGCGCATGGCCGAGGGGTTTGCGCGTTACCGGTTGAACAGCCGTGAAGCGGGACAGTTATATGCCGCCTGGCGGAGTGCAACTACCGCGGTTCGTGAGCGGCTTCTGGATGAGCCGCAACTGTTCCTGAAGACGCAGCGGCAACGCGAGGCAGATCCGCCCTTGCCGGCGATGGCGGAACTCGATAGGGATCTTGAAATCATGATGGCGATTGCGCGGCGTGCCAACCGGCGTCTGTCCGGCGTCACGGTGGAACTGGATATGCCGCAGTGCGCTGAGACGCACAGCAAGATCCGTCGGGCGCTCGATGAGCTTGTCCGTCTGGCGGCAAAGATCCCCTATCAACCTATCTCAGAGGAACCCATCCCACACCAACAAGGAGCGGAGGATGTTGAGTCAGAGTCAACGAGCCGCGATTCTGGAACTGAATGCGCAAAAGGTGAGCAAGCGCGAGATAGCGCGGGTGCTGAAGATCAGCCGGCTGACAGTGCGCGAAGTGCTGCAGTCCGGTTCCGCGGAGGTACCGGCGCTGGCCCGGGCGGAGATATGCGAGCCCTACCGGCAGCAGATCCTGGAGTTACTGCTCAGTTGCAAGGGCAATCTGGTACGAGTCCAGGAAGAGCTGTTGGCCAGTGGAGCGAACCTGTCGTACCCGGCACTGACCGCCTTCTGCCGCCGGCATGGGATCGGGCAAGCGCCGGTGGTGGCAGTGGGACGCTACCACTTCGCTCCGGGAAGCGAACTTCAGCACGACACATCGCCGCACGAGGTCCAACTGGGAGGCAAGCGGCGCAAGGTGCAGACCGCGTCGGCGGTTCTGTGTTACTCGCACATGCTGTTCTTCCAGTTGTATCCCACCTTCAATCGTTTCGACTGCAAGGTCTTCCTGGTCGAGGCTCTGCGCTACTTCAACGGTTCGACCGAACGCGTCATGATCGACAACACTCATGTCGTGGTGTTGCGCGGCACCGGGCGGGCGATGGTTTCGGTGCCCGAGATGGCGGCTTTTGCAGATCGATTCGGCTTCCGCTTCGTCGCTCACGAGTTGGGTGACGCGAACCGTTCGGCCCGGGTCGAGAGGCCGTTCTGGTTTATCGAGCGGAACTTCCTGGCGGGGCGCAGCTTCGCCAGTTGGCAGGATATGAACCAGCAGGCGCGGCAGTGGTGCGACCGCGTCAACGCGACATATAAGAAGCATCTCCGCGCCGTGCCGCGGGAGTTGTTCGCGATGGAGCAGCAGCATCTGCGCCCGCTGCCGGTGTGGGTTCCGGAGGTCTACCGTCTGCTCGAACGGATGGTGGACGTGGAAGGCTATGTTACGGTGAACACCAACCGCTACTCGGTGCCGGTTGACTGGATCGGCCGCCGCGTCGAAGTGCGCGAGACCGCCAGCAAGATCGAGATCCAACTCGATGCCCGTCACCTGGTAACTCATCAGCGTGTGGTCGAGGCGGAGCGCCGGCACGTCATGCTGGCCGAACACAGCCGGCCGAGGGGCGTCAAGCGCCCCGACCCTCATCCCGAGGAAGCGCTCATCCTCAAGGCCGTACCTGAAATCGCCGGCTATGTCGCGGCTCTGAAACAACACAGCCGCAAGATGCTCATCCTTGCCCTGCGCCAACTGCTGCGCATGGTGCGTGAGTATCCCAGGGAACCGCTGAAGGCCGCAGTAGCCGAAGCCGCACGATACGGACTCTACGACCTGGACCGGGTCGAGCGCATGATCCTGCGCATGGTGGCGCGCGACTACTTCCTGTTGAACAAGAATCCGGAGAGTGAGTAATGAAACCGAGTGACGAGTTGGAGCAACTGCTGAAGAACCTGCACCTGAATCGCATCCTGGACATCTACAGCGAGCAGTTGGACGCCGCCGAGAAGGAGGATGTCTCCTACTCCGAGTTATTAACTCGCCTGCTGCGGGCACAGTGGCATCATCGCCAGGAAACCGCGCTGGCGTGGAGAATCAAGCGCGCCAATCTGCCCGAGAACTGGTCGCTGGCCAGCTTCCCCTTCGCACGTCAGCCCGGCGTCAACCGCAAGCAGATCCACACCCTGGCCGAGTTGGACTTCATCGCCAAGGCGGAGAACCTGGTTCTCGTAGGTCCGCCCGGCGTGGGCAAGACAGGACTCGCGTCAGGCCTGTTGCTGAAAGCCCTGGAGAACGGATACCGCTGCCAGTTCATCCGCGCCCAGGATCTGTTCGATCAGATGTATGCCTCGCTGGCCGACCGTTCATCGCGTCAACTGCTGAATCGCCTGAGCCGGCTTGACGTCCTTTTGGTTGACGAACTTGGCTACCTGACGCTGAAGCCTGAACAGTCCAACATCTTCTTCAAGCTGATGGAAGAACGCTATCACCGCCACTCCACGATCATCACTACGAATCTGAGTTATGACGAATGGGGCAACTTCCTCGGCAACCCAACCATGGTCGATGCGTTGTTGAGCCGAGTCCGCCATTACTGCCACACCATACGCATCGATGGACCATCGCTGCGCGATCCGCAAGGCTGAGGAGTCAGCCATGGATCAACAACCATCCGGTCGCGAAGACTACGTGCGCAAGGTTCTCGAAGCCTACCGCAACACACCGGGCACCTGCGGCAATCTGCGCCGGCCTGACCGCATACTGGCTGTCCAGCTCTATCAACGCGGCGTTCCCTTGCACACAGTCGAGAACGCACTCGTGCTGGCTGCGGTTCGCCGCTTGATCCGACCCCCCGATGCTCCGCCGCTGGCCGCCGTGCGCTCCCTGGCGTACTTCATGCCAGTTATCGAGGAAGTACTTGAAACCGAAGTTGGAGAAGAGTACTTCCAATACGCACGGCAAAAGCTCCAGAGGCTCCGCCCATCCTGAAGATGCATGTAGAGCGCATGCCGCAGCCACGCCTTCGGCGTGGGATGACACTTAAAAGCAAAACCCAGCCGCACCTGCGGTGCGGGATGATGCTCTATATATCTCTACCTCTCCAAGTGCTGTTCATGCCCTGGGTCACTTCTGACAAGTACAAGTGGGTCACTCTTGCCGAGCGCCGAAGTTTCGATGAGGGCCTGCAGCGGCTCTACATGGAGTTCTCGAAGGGCCAGCACGAGAGCTGGCAGGCCGTGCAGGCGAACCTGAAGGGGCGGGAATTCTTTCGTCCTGGTCCGCTCATGCGCGCGCTCGAATGCGACCGGCCCTGTGTGCTGCTCATTGATGAATTGGATAAAGTAGATGACGGTTTTGAGGCCATGCTGCTTGAGATCCTTTCGGCCTGGCAGTTGTCGATTCCTGAATTTGGCACGGTCGAAGCCAAGAGCATTCCCTTCGTGGTGCTGACCAGCAACGAGGAACGCCGGTTGGGCGATCCGATCCGCCGGCGCAGCCTCTACGTACGCGTGGAACATCCGTCGCCGGCGCGTGAGGCCGAAATCATCGCCAGTCGCACGCCCGACGCCGACGACAGGTTCCACCGCGAGATGGCGGGCATTGCGCTCTCGTTCCGCAATTACTCGCTTGAAAAGCCCCCATCGGTCTCCGAGATGATCGACTTCGCCAGCGCGCTTCGCCTGCTGGGCGCCGATCACGTGACCGAAGACCTGCGCGACGTGTTGCTGCCGTTCCTGGCGAAGACAGAAAAGGACCGCAGGCATCTGCTGCTGCGCGAAGGATTCAAGAGTCTGCTCGACGATGGCGCGCGTTTCGCCGCCAGGCTCACAGTTCCGGAGGCGACGGAATGACAATGAGATTCCTTCCGCTCATTCTTCTGCTCTTCGCCACACTGCCCTGCGCTCGCGCGCAGCCGGACGCATCTCATGCTGAACAATGCGTGCGCCGGTACGCCGCTCACTATCGGGTTTCGCCTGAATTCATCGCCGCGCTGATCGACGTTGAATCGCGTTGGAATCCACGTTCCGTTTCAGAAAAGGGCGCGATGGGGCTGATGCAACTGATGCCGGCGACGGCGCGACGCTACGGCGCCATTCATCCATTCGACGTGGAAGAAAACATCGCGGCGGGTACTCGCTACGTGACTGCACTGATGTGGGAATTTCATGGCGATATGAGGCTGGTGTCGGCGGCCTACTATGCGGGCGATCGCTGGATTGCCGAAAGGAAATTGAACTACACCAACCCGGATGTCGTGGCTTACGTCGAGGCCGTTCGGCTGAGATACACGATGCGCAAGCGCGCATCGACAGGTATGCAAAGGAGGTAGGAGGAATGAAACATTTCGAAGTGTTCCTGGCTGTGATGCTGCTTCCACTGCCAGCGCTTGCAGCGGATCATGCCATTCCGGCTCGGGTCGCCACGCTCACGATTGATCCGAGAGAAGTGACGATCCTGCATTTGCGCCCGGAGTTCGAGTCGTCGATCCGGATGCCTGAGGAGGTCACTTCCGTGATCCTGGGAAGTCCGGGCGCATTCAAGGCCGAACACAACGAAGGGGAGCCCGAGTACGTCTACGTCAAACCCATCACCAAGGAACCGGCGCAATCGAACCTTTTGATCGCGACCAAATCCGGCCAGCACGTGACGATTGAGTTGATCAGCGCGGGCGCGAGCGCCGCAAGCGACACGCCCCCGGTTGACTTCCTGATCGAGTACCGCACGACGCGCAGTTTCCTGGTTGTTGGCGATACGCCTGGACCGATAGTGCAGAAGACCACGGACAAAGCCCAAGAACGGAAGACTAGTTCGCGCGCCGCGGAGCGATCATCCGGAGCCGGCGATGCGCCCAGATCGGCTATCGATGAGGTGTTCTCGGTACAGACGCAGATCAATGCTCCAGCGTGGACGAAGTGGGACGGCCGCCAGATCGAAACATCGGTCGGCGGTGTCAGGCAATGGAAGAACGAGACGGTGGTCGCTTACTCGATCTTTAACAACTCGGACGCCTCGGTCGAGATTGTGCCGCCACAGATCCAGATTGCCGGGCGCAAACCGGACAAAAAGAAATCGAAGAAGAGTAAGGGCATTCTCTCCGATCAGATGGAGATACGCGATTACAAGCTCAGCACGACGCGGCTCGAACCAGGGGCGCGCGCCGACGGCGTGGTGGTCTTCGACCGGCCCAATTTCAAAGAGTCCACCGAACAACTCTTTCTCCAGATCGCGCAAGCGGATCAGGTCGACAGGCCGATTCTGATCCGGCTTCCGTTCACTCCACCAATATCATCCGACAACCAGTAGAAAGGGGCAATCGACTATGAGCATCAACGACAGCATCGGAAATAGCACCATTGGCTCGACTGCTCCGGCTGAAGGCACTGCGGAGCCGGGCTTATCTCAAGGAGTCGGGATCGATCAAGAACAGCCTGCGAAAGGCTCGTCAGCATTCGC
>Ga0209083_1004005_pt1 | contig 11715 bp, 15 predicted proteins | sample AM7aDNAmetaG_FD_184132 | JGI IMG/M metagenome (GOLD analysis project Ga0209083, IMG submission 184132) | Freshwater microbial communities from Finland to study Microbial Dark Matter (Phase II) - AM7a DNA metaG (SPAdes) (version 3) | ecosystem: Environmental > Aquatic > Freshwater > Lake ...
TAGGCTGGGGCTTGAGGGTTTTAACGCTTAGAAAACCGTAGCGTTCCTCAGGTTCCTCTATCGACATTTTTGCGTCCCGAATATCCCGTTTTAAACCGTCATACGAGAGGGGGTTGCGCAGGAGGTCTTCGACGGGCACGATTAAGTATCCGCCGTTGGCTCGGTGTATGGCGCCTGCGCGAATCATGGTGAAGTCCGTGGTTAAGGCGCCGAACATTGCTTCCTTCTCGGTTCTGCCCAGCAGGTTATGGTAGGTAGGGTTGGTTTCCACGACCACTGGCGCGCCCGTGGTGGCGGAGTTGTCGATGACGAGGTTAACTTCGTATTTTTTGAAGGGTTCCTCCTTGAGCCAGGGCATAGGAAACGGAAGCTGCTGTTCAGGCTCGCCCCGCCTGATGAATTGCTGAAGGTTCTCGAGAATGTCGGTTTCGGTTTCTTTGAGGTAAGCGGTAACTTCGGAGGTTGCCGTGTATTTTTCCATGAGGCTCTCCACTTGGTTTCCCAATGCGTAGAGGGCAACTTCTTTGTTTAGTTTTTTTAGGGCTTCATGGATTTTGCGTTCCATATCGATTAATTGGCGCATCGTGTTTCGGAACTCGGTTTCTAAGGCTTCCCGTTTCTCAGCAATCTTGTCTTTGGTTTTTTGGGGCAACGCCAGCATTTCTTCTTCGCTAAGCGGTTTGCCGTCCAAAACTGGAATGAGCAAAATGCCGATGGGGGTGGTTTGGATGACGAAGCCTTCGCGCTGCGCTTTCACGCTTAACTCGTCGATTAACGCTTTACGCTGATCCTCCAGCCCCTTGATGGTGGCGTCTCTTTTGGCTACGTAATCGTCGCTTTCAAAAGCCTTCGGAAGCGCGGTCTTCACGTTTTCGATGAAGTTTTTCATGTCTTCGCGAAATTCCCTGCCTTTCCCCGCTTGCAACATGATGGCTTTGGGTTCATACTGGTTGCCGAAGTTGTTCACGTAGCACCAGTCGGATGGAACAGGCTGGGTTTTAGCTTGGGCTTCCACAAAGTTTTTCACCGCAGTTTTTCTTCCCGTCCCAGGGTTCCCGGCGACGTACACGTTGAAGCCGTGGTTTTTTATGCCCAACCCAAATTTTAATGCTCGGACGGCTCGTTCTTGACCGATGATTTCGCTGAGCGGAACAAGGTCTTTAGTTGATTCACAATGAAGAAAATTAACGTCACAAACGTTGCGTAGTTTCTCGACTGGCAATTGATTAATCAAAACAGAAATCCTCCAATAAACTATTCTAGGAAACTCGCTTTTAACTTTTAACCCTTTCTGCCAAGCGGCAACAAGCCAGAATAATCAGCGTCTGCTGCGTGGGCTAAACGATGGTTTGTACTCTACCCACTTTTCCGTCTGTCAACCGCACCTTGATGCCATGGGGATGTGTTGGACTGCTGGTAAGTAACTCTTTGACGGTGCCTTCGGTTAATTTGCCGCTTTTCTGGTCCATTTTGAGAACGATTCTTACGCGGGTGCCGGGTTTGATTTGGTTTCTTGGAGGCTGCATTTGCTTTGATAGGTGCATCGCGGCTTATAGTGCATTCGATTCTGGCCCTGTTTGAAGGTGGGTTACTGTTTTAGCTGGATGAATTTTTTGAGGATTTCTTGGTTGCGCACTTCAGGATGGAACAAAACCCCGTAGATGTCTTTTTGTTTGTGTTTTATTGCTTGGATGCATTTGGCGGATTCTGCGAGGGTTTCGAAGGTTTTGTTGGGTGACACTGAGTAGTTGTGGAGCGTGTATGCCTTGAATTCGCCTTGGAAGATGGGGTTTTCTTTGAGAGTGGTGATTTCTGCCATGCCAACCTGCAGGCAATTCAGCAAGGGTTCACCATAGACCAAGCTGATGGTCTGCATGCCAGCACAGATGCCAAGGATGGGGGTGCCGCATGACTTAACCCAGTCGAACTTTTCAACTTGTTTTAAGGTAGCATGGTCCTTCAACGGTGTACCTGACAGAACGATTTTGCTGTAACACCCGAGTTTTGATGTGTCAATTTCCAAAAAATGCTTAACCACACATTCCTCAAGCGTCTGCACCACTGAAACAATCGGCGAAACAAACTCGCCAAAAGCAAGCGAATCCTGTTTCCAGTTCATGTCAACGACCAGAATCATTTGGGCACCAGCCTTGCCTGTGTTATGATGAAGACGCCGCAGTTGCCCTTCGCCTCAACCGCAGATTCAACGATTTCGATTTTCTGCTTGAACATCGGCGCATCCAAAACGGTCGTCTCGATTTCGCCGCCCTCCCCCGACGGGCTAATTCCGTACTGCCCCTGAAGCTCCACCAACCTCGCTATCACCTTGGCATCGATTTGTTTGCCCAGCCACGTCTCGTCGAGCGGATACGCGAAAATCCCTGAAATAACCACCTTAAAATTTTTGGCGACGAGCGTTTCCAGCAGCGCTTTCTGGTCGTGCTTCCACAGGGGGTTGAAGCACCAGACGTTGAGGCGGTTGCAGATGCGTTGAATCCTTGTGGCTTGGTAAACAGATTCGACTGCGCCTGTGACTACGCCGTCGATTTGAAACTTCTTTTTGGCTTCCACTATGGCTTTTTCTAAATCGGCAAGCTCTTCCTCCTTTTTGCCCTCTGTAACCACCCTGACCAGCGGCAACCCCAATGCCTCTGCCTGAAGCGCCGTTACGTCGATGTTGGGGGTGTGGAACATGTAGCTTTCCTTGTTCTTTGACGCCACAGTGATTAAGCAGACAACTTGCTCTTTCTGCGCCGCCAAATGCAGGGCAAGCGTGGAATCCTTGCCGCCTGAAAACAAAACACCCAATCGCATAACTTACCCATATGCAGAAACCCTTTATAAGCACTGCAACCAGCAAAGAAATTTGGAAATTCAGGACTTTGAAGAACCTATTTGGAGCCTAATAGTGGTTCTATGTTGAACCTATAGAGGGGAGGGTCACGCAGGAGCAAACAGCGAGAAAGCGCTTTAAAGCAACCCGCACATAGCTTATGACGTGACTGCTATGGCAAGAGAATTCATATTGTTTTCACGTTTAGGTCAAACTGACCCGAACTTCCGCAGCCTTCACAACGCGGGAAGACTCGACATCGTTCACGAATGCATCGTCAGCAGCCTTTTTCTGTCGCATGGACTACGCAGGGACGTAACCTTCCACGCCATCCTTAACGGTCCACCCAGCCCGCCGATACATATCCAAATCGACGGAGAAACCCTCTACGACGTACGAACAGACATGGACACCTGGCAGGTAATTCTTAAAAAAATCTTATCAGGCAAACCGCACCCAGGCATCACACGGGATAAAACCAGTTTTGAAGCACTGGTAAAAGCGAGGGCGCAAACCCATCAAATCTACGTTTTAGAAGAAGATGGAAAAGACGTAAGCCAGGTTGCGCTTAAAGAAAACAGCGTCTTCATCTTGGGCGACCACGTTGGATTACCCAAGAAAGCCGAGGTGTTTGCGCAGCGGTTTGGAGAAAAAATCAGCCTTGGAAAAAAACCCTATCTTGCAACGACCTGCGTGACCATAATCAACTACAAGCTGGACCAGCAAGCTACGGTTGGCTCTTGAAGTGTTCCCAACCTCTTGCCTCAATTGCCAATAGTTTGTCTTTAGTTTTGAGCAGGATTTGTTTTTGCTCTGTAGCTTTTCCGATGGGCAAAAGTTGTCCTCCGACGGCTTCAACAGCAGCGACCGTGGCTTCCCATTTTTCGGGTTTAACAGTTACGACTAACTCATATTCTTCGCCGCCAAAGAGCGCCAGTTCAGACGGCTCGAGACCGTTTAGTTCTGCAAACCGTTTAACTTCGGGAGCAATTGGCACCTCAGTGAGTTCAAAGCCCACGTTGCTTAAACGTGCAAGTTCATGCAGAGTCCAGGCTAATCCATCGCTGGAATCCATCGAAGCCGAAACTCCACCGCATCCGCTAAGCGCCAAGCCCTCACACAGCCGCGCTTTAGGCGTTAAAACTGCGTCGATAAGGGTTTTCGCGTTCTTTGACGCTGAGCAATCGCCTAAAAGAAATTGCAGCCCAGCAGCTGATTTACCAAACAACCCTGTAACCGCCAAAATATCGCCTGGCTTTGCTCCGCTGCGCAGCATTAGCGTTGGCTTCTGTGCTGTTCCGTAGAGCGAGATTGAAATAATCAGGTCCGAAGCCTCACTGGTGTCGCCGCCGATGATGTACGCACCATATTCTTGTGCTCCAGCATTCAAGCCGTCCGCGATGTCTTCTATGTTTTTTTGTGTAAAACCTTTAGGTAAGCCTAATGCAACAAGTGCGGCGATGGGCTGGACGCCTTTTGAAGCGAAGTCGCTGACGTTCATAACTATGGCTTTTCGTGCAGCTTGAAAAAGACTCATTTCTTCTGGCACGTCGGTTTTGGCTACGAGCATGTCGGTTTTTAGTACCGCTGCGAGTGTTTCGTTGAGGTTTACTGCGGAAACGTCGTCTCCAAACGGCACAGGCATGTTGAGCATGGGAGTTAAGTGGTTTTGGATGATTTGGATTATTCTGTGTTCGCCCAACGTGGCGACTGTGGTCTTTTTGGGTTGGTTCATTTGGGTGCCTCATGTTTTGTATGGGTTGTCTTCGGCTTTTAAGGTTGGGGTTTGTGAAACTTTAAAAATTGGTTCCGTGTTGTTTAGCGTCTGATGCGCCTCGATAGCTCAGCCCAGTAGAGCGGCTGCCTCGTAAGCAGCAGGCCGCGGGAGCAAGGCCCGCTCGAGGCTCCAACCAACATTTTCTTAGATGTCAAGTTCGAATAAATCGTACATAACTGAGCTTGCGCCGAAGCCTTCCTTGTAGTTGATTAAGCCGTTGTTGAGGATTTTGCCCTGGTGTACTTGCCCGATTTCTCGTTTGAAATCCCAAAATCAAAGATGAGGTCTTCTGCGCCAAAATCCCAGCCTTGACTGGAATTAGCCACGTACTGAGCATGAACAACCTCCTTGTTTTCATACATGACAACGCCAGCCAACATATCGTCACCTTTGTAGGCAGCAAACAATTTTATGTTCTCTGGAAATTTAGCTGCCAGATACTCTATTCTTCTGTGGAGTGAACAGGTTTTGCTCCGTGTCTTTCTTTCAAGATGTCTTCGCTGATTTCCATGAATCTTCTAAAATCGTAGCATCTCTTTACATAGAGATTGTTTTTCAGGGCTTTCTTTATGGTTCTTTTCCGCAGCTGCTTCATTTCTCTTCTCTGTGGCAGGTAAATGGTTGAAGCCACAGTTCTTGAGATTAACTTGGCGTTGTTTTTGTACAGCGCGTAGAGGTCTTCTTCCGCTGGACAAGAAGGGTAAATGTGCGCTGTGGGCTTGTAAAACACATGTTTTATTCCTTCGTTGTCGTTGTGTTGTACATCTAGGTTCTTCTGGTGGCTTTGCGGGAAGGTTTATTAAATGTTACGACATGATTTTTTCAAGGCTGAGCAGTATGCACCTTTTCCACTCCCATGAAGCGCACGATAAGCTTCAGTGCCCCTACAAAGGCTGCGAAAAGCACTTCGACCGCCCAACGATGATTACCGATGACTCTGTCATTCCACGCCAAACCCATTATGCTTGCCCATTCTGCATGTCACGCTTAGAATTGGATACGGTTAAAGAAAAAATCGTGGGTATCCGAGCAACCGAGTACCCGATGGTTTTTGATTCACCCGCCAAATGCGCACACTTCAGCGGCTTACTTAATGCTCCGTCGGGAAGCACGGATGAATGCTTGATTTGCCCTAAAGTGTTGCAGTGCAACAACCGCAAAAAATAACAGATTTTTATTTTAGCCGCCGCCGACGGGCGGAAGAACAGCCAGCACATCCCCGTCTTTTAGCGCAGTTTCTAAACCGTCCAGAGCCGCGGTGCTGGTTCCGTTGACGAGGAACTGCAGAAACCCCTTAGGATGCCCCGACTCGCCGACGTAAACATATTCGGTGAAGGGTTTGCCATATTTGCTCGAGAGCGCCTTAAGAACCAAATCCACCGTGACCTTTCCGCTGTCTGGAAACGCCATTGTTTCTTCTCTTTTGCCCACGATTTCCCGCAGATTGGTGAAAAAGCGAACTTTAACTTCCACTTTTATGCACCTTATAGGTTAAGGGAATTGCCTAAATTAACCATTATGTTTGCTTGATTAAAGAATTTTAGAAAGAAAACAATTATCATACAAAGAGATGCTGCAAGAGGCTTTGAAAGTTGAAGTTAAGTTTGTCCAATGGAATCTTTAGCAAGCTAAGTTTAGACGGCAACTTTGCCGCCGTCAAACAACTGGGCTTCACAGACATCGAGTTCAACATGAAATCCATCAAAAAAGAACATGACACCGACGTTTACCGCGAACAGAAAGCACTGGCGGCTTCAGACTTGAACTGTTTAACGCTCCATTCCGCAGTCCTGCACGTGAAAGACCCCATCGAAGTCCACCAAGCGGTCTACTACGGAAAAATCTCGCTCGAATGCGCCCGCGCCCTCCATACAAACCTCGTAACGGTACATTCGAACGTTTCAAAGAAGCTTCCAAAACAAGTCAGGCAGACATGCTTGAGGGAGGTTTTTGGGGAAATCACACCCTTCGCCAAACAACTTGGCATAAAACTTTCATTGGAGAACCTGTCTTACAATTCGACTGGGTTTGGCAAGAACGTTGAGCAACTCGACGAAGTGTTGGGCGTTATCGACCCGAAGGGTGAGATGGGTTTTACGTTTGATTTATGCCATGCCCTGGAAACTAAAGTGATGGATGAATTGTTGGAGGCTTATGGAGAGCGGGTGTGCAACGTTCACATGGCAAACAAAGCGCATCAACCCTTCACGCGGGAAACTCCCGAGTTAACGGCGTTCCTCACTAAACTGCATGGATTCGGATACGAAGGGCCAATAACGTTGGAGCTTGATCATAAGACACCGCTGGAAGAAATCGCCAAGTGTAAAGCAATGTTTGAAAAATTGTTGAAGAAGTTTTAAGGTTTTTTGAATACGGTTTTTAAACCCAAATCAGATAATATTTAGCAATATTTACGGTGGAGAGCATAAAGGAGCGATGACTTCTAAAGAACAAGGTTTTGGCGCAGCTAATGAACAAAACCAAAACGCAACCGCAAACGCGAGTACAAAAAATCAGTCAACATAAAAAACGCCGCCATCATCGCGGAGGCAACAGTAAGTTTAGTAATCCTGTATTTTTTAAGCCGACAAAACTACCTGCTCTTCCACAGCATCGTAGAAATCTTCAGCATCGTCATCCGCTTCGCCATCTTCGCAATCGCGTGGAACAACAGACGCTTAATTGATAATAATTACTTCATCTTCATCGGCATAGCTTTCCTCTTCGTATCTGGATTAGACGTTTTTCATACTTTAGTCTACAATGGCATTGGGGTTTTCCCAGTTTTGTCGGTTCCAACAGCGAATAATGGTAAACTTGATTCAGAACGCCGTGCAAGCTATGCCTAAAGGCGGAAACCTCACCTTAAGCGCATACAACCAGAAACGCCAAGTTACAATTGTTATAGAGGACACGGGAAGGTATTCCTGAAGAAGCCCGCGGTAAATTGTTCACGCCTCTGATGATTACAAAATCTAAAGGTCAAGGCTTCAGGTTAGCAGTTGTTAAACGAATGGTGGAAGCGTTGAATAGCACAGTAACGTTTGAAAGTGAACAGGGAAAAGGCACAAAATGCATCCTGCAGTTTCCAGCATAAACTATTTTTTGAAACTAACCGCGGCGTACCCAACCACACTTGAATGGTCACCTGTGATGTCTCCGCTGTTGTGGTAGCTTAAAAGTTCAGCCTTGGCGCATACGCCTACGCCGTAGGTGATGAGGGAAGTTATAGGCATGAAACCGCAGGCGGTGATGTTTTGGGTTTCGATTGTTTCGTAGAAACGTTTGGCATCCATGTCGGTTACGGCTTTAAGTGCGGCGTGGTCTTTGAGGGAGGCTTCTTTTGCGGGTTCGTAATGGGTCATGTCTGAGGAAGCGATGACCACCGAGTTTGTGTCGGCTAAGGCTTCCGTTAACGCTCGCCCAACCTCGACGGCTGAATCGTAATCTTGCAGTTGATAGCAAAGCGGCACAATCTTGAATTTGTTGCCGTAAAGGAACTGGAGAAATGGCAGCTGAACCTCGATTGAGTGTTCGTAGCGGTGTGCCAGCTCGTCTACGTCGATGAGGTTGGTTTCATGCAATATCGCATCGGCAACCTCAGAATCCACCTCGACATCGCCAAAGGGTGTGCGCCAAACGCCTTCACACATAATCGATAGGGCACTGCCGTATCCCGTGTGGTTGGGACCTAAAAGCACCACGGTATCGGGTTTGCCGTCGAGTGCTAACTCGTAAAAAGCATGCGCCGCCACGGGACCAGAATACATGTAGCCTGCGTGCGGAGAAATCAACCCCACGATATTTCGCGGAGAATTAAGAAAATTGGTTTGGGGAAGTTTTTTTGGGCCAAGACTATGAAGAAAACAAGAGCTGATTTGTGCTCTTAGCGCTTCGGCGTCGCCCTCATAAAATTGAGAAGCAACATGTGGACGCCGAATCGTTGGCACCCATTTAGCCTTCTTCGTCGTCTTCTCGTGTTACTTTTGCTTCGAAGTCTTCGATGGTTGCTGGTGGGTCTTTGTCTGGGCCAAGTTCGCCGCGTTCACGGAGTACTTGTCTTGCAAGTAACCAGAATACGACTGCTAAGGCGCGTCTGCCTTTGTTGTTGGTTGGGATAACTAGGTCTACGCCTGCGAACTCGTTGTCTGTGCTGCATAGTGCAACGATTGGGATGCCGACTTTGGATGCTTCTTTGACTGCTTGTGCATCAGCTCTTGGGTCACATACCAATATGATTTCGGGGTCAATGCGGCTTGAGTACTGTGGGTTAGATAGTTGCCCTGGGATGAATCTGCCGATGAGTGGTGTTGCACCTGTTAGTTGGCAGAATTTCTTGACTGGTTCATGAGCGTAAAGACGTGTGGCTGCTACGGCTATTCTTGCTGGTTCGTAGCGTGAGAGGAATTTGCCTGTAGCTCTGATGCGGTCGTCTGTTTTTTTAACGTCTAAGACGAATAAGCCGTCTGGGCGTACTCGGTAGATGAATGGTTCCATGTCGAGGGTTTTCATCCTTGTGCCGATGTGGATGCCCGCGGAGAGCAGGGTGTCTCTTGGTAGTAGAAGGGTTTCTTCTGGAGCTTGAGCTTCTTTTGTTTCTTCTTCAGCTTCGGCTTCAGGCTCGGCAGTAACGGTTTCAGTTTCAGTTGTTTCTTCGATGGAAGCCTCTACTTCTTCGGCTTCCTCTTCTTGGTCTTCAACTGGTTGATTTTCTATTCCTTCATCTTCAGACATTATTTTTTCATCTTCTCTTTAGCGTATTTTTAGATCAGCCATTTTGGCCCTGTTACCGAGGAAATGCTCGATGCGAATGAGCTCGTTCAGTTTGGCTATGCGTGCACCTTCAACCACCCCTGTTTTGATGACGGGGCATTTGTACGCAACAGCCAAATGCGCTATGTGCCAATCGCACGTGTCGCCTGAGCGGTGGGACACGACGGCGTCGTAACCATGCCTTTGCGCCGTCTCGATTGTTTCAGTTGCATCGGTTAAGGTGCCTATCTGGTTAACTTTGATGATGATAGCGTTTCCAGCGTTAATCCTAATCCCATTATTTAACCTTTCAGTATTAGTTGTGAACAAATCGTCTCCGCAAATCATGCAATTCTTGGCTTTGCGGGTTAACTCGGCGAAGCTGTCGAAGTCGTCTTCGTTGAATGGGTCTTCAACGTAGGCAAGATGGTACTTTTCGATTAACTCCAGCATAAACTCCAATTGCTCGGCTGTGTCGCGTTTCTTGCCTTCGCTTTCATAATTGTATTTTTCTTCTTTCGGCTTCCAGAACGAGGATGCAGCCACGTCAATGCCAAAGCCGCATTCGAAATCCAGTTCGTTGCCGACTTCTTCGCAGGCTTTAGCGATAATTTCAAACGCGTCGATGGTGTCGATGTTAGCTATCCATGCGCCTTCGTCGCTTTTGCCGCCGTTAAAAGTGGTGCTTTTCTTCTTGAGTAAATCACCGATTTTCTTGTGAATTTGTGTGTTGGCGGTTTGGGCTTCCAAGAAGCTTTCTGCGCCAAAGGGCAAAGCCAGGTATTCTTGGATGTCTGGGGATTTGCCGCGTGCGTGTGCTCCACCGCTTATGCAGTTACCCAGTGGATAGGGCATGGTGTTTGCGGCGTTGCCTCCTAGAAACTGGAATAAGAGTAAACTGTGACTGTTCGCTGCGGCTTCAGCGTTTGCGAGGCTTATGGCGAACGCGGTGTTTCCGCCAATGTTTTTGAAGTCGGTTGTGCCATCTATTTCGTGAAGGGTGTTGTCGATTTCCTCTTGGAAATCAGCATTCAACCCCGCTAGTTCAGGAGCTATTAAATCATCCACTTTCTTGATGGCTGCTTCAACGCCGCCCTGAGGATAGTATTCTACCTCGGCTTTTCCGCGGCTTTTTCCCGCTGGAGCCGCTGCTCTTCCGAACCCCGAAGCAGTGATTACATCGACTTCTATGGTTTCTTCTCCGCGGTTGTTGAAAATTTTTCTAGCAATGAGGTCTTCAATGATGGATGACAAGGTTCTACCTCAAACGGCTATAATTTTGTTGCGCGCTTATTTTAGGTTTCGGAACACAAAACATGCCCAAGTTACCGCTAAGAAAACTTTGACGTTGGGGCAAGGGACAGAATCATTACTGTGAAGCAGGCGGTGGTTAAGAATAGTGTGAGGTGGGGCTTTTTCATTTTTTCGCCCTCAAAATGTCTACTTTAGAGTAAGTGCTCGGTTAATAAAACCGTTTTGATGGCGGCTTGGTCTAAAAATTTTAGATTGATTCCCACAGGTCCGTGGCTTGATTCTTTTTCTTTTCTTTCCTGAGCGCATAAAGTTCCGCGTATACTTCTGTTGCCTTGACGTATTTTGCGTTGTATTCTTGGATGGTCTGCTGCATTTCCCTTGTCCACTTAAGCAGGTTCGGGTAGCTTGGAGTCGCGGCTTCACCTACGTCGAGTGGGCGGTCAAACCAGAATTCTTTGTAGGAACTCGTGGTGCCGCTGGCGGAAACGTTGAATTTGAATTCTTCCAGAATCACGCCCAAATGTCCCAGTACGTGCCTGACGGCGCGGTCGAGGATTTGAGGCGGTTGGTCGCCGATTTGCAGGTACAGCTTGATGGATTCGTGCAATCGGGGCTTTAGGTGCCACCACAACGCAGGATTATCAAATTCTTTTTTGACTGTTTTTTCGGTGTCTTTGATTAACTGGGTAACTTGGTTTTTCATCCGCGTCGTTTGTACTTCAGGGATGCCAAGGAGAACTTCAGGGTATTTTATCACGTATTCTTTAACGGCTTTTCTGTACCATTCCAGGGCAAACGGATGGTTTCCTGGGCGAATTCGCTTTTAAGTTCCTCCATGCGCTTTGTGAAGGATGAAAACTCTGTTTCTTTTGCCTCAATCTGTTCATCTAAGTCTTCACCCATACTTGCAATCCCCAGTTCAACAAATGAAACTGCGCGTCGATAGTTAAACACTTTATTCCCATAAAAGACTTGGTCTTCGCGGTCCGAAACCACCTTTACCTCTTAAAAAGCAAGAACAAGAAATGTTAGTAAACGAACATTTTTATCTGAACACTGCACTACCTAACTTCTTTAGGGATAAAGTATGGGTAAAGGT
>Ga0209083_1004006_pt1 | contig 11713 bp, 13 predicted proteins | sample AM7aDNAmetaG_FD_184132 | JGI IMG/M metagenome (GOLD analysis project Ga0209083, IMG submission 184132) | Freshwater microbial communities from Finland to study Microbial Dark Matter (Phase II) - AM7a DNA metaG (SPAdes) (version 3) | ecosystem: Environmental > Aquatic > Freshwater > Lake ...
GGAGTCTGTCCAGGATGAGCGCAGCAAGGCCAATTACACCGGGGACGCCCCGGCCAAGCCGGGCTGGATCGTCAAGGCGAAGTAGTTTTCAGAGCGTGTTCGACATCGGCGCAGTGCTGGATGGCTTCGAGCTGGCCGATGATTTTTGCCGGCAACGGATTTTTCGTGGACGAACCTGGCAGATTGCGGGAAGCTGGCACGCATGAAAGCTGACTCACCGAGAACATCGCTCAAGCGCGAATTTCGGCGCTTGTTCCGTGCGATGGATTTCATCAGCCACCGGTATCTGGCGCGGGGACCGGCCAAGCGTGCAGCGGCCTTCTACGATGTGTACCAGCAATTGGGCATCGCGTGGGAACATCTCGCTCTGCAATGTCGGCACTGGGATGGCTATCGAAAAGTGAGCGGCGGCAAACTTGCCTGCCGGATTTGCGGCAAAATCAAGGGGTCGAAAGAGCGTTGGCTGTTGCTGCCGGTCCATGGGCAGAAGGTCATGGGCTGCAAAACCCACCCCAACTCGCCAGAAGTGTTTTCCACCAAACAGGCTGCCACTATCACCGAGGACCGCGTGCAATTCCACGGAGCGACACTGCGTGTGTCCGTGCACAACCAATACAAATCCAGGCTGTTTCGTGGCAAACACGACATCACCATCGCCAAAGATCGAATCGTCCGCCTGTTCGAGGACGGAATGGAATGCTGGCTGGACACGTATGGCGTCCACTTGAAACTGCCGCCACAAGGTACGCCGATGAAACCCCTGCCTTACAGCGCATTCATCTGGGAACTGCCCAAGCGAAAACTCCAGAATTTCCCCGTCATGCTCGAATACGACACACGCAACCGTTTGCAGGGCGTGGTGATTTTCCGACCAATGAAACGCAATGCGCCGAATCGAAAACAACGGATCAACTCGCCAAGGGGTTGAACCAGCGTAAACCGGGAAACCGGTTGAAGTCGGTGTCGCAAGATGCGAGTCTCACACCCTGCTCGATTGCCAGTGCGGCCAAGTGAGCGTCGGTGATCAGATTCCCAGTCGCGCTTGCCGCCCGGCAAAGTCCCTCGAAGTGTCGCAAATGGGCGCGGGTGGGCTGGAGCACAACCACGTTTGGCAACGCCAGCCAGTGCTCGACTTGCCGCAGTGCTTCAGTCAGGGCCAATGGGTTGGGCAAGATGCGCGGGTGCGTGGTGATCCGCACGAAACCGATCAGTACCGCCCACGGCAAAGCGACCGGCTCCTGACTGTTTAACAGTTCCAACAGCCAAGTTCTGGCCCGTGCATGGTCGGGGGAATCGGCGTTAACGGCATGAATCAGCAGGTTGACATCCACCAGCACCATCCGCTCGTCGCCTCTCAATACTCCTCAGCCAACTGGCCGAGCTTGTTCAGGTCAACAGATGGATTCAGACCAAAGTGGTGCGTCAATAGTTGTACGACCGACTTGGCGGGCAACGGCGCGGCCTTGCCCTGAACTCGCTCCGCGAGGAAAGCCAACAACTCCTGCCTATCCTCCGGTGGCAGGGATTCCACGGCGGCTTCGATTTCGGTCAGTGTGCTCATGCGCCAAACGCTAACACGTCTCCTCCGTTCCGGCAAGCACCGCTGACAGCACCGCTGACGGCAATTGGTCGGGCCGGACCGCCGGGCTGACCGTTGATTCGAACCCGTGGCGCGCTCGGAAAACACGCCGTATCATTCCGAAAAATTCCAGAAATTCTTCACTGTGTTCAGAATGACATTCATGGGTGCGGTTCTCCGCGTTATACTGTATAGGTCTGCGAGGTCGTATTGCCGCCACGGCCGGTCCAGTTGGTGTGGAAAACTTCGCCGCGCGGTTTGTCCACGCGCTCGTACGTGTGGGCGCCGAAGTAATCGCGTTGCGCCTGCAAGAGATTCGCCGGCAACCGGGCGCTCCGGTACCCATCGAAGTAGGCCAGCGCACTGCTGAGGCAGGGCACCGGGATGCCGAGCTTGGTGGCTTGGATGATCACGCGCCGCCAGCCGGCTTGTTGGCGGCTGACGGTTTTCTTGAAATACTTATCGACGAGCAAATTCACAAGGCCGGGATTGCGTTGGAACGCTTTCTTGATTTCGCCGAGGAAGACGGACCGGATGATGCAGCCGCCCCGCCAGACCAGTGCGATGCCGCCGTAGTTCAGGTTCCACTTGTACGTCCTGGCCGCCGCGCGCATGAGCTGGTAGCCTTGCGCGTAGCTGACGATCTTTGAAGCGTACAGCGCCGCCTGCAAATCTTTCACGAACCGCGCCTGGTCGCCTTTGAACGTGGTGACCTTGCCTTTGATTTCCTGCGCCGCCGCCACGCGCTCTTCCTTCACGGCGGAGAGACACCGGGCAAACACGGCTTCGCCGATCAACGTCAGCGGCATGCCGTCGTCGAGCGCAGCGACGACGGTCCATTTACCGGTGCCTTTTTGGCCGGCAGCGTCGAGGATCAAGTCCACAACTTCGTGGCCGGCTTCGTCTTTGTAGCCGAGAATATCGCGGGTGATTTCGATGAGGTAGCTGTCGAGTTCGCCGGTATTCCACTCAGCGAAAACGGCGTGCATTTCGGCGTTGGTCATGCCGAGACCGCGTTTCATCAGGTCGTAAATTTCGCAGATCAATTGCATGTCGCCGTACTCGATGCCGTTGTGAACCATTTTTACGAAATGGCCGGCGCCGTTTTCGCCAATCCAGTCGCAGCACGGGTCCCCTTCCGGGGTGCGGGCACAGATGGCTTGAAAAATTGGTTTGATGTGGGGCCACGCGGCCGGGCTGCCGCCCGGCATCAGCGCCGGACCTTTGAGCGCGCCTTCCTCGCCGCCGGACACGCCGCTGCCGACATAGAGCAAGCCTTTGCTTTCGACAGCTTGCGTGCGGCGGATGGTGTCGGGGAAATGACTGTTGCCCCCATCAATCAGGATGTCGCCGGGGGCGAGCAGGGGAACGAGTTGGTCAATGAGTTCGTCCACTGCCGTGCCCGCCTTGACGAGCAGGATGATTTTGCGCGGCAGTTTGAGGGAGGCCACAAATTCCGGCAAGGTGTGGGCGCCAAAGAATTTCTTGCCCTGGGCGCGCCCGGCCATGAATTCGTCCACCTTGCTGGCGGTGCGGTTGTAGACGGAGATGGGAAAGCCCTTGCTCTCGATGTTCAGAGCGAGATTCTCGCCCATGACGGCGAGGCCGATCAGGCCGATTTCCGATTGGGGTGTCATATGGATTCCTTTTTTTGCCACAGATTCACACGGATGAAACACTGATGAAATCCGTGAAAATCTGTGTGCATCTGTGGCTCAGACTTGGTTGGCTTGGGCGATGGGTTTCTTCCCGCTCAAAACCGCGATCAAATTTTCCGCGGCCATGGTGGCCTGGCGGGCCACGCTTTCGTAGGTGCGGCTGCCGATGTGCGGCGTGAGAATGGCATTCGGGCAGCCAAAGAGCGGGTGATCTTTCGGCGGCGGTTCCTGCTCGAGCACGTCCGCACCGTAGCCCAGCAGGTGGCCGCTCTTGAGCGCGCTCACGACCGCGTGGACGTCCACCAGTTCGCCGCGCGCGGTATTGATGACAACGGCCCCTTTTTTCAACAGCGCCAGCCGTTCGGTATTCATGATATGCCTGGTTTCCGGACTGAGATTGACGTGCAAGGTGACCACATCGGCGGCCTGGAGCGCTGCTTCCACGGTCACGGCCCGTCTCACATCATGGTGCCGGGCGAAATCGAAATCCCAGTACTTATCAAAACCGAGGACGGTCATGCTAAAGGCGCGGGCGCGGATGGCTACTTCCTTGCCAATCCGGCCCATTCCGAGGATCGCGAGGGTCTTGCCCATCAACTCATGGCCGGTCAGGCGTTTCCAGGTACCGGCTTTCACGTGGGCGTTCTCGGCGACAATGTCCCGATAAATGGCCAGCAATAAACCGAAGGCGTGCTCGGCCACCGTGGTGTGGTTGACGCCGGGGCAAAAGCAGACCGGAATCTTCAGCTCCGTTGCCGCCGGGACGTCGACTTTGTCGAGGCCGATGCCGTACTTGCTGACGACTTTCAGGCGGGGCAAAGCTTTTTGCATGACCGCGCGCGTGATGGCGTCGTCGCCACAGAGGAAAGCGTCGAAATTACCGGTGGCGACCAGCTCCAGCAGCCGGGCTTCCGGCAGCGGGCCGCGTTCGCGGACGATTTCGTAGCCGGCCTTTTCCAGCAGGGCGTGGTGGAGGCCGGGCGTGTCTTGAAACGAGGTGGTGGTGAGGAGAATTTTCATATTGTTTGGGAAAGGAATCCGCCATCGACACGGAGATCCGTGCCGGTGACAAAGCTGCTGGCCTGGCTGCTGGCGAGGAAGATCGCGGCTCCGACCAATTCGGTGGGGGTGCCGAAACGATTCATTGCCGTATGGCCGAGGATCGCCTGCGCACGCGGAGTCGGGGTGCCATCGTCCTTGAAAAGCAGGCGGCGATTCTGTTCGGCCGGGAAAAAACCGGGGGTAATGGAATTGACACGCACGCCCTTACCGGCCCATTCGCGGGCGAGGAACTGGGTCAGATTCAGCACTGCCGCCTTGGCGGCGGAGTACGCCACGACGCGCGACAAGGGCAGGTGGGCGGAGACGCTGGCGATATTGATGATGGAGCCCCGGGTCATGGCCGCCCCAAAAATTTGGCACGGCAACAGGACGCCGCCCACCAGATTGAGATCGAATACGCTCGTCCAGTTTTCGCGGGGAATCTTTTCAAAGGGCAATTCGGGCGTCACCGTTGCCTGGGGATCATTGCCCCCGGCCGCATTGACGAGGATGGTGGGTGTGCCGGTCTGTTCGTGAGCTTTGCGCAGGCTGGCGGCGCTGGTCGCGTCGGCGGCAACGAATGGTAAATTACTGCGATTGGTCCGGCCGATCACGGTTACTTTGGCGCCGGCGGCGGCCAGGCCCTGGGCAATAGCGCCCCCTAACGCGCCGGTTCCGCCGATCACAACGGCAGTTTCGCCGGTTAAATCGAAAAGATTATTCGTCATCCCGGCATGTTTATGGAAAGCGCGGCATCCGGCAAGCGCAGAAATGTCGGGCTTGACAGCCATTGCTGGTGCGCCATGATGCGCCCCAGGATGAAACCCACTGCCTTATACATTTTGGATCCCGGCAACTTCGCGGTGATCTACGGTCCCGACGAGCAAGCCGCGATTGCCGGTCAGGTGCAGTTGCTGGGGGGGCCGCTGTCGGCGCAACAGTGCTTCGAGCATCCGGTCCCGCTCCGTGAGGTGGAATGTATTTTTTCCGGCTGGGGCGCCCCGCGCATGGATGAAAAATTCCTGGCCGCCGCCCCGAAGTTAAAAGTGGTGTTTTATGGTGCCGGTTCCATCCGCGGTTTTGTGACGGACGCTTTCTGGAACCGGGGGATCGTCGTCACCAGTGCCTACGCCGCCAATGCGGTCCCGGTCGTGGAATATACGCTGGCGGTCATTGTGCTGAGCTTGAAACATTTTTGGCGGCGCGCCGCTGCCGCGAAGGCCCAGAACCGGTCCGCCTGCTCCGGCGCCGTCCCGGGCGGTTATCGGAGCACGGTGGGCGTCATTTCGCTGGGGATGATTGGCCGGCAGGTCTGCGAGCGGCTGTGCGCGCATGACGTGCGGGTCTTGGCGTACGATCCGTTTGCCACGCCGGCCCAGGCCGCGGCTTGCCACGTTGAATTGTGTTCGCTGACCGAAGTTTTTCAGCGTGCCGATGTGGTGACTTTGCACACCCCGTGGCTCAAAGAGACCGTAGGCTTGATTACAGGCGCGCACTTGGCCGCGATGAAACCGGGCGCGACCTTCATCAATACCGCGCGCGGTGCGGTGGTCCGTGAAACCGAGCTGATCGAAGTCCTGACCCGCCGTCCCGACCTCCAAGCGGTGCTGGATGTGACGGATCCCGAACCGCCAGTTCCGGAGTCGCCGCTCTACACCTTGCCCAACGTGGTCCTGACTCCGCACATCGCCGGATCCATGGACAACGAATGCCGGCGCATGGGGCAGTTCATGGTCGAAGAACTCGGCCGCTATCGGGCCGGGCAGCCTTTGAAATGGCAGATCACCCGAGAACTTGCCGCCAAACTCGCCTGAGCGTCATGATTGTTCCCGGCCTCGTTTCCGTCACCTTTCGCAAACTATCACCCGCCGAAATTGTTGCCCTGGTTCGCCAGGCTGGATTGAATTGCATTGAATGGGGCGGCGACATTCACGTCCCGCACGGGGATTGCGCGCGGGCCCGTGAAGTCCGGCAGCTCACACTCGCGGCGGGCCTCACTGTGGCCGCCTATGGTTCGTATTATAAGTTGCACAAAAGCGAAGCCGCTGGCCTGCCGTTTGCGGCAGCGCTGGAAACCGCGCTCGCCCTTGGTGCGCCGACCATTCGGGTTTGGGCCGGCGCGCTCAGTTCCGCGACCGCCGATGCCGTGCATCGGGCGGCGGTTGCCGCCGATGCCCGGCGCATTGCCGACCTGGCACAGGCAGCCGGGATCACCGTGTCGAGTGAATATCATGGCGGCACGCTGACGGATACCGACGCGTCCGCTCGAACCATGCTGACGGAAATCAACCACCCAAACTTCTTCACGTATTGGCAACCGCTGATCAGCGGAGTGGTCGAACCAAACCGGACCGGACTGCGCGGGATTCTCCCGCGCCTGACTCATGTCCACTGTTATCACTGGGTGAACCAGGAGCGCCGGGCGCTGGCCGAAGGCGCCGCGGCGTGGCGGCAGTATTTTGCAATCGTGAAGGCATCGGGCCGGGATCACGGCGCGCTGCTGGAGTTTGTGGACGGCGACGCCCCGGCCAATTTCCTGCGGGACGCCGCTACGCTCCGGCAACTGCTGGCTTGAGCGCGCTTCACAAAACCGGCGGCATTGAGGAGGGCCATGGCGCGCAGCCTGGGCGTGCGCGCCCTACAAATTTATTGTCGGGCAGGCATGACCGGGGGGCAACCTGCCGTTGCCGGATATTTGTGAGATGGCTCTTAGGCATTCTTGAGCGCGCCCACGTACGGTAAATTTCGGTACCGTTCCTGGTAATCCAGTCCGTAGCCGACGACAAATTTGTTGGGAATCTTGAACGCGACGTAATCCGCCCGGCCCCCGTCGCGATGCGGCACATCTTTTTCCAGAAACACCGCGAACTTCAAGCTGCGCGGCTCGTGTTTCTGAATGGCCGCCCGGACCGCGAGCAGCGTCAGGCCGGTATCGAGAATATCGTCCACCACCAGCACATCGCGGCCGCGCACGTCGAGCTGCAGGAGTTTGGTCCAGGTCACTGTGCCGGTGGGGGCGGTGGTCCCGTGATAGCTGGCGATGCCAACACAGTCCAGGCGGACCGGGACCGGCAAGCGCCGGAGCAAATCGGCCACAAAAATTACACTGCCGGTCAAGATCCCGATCATGGTCAGTTCCCGGCCGGTATAATCGCGCTGAATTTCGGCAGCCAGCGCATCCAGTCGATGGCGGATCTGCGACTCGGTTAACAGGATTTCGGCAAGGTCCGGATGCATGCCGGCATCTTATCGGCCGGGCCGGTGTGGCGCAATTTACTTTTCTTCACCGGTAGTTATTCGGTCGCATCTTGGAACTTCCAGCAAATCACAATGCCGGGTCATTCTGAGTGACGGCGAACGCGCGCCGATACGGAATGATGCAGTTGAAACCAGGCCGTTTATGGGCTGCGGCCGGAGTGGGACAGGCATCTTGCCTGTCAGTTGTTTGAATAGACAGGCGCGACGCCTGTCCTGCTAATATACAGGCGCGACGTCCGTTCCACGATTAAAACATGCTCTAAAGATTGAAGGCTGTTCGGTTTCGGCTGATCGGTGAGCGGTGAGCCGAGCTCAGCCCAACAAACAGTCACTCAGCCAAAGCAAAAGCTTGACGCCCGGCGGGCGTCCCGATAATGTGCGCCGCAGTTCCCCGAAGTTAGCACTCCAACAATTCATCACCCCATGCGTTTGACCCGAATCGGCCTCACCGGCGGAATCGCAGCCGGCAAATCCACTGTTGCAGAAATGTGGCGCGCCCGCGGCGCGACGGTGATTGATTCCGACGTGCTGGCCCACCGGGCGCAGGCGCCCGGCACGGCGACGTACCAGAAAATTGTGGCGACCTTTGGTCCCGCAATATTGAATCCGGATGCGACCCTCAATCGCCGGCAGCTCGGCGAGATTGTCTTTGCCGACGCTGCGCGCCGGCAGGCGTTGAACGCCATTGTGCATCCGGTGGTCCGCGCGGAATGGCAGCAGGCCCTGGCGGCGGCGACCACCACGACCGTTGCGGTGATCCCGTTGCTGTTTGAAGTCGGTGCCGAAAAAGAATTTGATTGGGTGGTCGTGGTCGGCTGCAGCGCCGCCACGCAACTGGCCCGGCTGGTTGCGAAAGGCCTGACCGCGGCGCAGGCGCAGGCGCGGGTTCAGGCGCAGTTACCGGTCCCCACGAAAATGGACCGGGGGGATTTTGTCATTTGGAACGATGGCTCGCTGGCGGTGTTACAGCAGCAAGCCGAAATGCTCTGGACGAAGATCAAGGAGAGATAGCCATGCCACGGAAACCGACCAAGAAAAAAACAGCCGCTTCGCCGGTGCCGGCCCCCGGGCCGGTGGCCACCCCCGAACCCGTGGCCGCCGGTGCGCCCCCGCCGCCGGCTGCCGCGCCGGCCAAACCGGCTGTGATCGTGCGGCTCGCCGACCTGCAGGTCCTGGAAATTGAGGCCCTGCAAGACAAGGCCCGGGCGTTGGGGGTGGAGACCGTGGCGACGCTCAAACGCCACGAAATTATCTTTGAGTTATTAAAGCGCCAGGGATCGGCGAGCATTCTGGGCGAAGGCGTGCTGGAGATCTTGCCGGACGGGTTTGGGTTCCTGCGCTCCACGGTCTACAACTATCTGCCGTGCCCCGAGGATATTTACGTGTCGCCGTCGCAGATTCGCCGGTTTGAATTGCAGACGGGCGACGTGGTGGCCGGCCAGGTGCGTCCGCCGAAGGATAAGGAGCGGTTCTTTGCGCTGCTCAAGATCGCGACGGTCAACCAGCAGGACCCGGATCAGGCCAAGGACAAGGTCCTGTTCGACAACCTGACCCCGCTGTTTCCGACGGGCCGGTTTGTGTTGGAGACCAAGCCGGATGAAATCAATACCCGGGTGATGGATTTATTCTGCCCGATTGGCAAGGGGCAGCGCGGACTGATCGTGGCGGCCCCGCGGACCGGGAAGACGATCCTGCTCCAGAAAATTGCCAATGCCATTACCGTGAACAATCCCGAAGCGATCCTGATCGTGCTCCTGATCGATGAGCGCCCGGAGGAAGTGACTGATTTCAAGCGCACGGTCAAAGCCGAGATCATCAGTTCCACCTTTGATGAACCGCCGGAGCGTCACGCGCAGGTGGCGGAGATGGTCTTGGAAAAAGCCAAGCGGCTGGTCGAACATAAAAAAGATGTGGTGATCCTGCTCGACTCGATCACCCGGTTGGCCCGCGCCTATAACACGCTCGCGCCGCGGTCGGGCAAGATCATGTCGGGCGGCGTGGACACGAATGCGCTGCACAAGCCCAAGCGCTTTTTCGGGGCGGCCCGTAAAGTGGAAGAAGGGGGCTCGCTGACCATTCTGGCCACGGCGCTGGTGGACACCGGCTCGCGGATGGATGAAGTCATTTTTGAGGAGTTTAAGGGCACCGGCAACATGGAATTATGCCTGGATCGGGATTTGGTGGATAAACGTATTTTCCCGGCCATCAACATTGACAAATCGGGCACGCGCAAAGAGGAGTTGCTCTATCATCCGGACGAGCTGGACCGCATTTATATCCTGCGCAAGGCGCTGGCCCAGGTACCGGGCGTGGAGGCGATGGAAATGGTGGTCGAGAAGCTCAAGAAAACCGGCAGCAACGCCGAATTTCTGCTGTCGATGAAGTTTTAACTGACACCGGACGGGCGGCATCCCAAAGGATGCCGCCCGCGGTGGTGATCCGGCGCTTCTCCCCTATGACTTGGACGGGCGGCACGCCTCGTTCAGCCGGTTGTTTAACGCCCCAACTCGGTGAGGTGCGACCAAGAATAGCCGCCGCTTTGGTGGGCCATTGTGGCGTAACACACCGCGCCGCCGGTCGGCAATGCCATCCGTCCAAACCATAGGAAAATCATCCGTGATGCAGCCACCGCAGCGCCAGCGCCGCAGCCAGGGCGACGGCGACCAGGGCAAACATCAGCAAATAAATTCTTTCGCTGCGGTCCACGTGTTCTTTATTGTCCATGTTCCCTTTTTTTCCTCCGCTGCGATTATTAACGGAAGCGCCGGCCGGATACCATAGGGGGGCACCCTGATTTTATTGTAGGGGTTGCCACTACAAATGACGGCCGGGCCTTATCCGGAACCAGGCAGTCGGATGCGGCGCGGTGTCTCACCGCGCCGTGGGAGGCGAATGACCGGTGCGATGGCAGAGCTAATCCTGCACGGAAGGGTGAACTGGTTCCGGCTGTGGGGATTGACTGTAAACCGCAGAGTGGCGGGCTGGGACAGCCCGCCCTACCGAGGTTGACTGAATCGTCGGCTTAGAGTGACACCAATGTATGCCGGCTCTTCGTGGGGATCCGCCAGAAAGCGGAGTGGACCGGTCGAGTGGTGTCGTGTCGGCTGTCCCGGCTGACGTTCGGAATCTTCGCCGTTGTGCGTCGGTCAGCGGTCAGGAGACCGTGGCGGACCGAACGAGACACAGCCTGAAGGCTGGACACCAAACGCGCGGAATCTCGAAGAAACCGAGTGTTCGGTGTCCACGCTTTAGCGTGTCCGCGGTTTTTTTAGCGGAATCACCGGTCGAGGCAGGCGAGGGTTGCGTACCGGCGGAGTTCTTCGAGGGTGGCGACCTGACATTTTTCTTTGAGCCGGGCCTGGTGGGTTTCCACCGTTTTAATGTCAATCTTCAGGGTCTCGGCGATCTGCCGGGTCGCCTGGCCCTGGCTGAGCAATTGGAATACCTCCAATTCACGGTCGGTCAGGTGCTGCAATAAATCCTGCGGGCCGGGGTTGGCTTTGGGGCGGCTGATGAGTGCGCCGACCAATTTCTGGGCGAGTTGTTCATTCACATACAATTCCCCGGCCAGCACGTGACGGATGGCGGCGATGATGCTGGTTGTGGGTTCCTGTTTGGTGACGAAGCCGCGCGCGCCGGCGCGTAACGCGCGTTCGGCGTAGAGGGCTTCGTCGTGCATGGTGAGCACGAGAATTGGCAGCTTGGGGTGGCGGATCTGCAGGTCTTTGATCAATTCCAATCCATGCCCGGTCTTGAGCGAGAGGTCCACAATTGCCAGATCCGGCCGGTATTTTTCCAGCAGGGTCAGACAGGCGGGACCGTCGTCGCAGTCACAACAAACGGCGAGGTCCGGCTGCTGGTTAATGAGTTCCGCCAGCCGTTCCCGGACGATTGGATGGTCATCCACCAGGATGATTTGGGAGAGTGCCGCCGCCGTTTTTTTATTATTTTTCATGAGGACCTCAGGATTGGAAAACTCAATTCAACCATGGTTCCGCCGGGATTGCCACGGCAGACTTGGAGGGCGCCGCCAATCATGCGGGCCCGGTAGGCCATGATGGTCAGCCCCATCCCTGGCGAATGGCCCGGCTCGGACAGCTCCAGGGGCCAGTCGCGACCATTATTGACAACTTCCAGAAAGACCTGGTCATTGGCCAGTTTGAGTACAATCACAATG
>Ga0209083_1004010_pt1 | contig 11705 bp, 8 predicted proteins | sample AM7aDNAmetaG_FD_184132 | JGI IMG/M metagenome (GOLD analysis project Ga0209083, IMG submission 184132) | Freshwater microbial communities from Finland to study Microbial Dark Matter (Phase II) - AM7a DNA metaG (SPAdes) (version 3) | ecosystem: Environmental > Aquatic > Freshwater > Lake ...
ACTTAACACAAGAATTGCTAAAGTAGAAGCCTTGTTACCTAAAGGGGATAAATAAATGTGTACAAAATGTGATGAAGGACAATGTAAGGTTTGTGATGAGGGTGGGTGCATTAATTTAGACGATCCAACACGTCCTTGTAAGTCTTGTGACCAAGGAGCATGTGGTAATAAAGATGCTGGAGTTTGTATTTTTTGTGATGACGGGCCATGTTCTCATATGGATATAATTGGTTGTCAGCACTGCGATGATAGCAAATGTAAAATATATGATGGTGTTTGTAATTACTGCGACCAAACAGCCTGTACAGGATGTGACCAGAGTACTTGTCCTATTTGTGACCAAGGACCTTGTACTCGTTGTGACCAAGGTCTTTGTGGTCCAAATGATCTCGGCCCTTGTACTCAATGTGATCAAGGCAAATGTAGCAATACTGATAATGGTAAATGTTCCAACTGTGATCAAAATAGTTGTACTAATAAAGACGTAACAGGTGGCTTTTGTAAGTCTTGCGATGATGGAGTATGCCTTAATACAGATGCGGGTCCTTGCGTTTCTTGTGATCAAAATAGTTGCCCAAGTTATGATAACTGTCATGTTTGTGACCAAGGCCCTTGTCATTCAACAGATAGTGGTCCTTGTAACCATAATGATGCCGGTGCATGTAGATGGTGTGATGATGCAGGATGCCCAGCAACAGATCATCCTGGAGGTTGTGGTTCTTGTGATGATTGGCCTTGTAATAACTGTGACCAGGGTGGTTGTAAAAAGTCAGACCACTGGTGGCCATGCAAGTCTTGTGATGATAACCAATGTTTTACTCACGACGACCCTAATTTTGGACCATGTAGATATTCAGACTATAACCAATGCCTACAACGAGATATAAGTCCAGAACTTTGTTTAGTTTGTGATGATAGTCCTTGTAGTCATATTGACCAAGAAGGATGGGGTTGCCGCAATAAGGATGCAGGCCCTTGTTCGTATTGTGATGATGGGCCTTGCTCTAAATGTGACCAAGGAGGATGTGAAAATGGTGATAACGGCCCCTGCTCTTCCTATGACCAAGGCCCTTGTAGAAATGGAGACAGAGGTTTATGTAAAGCAGGAGATCTTGGACCATGTACATCTATTGATGCGGGTAATTGCACCACTTGCGACCAAGGACAATGTACACATGGAGATAATGGGGTATGTAAGAGTTGTGACCAAGGGCAATGTTCTCAAGATGACGACGGTCCTTGTTCCAACTGCGATCAAAATAGTTGTACTAATAAAGACGTAACAGGTGGCTCTTGTAAGTCTTGCGATGATGGAGTATGTTCAGGAAGCGATACAGGTCCTTGTTCTAATGGAGACCATGGGCAATGTACAGGTGGAGATCATGGTTTATGTACTAATGGAGATCATGGTTTATGTACTAATGGAGACTATGGTGCATGCACTAATGGAGACCATGGACCTTGTACACAAGGTGACCACGGTCTTTGCACTTATTGTGATGAAAATTCATGTGTTTCAGTAGATAGTCCTACTTATTTTACAGCTTTTTATAGTAAGAATATCGGGAGTGATGAATAATGCGTAAGCCAACACTATCATTTTGCACTACAAACTATGGACCTTTAGAGTCTTGTATTTACCAGAACCATTTGGCAGCAGTTGCAAATGCTTCAAGAACATTTGATATATCTTATATTGGCACTACTGATAAAATGTATACACATACTGCTTCTAATACATTAGCTTCAAATGCTCTTGAACACTGTATTGACTATGTATTTTGGACTGAAAATGATATGTTGTTACCATTTGATATAATTACAAGACTATATGAACAGATAAAAATAAATAAATTAGATGCTTGTTCAGGGTTATATTTCTTGCGAGGTGATGGAACACAACCTTGTTTATATAATAGAGATGATGAATGTGATAATAAGTTTGCGTTTATCCCAGTAATGTTATTACCAGAAAATGACTTATTTAGAATTGACTGTGCTGGAATGGGGTGTGTTTTAATAAAAACAGATGTATTTAGAAAGATGGAATTCCCTTGGTTTGACTTAAAAGAGGGATCTTACGGACAAGATATATATTTTTGGAGTAAGGCAAAGGATGCTGGTATTAAATTAGCAGTAGACACAAGTTTACAATGTGGTCATTTATGTGAAAGAAGAGTTGTTACTATAGATGACTATAGAGAGTTTTTAACAAGTAAAAGAACAGATAAAGCTGGTTTCGTGGTGACATCACCTCGCAACAGTGTAAAAGCAGAAGCGTTAATTAACAAATAAACTTGACTGACAAGATCAGCAAGTGATAATACGGGAGGCCGAATATGGCTAAATATGTGAGTAAGATAGTTGGGGAAGAAATAACTGCAAATGGAACAAAAAGGAATGTAACTAAATTATTCCTTTGTGATGAAAAAGGTAACATTTTGCATGATAAAGCTCGTGAAGATGATGCTGAAGGTGTCAATAGACGTATTGAGGTTGAAGCTCATAAACATGCTATAAGAGAAGGTGCAGTGCTTCGTACAAAAGATGAAAAAGGAAAATGGGCTTATAATGGACTTTTCCACGAAGAATTCTCTGGGAGTATTGATCAAGCTGAAGCTGAAATAAAAGATGAACTTAAAATGAGGGCTGAAATTGAAGCAGAGTTTGCAAAAAAGACTCAAAGCCTTCGTGATATGAAGAAACAATTGGAAAAAGAACAGAAAGTAAAATAAGCATCTGAATTTGTTTTGTTAAAGATGCTATGGGAGATACATAAATGCTTACAACTTTAGCAGATCAAATAGAAGAAGTTAGAAGAAGAATAGACGAGCCTACAGCAAGCAAGATCTCTAATAATTATATTATTAGGTCTCTAAATGATGGTGCTGTAAAACTATGTAGAGAATTGTACATAACTACTGATGATGTTACAGCTTTTCATTCAAACACTGCTCAACAAGGTTATCCTTTGCCTTTAGACTTTATTGACTCATCAGATGTTATATGGCAATATGATGTTGCTCATTACCCATTAGCTCGTTTAGATCGTAAAAGCTTATTACAAAGTCTCCCTCAACAGGGAGATCCTGCCTATTATGCAATTGATCCTGCAAGAAAATTAATATTATTTGATCCTATCCCCCAGACCAGTGCCCAAATAACCACACTCTCTCCTGGTATTGGAGCAACCAACACTACGATAACAGTGTTATCAACGGTGGGGTTTGGGGGAATAGGATATTTAACAATTGATAATGAAATTATACAATATACTGGGACTACACCTACAACATTTACAGGTTGTGTAAGAGGTGCATGTAATACTGTTGCTGCTTCTCACTCTAACCTTGCTGCAGTTACTTGGAACGATATTGTTCTTTATTACACAAGACTTCCTAAAATAATTAAGAATGTATTGTCAGGACAAGTCACAGTTGTTAATGGTAGCACAACTGTTACAAATACAAGTACTACTTTATGGTATTCTGGACAAAATGTATATGCTGGACAATATTTAGGTATAGGTAACTTCTCTACTACTTCAGTAAATGAAAACTTCCCTATGACTTGGTATAAGATAGCATCTGTTGATGGTACAACTCAAATAACACTTGCTGCCGCTTATCAGGAGGTTGGTGCTACTGCAACTTCTTGTATTATAACAGACATGAGTGAATTATTTGAACAGGACAACGCATTACAAGTAGCTTGGGCTACTTATCAGTGTGAAATGATATTGAATAACAAAGAAAAAGCTGCAGCAGCTCAAGGCATTTATAACTATGAAATGATACAAGCTAAAGAAAGGCTTAATGGACCAGATAATTTATTAGTAACAAAAGCAACAAGGTTTGCAAATAATGTGGCTGGACAAATAGTCAGAGCTCCAAGTCACTACGAGAAGTTTAACTTTTAACAGGAGGAATTTAATATGGCATCTTATACAGCAGATCAAATAGCACAGCAGAGAAAGGACAGGATAACACAAGCTGTTCAACAAATGTATGGTACAGCAGATCCTTCTATTGTACAGGAAGCTAGTAATTACATTAACTCTCAAATAACAGCTATGGGAAAGGACCCTTATAATACAATAGACCAAGGTGATCTTAATGAAGCTTTTACTACTGCATTAGGGACTTATTCTGCTAACCCTGCTAAAGCCGGTATTAAAAGTAGTGATGCTTATGCTAAAATGCAGTCTGATAAACAAGCAGCCGACTTGGCAAGTAAGATGTCTCCCGACTCTGCACTATATAAACAATATTTTGGAGAAGGTGGAATTATACCTACACAGTTTCAAGCAACTCAAACATCTTTAAAGCCTGCACAAGAACAGGCTTATCAAAGGTTAAGTGATAGTTTAGCTTCAAGAGGTTTATCAACTTCAGGTGCTTTGCAAGCTGGAGAAACAGAATTAAATAAAAATTACTCTCAAACACTTCAACAAGCATTACAGAATTTACAAGGTGCAGGAATGCAACAGCTGACAAACCAAGCTGTATCAGGTAATAATTTAAGTACACAAGCACAACAGGCTGGGCTACAAGGTGTTAATGAAGCAATTAACCAACAATATGCACAAAACCAAGCAACACAATTACAACAAGCAAAGAACCAAGCTTCTGGTTGGAGTTGGTTAACTCCAGTATTAGGAGTAATAGGTTCAGCTGTTGGTGGCCCTTTAGGTGGATCTATAGGCTCTGCTTTAGGGTTAGGTGTTAATGCTGCTACACAACCAGCTCAAACATATGCTCCAAGTGCAATGCAACAAGCAATACTAAAAAACCAACAAAACGAAGAGAATAACGCAGGTGCTACAAGTCGTTATGATAACTGGGAATAAGGAGATAAATTATGGCTATTATAGAACCATGGCAGTATAAGATGAAAGATGAAGACTGGGCTAACCTAGCACCAGATGCAGCTATTTCTAAAATAGCTAATGCTTTGAATGCTGGTATGGGAACCTATAACCAAGCTCAAGCTGGACAACTTGAACAGCAAAAAAATATGCTTGGTTTACAAAAGCAAAAAATGGACTTATCTCCTAAACCTTTATTTAAAGTTGACCCCACAACTGGAAAGCCTACACAAGTAGGAGAAATACCTTATGGTGGAGAAGTAGTAAAAGAAGAACCTAAAGGATCTTTTCATATGCTTGATCCTAAAACTAGACAAGTAGTTGATACTGGAATTCCTACAGGAACTGCTGCACATAAAATGTTAACAGTAGATCCAAAGGGAAATGTTGTTGAAATAGGACCCGAAGGTCCTAAGATAGTTATAGATAAAGAAGGTAAACCTCTTGAAATTGATAAGAAAACTGATGTGGTTCATTTTGACTCAAAAAGTAACCGTTTTGGTAAAGATATGACTGATGAGCAAAAAGACTATGTTGCAACAGAATTAGCAAATAAGCGTTGGCCTCCAACTTTAATATATAAAACAGCTGGTTTTGGTGGGACTAATATGGCTCAATTAACAGATATTTTAATGAGAGCTAATAAAAAAATAGAAGCAGGTGGTACAGAATTAAAGCAACCAATAGATCTAGCTACTTGGGATAAAAACTTTACAGCTCAAAAAAATATGAAAGTACAGTTGTTACTGAGCAACTTTGATACTGTACAAAAAGAAATTGAAAAGTTAGAAAAACTTAATAAAATTGTCCCAGGCAGAAGTGCTCTTCCTGCTTGGAACCATGCAAGCTTAGCTTTACAAAGGTTTTTTGGTGGTCAAAGTGTAAATGCATTTGACTCTGGTGTTAAATTGTTTCAAGACTCATTATCTACAATATTAGCTAATGGTGTGATGACTGATAATAGACTTAAAATTGCTCAAGAGAGTTTACAAGAAGATAATAGCCCTGAAAACTTTGAATTTCAGTTAAAACAAGTTGTACAAGCGTTTGTAGACTTCAGAAAAACATCTGTTGGCAAACAAATAGGCTTGACAGAAGAAAAGAAGACAGTTGGTCCTACACAAAATAAAGATGGTACATGGTCAGTTAATATTCCATAATGGGAGAAAACAATGGCAGAATTAAAATTTAAAAGTCAAACAGAAGCTCAAGAATATTATGATCTTTATAGTAGAAAAGATCGTTTGAAAGACAAAAAAGAAGCTGATCGTTTGATGGAATTATACACTAAAGGAACTACTCCTATTTCTGAAGAAGACAAACCCCTTATTCCTGTAGCTGAACCATTTAAAGCACCTACATCAGAGGAAGCTGTAAAGCATCCTATTATGACTGGTTTGAAGGGTGCTGCTAATATTCCAATACACGCTTATAACCTTGCTGCTGGTTTAGGTAATATTGTAACAAGTCCTGTAAAAAGTGGGTTACAAGCAGAAGCAGCTTTTAGAGGTGGTGTAAGTAAGATAGCAGAAGGGTTGCCTGAAATAGGTAAGCCAGAAATGTCTCAAGCTGATACAGCTATGCAAAAAGACTTTTATGCAGAAAAAGATCCTGTTAAAAAGCTAGCTATTGCAAAAGAATTTGCAAGGACTGCAAAACCTTTTTTAACATCATTAATTATAGATAAGTCTCAAAAAGATCCTGCTGAAATAGTTAATTACCTTGTAAATAAAGGCATTAATATGGCAGGATATAAAAGACTTAATAACCAAGATGCTGAACAAGTAGCAGATATGATGATGAGAGATACTTTTGATATCTTTGGTTATAAAGGACATGAAGAAGCATTGCAAAAAGGTTTAGGTCCAGCTGATACAGCTAAAAATATGCTTAAGTCAGCTCTTAAAGCAAATTATGAAAAACCTTTACAATATGCTACTCAAGTAATGGGAGCAGGAGTTGCAGCTAAACCTCTTGGTGGAACAGCTGTAGGAACAGGTGCAAAAATGTTCACTACGCCTTTAGAGGTTGCTGCTGATAAAACTGCAGGACTTGGTGCAAGAGCTGCTGCTACTGGAGTTGCTGGTACTATGGACTTACCAAGTACAATGATAGCTGGTGGAGCTAAAGGGTTACAAAAAATACTTGCTCCTACCATTAAAACAACTAGAACAGGTGCAGAGTATGGTGATATTATAACAAAAAGAACTGTAGAAGAAAAGGCTATTATTAAAGAATTAGAAGATACAAATAAAACATTTAAGCTTTCCGACCCTGAATTAATGAAGAACTTTACTGAAGCTCAAAAAGAAGACTATTTAAGACAGCAGGTTCCTGCTTCAGTTGTAGTTGGTAGTGAGAGTCAATTAGCTCGTAAAATAGAGAAAACAAAGCAATTATTTGGTAAAGATGGAGCTATGGTAAAAAGAGTTGATAAGATAAGACGAGCTGCCATGGAATATATACCTGAAAAAATAAAGAATATTTATGAAGGTAAGCCTGTAACTCCCGATCAATATCAAAGACAAACAGTAAGAGACTTATATGATGCTAAAAATATAATTGAAAAGAATTTTATAGATGATGCTATGAAATAAGAAGTTGTAGCACAAAAAGCCCCTGTAGTTAAAGGGGATGGTCCTCAAATACCTGTAACTCAAAAAGAAGTACCTCAAAGTGAAGTGCTTAAAGATGCAGTACTTAAGAGTGAAAAGCCTTCTGCTTCTAAACCTACTTGGGAACAAAAATTACCGGACTATGAAAAAGAGTGGAAACTTGTTCCGGAAGACATTGCAAAACAGATAGAAGATAATATAGACTTGCTTGAGGGTGGGTTTGATCCAATTTATAAAACAATGATCTATCGTGTCATGAAAGGTAAAAATATAGATGTTATGGATGCAATAAAAATGGTTGATGAGAGCTATAAAACAGACTTTCTTCCTAACGCTAATGCACAAGCAAAGCCTACTGTTTTTAGTGAGCATTTTAAGGAATTGGCACAAAAACCTCAACAAACTAAAGTTACAGAACCAGTAAAACCTGCTCCTACAGCAGAAGCACCTGTACAAACAATTTCTAAACCTGCTTTGCCTGAAGGCAAAGTGTTTCAAGATATTTACCCAAATACTTTGGATCCTATTATAAATAGAGCAAGTATTATACAGGGTGAAGCAAGAAGAATTACACCCAATGTAAAAATACTACAAGACTTGAGAGCAAGTTTAAATAAGTTGCGTGAAAACAAAGCACCTACTGTAAAGGACCTTAGTCAAGCTTATAAAGATATGATGCCAGCATTTGCTTTAGATGATGTTGACATTAAAGCTGCGATCCATAATGCTCAAGAAAAGATAGTTGAAACTGTACAAAAAATAGTTCCTAATGCTAGATATGATGTGTTAAAGAGCTCTTTATTAAAAACATATGGAGACCTAAAGCCTGAAGCATTAGCAGATGCACTTGTACATAACCAATTACCAAAAGAATTTATGCAACAATTTAATGATGTTGTAAGAAATAAAGGACTACAATATCACAAAGACTTTGTACATTCTACAATTACTCAAGCTTTAGAGAGTGCAAAGTTGCCTAATGGACATTTTAGTGGTGAACTGTTATGGTTAAAGCTAAAAGACTTAAACCAACACTTTAAACCATTTGAGTTTCCAGAATATAAGAAATTAATGCAAATTGCAGATATTTTAAAAGATACAAGAGATCTTGATGCTGTAACAGCAAGTAAATTAGCACAAAGTGGAGTTGTTGGAGCTGCTGCTTTAGATCTTGTTATGATGGTATCTGGACATATTTCTCCTTCTGCAGCATTAAGATATTTCTTTGGCCCAGTAGGTGCAAATGCTTTCTTAAATAGCCCTGCTGGTTTAAGTTGGTTAAAGTCTTACGGGAACGCAGCTAAAGCTGCTAAAACTATAGCTTCTAATAAAGGAGCACTACAAAATGCTGTAAGGGTAGCTGCTCCTGTAGCAAAAACAAACCAAGATGTAATGAAAGAAGCTATAGAATTAACAAGGGAGAGATAAAATTGTGGCTAAAAAAATATTCTTTCATACTAAATACGGAGATGGGCTAGCTCTTGTTCCTCAATTTCAAACAGAAGGTTATGAAGTTATTGTGCATATAGCTGAACCATTTTTTAGGGGGCTTTATGAAGGTTTTTGTGATAAAGATAGCGATATTAACCATTGGACTAATGCTATCACCAAGAATGATCTGGTGGTGTTTGATGCTGTTGGATCTGGTAATTTAGGTGATAAGCTTCGTGCTAAAGGTATACCTGTATATGGTGGACAACTAATTGCTGATCAATTAGAGAATGACCGTATGTTCGGTTTAAAGATAATGCAACAATGTGGAGTTAAAGTTCCTTATACTGTTAAGTTTACTAATAGAAAAGAAGGTATTAACTTCATTAAGAACCATAAAGAAAGATATATTTACAAGCCATTTGGCTTCGGTCAAGCATCTGCTAAAACATTTGTATCTAAAGACTCTGCTGAAATGCTTTCCTTCCTTACAAGTCAAACTAAAGATGAACCTTATATTCTACAATGTTTTGTAGAAGGTAATGAGTATTCTACTGAAATGTTTTTCTCTAAAGGGGAACCTGTAGAACCTTCTTTTCATACAATTGAAGATAAGAAAGCATATGCCGGTGAAACCGGACCTGCCACAGGTTGTATGAATACTGTACAAATAGCTGATAAAGACTTAAATAATGAACCTATTAAACAAGGTTTAGGTAAATGCTTTGAGTATTTAAAGAAAGTTAAATACACTGGTAATATAGACTTAAATAGTATTATAGATAAGAATGGTGATCTTTGGGGTATTGAATGGACTGCAAGAGATGGTTGGAGTTCTTCTTATGCAAGAAATGCAATGTTAGACGAGCCTGTAAGTATGTTATATAGTTGGATAGCTAATGGTGATGCTACAAAGGTTGAACTAAAGAAAGGAGTATTTGGACTATCAATAAGAGTAGCAATTCCTCCTTATCCTTTAGAGTCTACTAAAGAGAATGAGAAGTACTTTAACCCTTTAATTAAACTGTCTGCTAATAAGAAGATAGTTGTTAAGAAGCGTGATAATGTAATATATAACTTTTTAGATGTTAAAAGTGGTAAAGATAATTTATTAACAGCTGGTTGTGATGGTATTATCTTGGAAGTAACTACAACTGATAAAGACATTATTAAAGGTCGCGAAAGACTAATAGAAGCAATAGACGGTATAAGTTTAGAAGATAAGTGGTATAGATGTGATAGCTTTGACCGAGCATTAGAGCAAATTCCTTTAATACAGAAATTGGGGTTCTATGATGGACCTGAATTTAAAGGTAGGGAGAAAGAATAATGGGATCTTCAGATAATGTAAGTTTAAAACCTGTAACCTTCGGTAGCTATAGTGCCGATGGAGTATTGGGTAAAATAGAAGGTATGTCCTCTGATAGCATGAATATCAGATATGACCTATTTGGAGGTATTGAGTCTATATTAGGTAACACTGCGTTTAATGCTAATGCTTGTGGTGGTGCTTATAATTTAGGTGGAGATATCTTCCAATATATAAGAAAGAATGGTTCTTTTGATGTTATATTAGGAAGACAAAAAGCAGAAGGTAAAATGTATAAAGTACCTGCTGCAACTACTCGTTATGCAAATACCATAAACACTACAGCTGGCTGGAATGCTGGAACACCTACTGGTGGTGATAATTTACTAGTAGAAACAACTGATACTTTAATACAAAAGAATATTACATTTGGAAGTCCTTTATCTTCAACAATATTAAACCCTGACTTTGAAAGTAGTTTTACAAACTGGACTGTAGTAGGTAACTGGGGTATTGATACAGTTTATCCTGAACATGGAACTAAATATGCTGTAAGTGCTTCATCTGTAACTTACGATGTCCCTGTTGTAAAAATACTAACAGGTAGCGGCACTGTTATTGGTACTTATGGTATTAACTTTAGTGCAACTTGGGCAGAAAAGGTTATTACAGCAAACTTATTATTTAGTTCTTTAGGACAAACTATTAAAATACAATTTGTAAATGGAACACAGACATTAACAAGCACTGCTTTTACTTATGGTGGAGACAATATTCGTTTCTGGTATAAAGCTGGATGGGTAAATACTTCTTATCAAACAACATACTTTCATGTAGACAATATCACTGTAGACTTGGGTGCATCTGTCTCTTCTGCTATAACTTGGAGTAGTCCAGAGATACCAAGAGCTTTAACGGCTTTACCAATTTTCAAAGGGGCTATTACTAGCTTTACTTTTGATGATGTTGGATCTGGGTATTCTGTAAATGATGTATTAACAATAGTACAAGCTGGAGCATCTGGTGGAACCATTCGTATTGACACTGTAAGTGGTGGCAGACCTATGACTGGCACTATATTAACAGCTGGATCTAATTACACTCCTGCTGGTGCAGTTGCAACAACCGTTTCTCCTTCAGGTGGCACTGGAAGCACAATAGGAATTAATACAATAAACACAATTACTGGCGTAGTATTTGCTTATTCACAAAGTTTTGATAATATTACTTATGGTGCTTATACAGGAATAACCACAGCCTTATCTTCTGGTAATATTGCTGCTCCTATATATAATTCTAATGTTTATGTAAAGATAGCTGCAATTCCATATGAAAGCACACTTGGTGGTTCATGTGCAATAACTAATTGTTATCTTGGAGCTCAATGGGTAAGTGCAACGCAAGACTTAACTGATACTCCAGTTGCTTGGAACTTATTTGATGCTTCTTATTCTTCTTTAAGCCAAACATGCACATTTGAAAT
>Ga0209083_1004019_pt1 | contig 11674 bp, 11 predicted proteins | sample AM7aDNAmetaG_FD_184132 | JGI IMG/M metagenome (GOLD analysis project Ga0209083, IMG submission 184132) | Freshwater microbial communities from Finland to study Microbial Dark Matter (Phase II) - AM7a DNA metaG (SPAdes) (version 3) | ecosystem: Environmental > Aquatic > Freshwater > Lake ...
AAATCCTTCTTTTTTCATACTTTCAATGATATCTTCCTTTGTTTTAGTTTCAGGATCATTAACTTCCCACATAGCTTCCATCAGTTCACTATCACCAAATATACCTGCTCTATTTAAAGCATCAATAATAGGTTGTGGTAAATTATGAGAACCTAATTGATCATCTAAACCTTCACCATCTTCAGATAATGCAACAATTGATGGTTCTGGAAAACTACTACCATCATTTTCTGGTACAAATACATCAAAATACCAATCACTTGGATTTTTACTTTTTTTGTTCTTTTTCATATTATTGTTATTAAAGTTATCATCATCTTCATCATCTTCATCATCAGAATCTTCATCATCAGAATCTTCATCATCATCATCAGAATCTTCATCATCAGAATCTTCTTTGAGTTTATCTAAAAATTCTTGTTTCTTTTTTTCTTTTTCAACTTTAAAAATAGGTGCTAAGTAATCAATAACATATTCAAACCTATCAGTATCGTTTTTATATTCCCATTCAGGTACATTTGTTATATCAACATCATATAGTTGAGCTATTACTTCATAGTCAGTTTTACGATCAGGTAATAAATCACCTTTATTTATTCTTAATACATTTTCAGTGATAAGAACAGTCTTATCAAATCTTAAAGTTGCAGTGTAAGAATATTCATCATTATCAGTTAAAAATACATTAATTCTATCTGTTTCTAATGAAATAACTTCAGTTCTACAAAGAAATGGCTTATCTTCAATCTTAATCCAAGTTTCTTTATCAACTAAATTACCAAGGATTTTATTAAGTTCTGCGTGAAATTCAAAATCTCTTTTTTCAAATTCAATTATATCTTGAAAGTATTCTTTTAAGAGTCTAATTAAATCATTATTATATTCTAAAATGGCAGTTTCTCTTTTGTCTTTCTTCTCTTTGAGTTGATCTAGAAAATCTTCTACCAATTCTCTTTGATGTTCATCGTGTTCCTTTTTCTTAGATTCTTTATATGCTTCAGGATCTTTCTTATATAATAATGAATCATTAACTTCTAAAATTCTATATTCATCTTTAATTTCTTCAATAAAACTTGAGAATTCAAAATTTTCTGAAAGTTTATCATTAAGTTCATATTTTAATTTTTCTGTATTTGTTTCTTCCGTGAAGAAAATCGCAGGTGCAAATTTTTCAATTTTTACTGAACATTGATTAACTAATTCTTCAGCAATACCCGTTGGATAAAATTCTAATAACTCTTTATCTAAAGTAGAACCATTTTTTATTAAATAAACAAGGTGTCCATTAGGATCTTCTGTCTTAATAAGATGATAATTGTATGTAACATCTTCTGTAAAACGGCTCAGTAAATTTTTTTTCTTATTCATTTTTATTGTTTTTGTTTTTATTTATACAAATATATAAAAAATTTTTATTATAAAAAAATTAAAATTAATCAAAATTGTGGATTAGGAGGAACAAGTTATTTTTATATATAAAATAAAAATAAGTTTATGTTATTAAGTAAAAAAATTTATATTAAATCAATGAATTTTAAGTTTTATCAAAAACTTGGTTATGATGTTGAAAATTCTAAAGAATATTTCGAAGTTGATGTTGTTCATTTAACTAAAGGTTCCCATTTAAAAGTAGATGTTAGTTGTGATTATTGTGGTGAAATTTTATCTGTTCCTTATAAAAGATATGTTAAATATACTGAAGTTTGTAATAAATATTCATGTAATAAAAAAGAGTGTTCAAATCAAAAAATTAAAGATGTTTGTTTAATTAAATATGGTGTTGAAAACCCATTTCAAGCAGATTTCGTTAAAGAAAAATCAAAAAAAACTTTTAGTGAAAAATATGGCGTAACCCATCAGATGTATATTCAAGAAGTTAAAGATAAAATTAAAAAAACTTGTTTAGATAGATATGGTGTTGAGAGTTCTAATCAAAGTGATAAAGTAAAAGAAAAAATTAAAAAAACTTGTTTGGATAGATTTGGTTTTACACATGATAATAAATTAGATTCACAAAAAGAAAAAAGAAAAATGACAAGAATTAAAAACGGTATTCAATTGTCTGATAATATGATAGAACCTTATTTATTATATAGACGACAAGTTGATAATATATCAGATAGATTGAAAATAGAATTATTAAAGACTTGGAATGGCTACGACTATTATGATAATGAGTATATTAAAGATTATTTTATTCTAAGTCCAAATGATAAACGATATCCAACATTAGATCATAAGACAAGTGTGATTTATGGATTTTTAAATAAAATTCCAATTAATAATATTGCAACTTTAGATAATTTATGTTTTACAAAGAATAAATTAAATGCACAAAAGGGAAGTTTAAATGAAAGTGAATATAAAAATAAAAAAGAGGATTAAAAATCCTCTTTTTTATTAATCTTGTTTACCAATATTATTGATTTGTTTAACTCTACCATTATCATATGTGATAGGACATTTTTCCGCAGTAGATAAAATCAATGTTTTAGTTTTTATGTTTTTGAAATTTAAAGAATCGGTATAACCATCAGTTAAAATGACTGTATTGAACATATAAATTTTATTCTTTTTATCTGCTATAAAATCAATCCCCGGATTTAAGCAAGTACCACCAAGTCCAGAAATTTTCATTTTTTCAAGTTCTTTCTTTTCTTTAATTTTAAGAACTTTTTGAACTCTCGCATCTACTTGAATAAGATTCATTTGAATATCATTCTGGAAAATATAAGATAGAACTTTTTCAAATTCTCCACCCATAGATCCAGATGTATCAAGTAGAACATTAATTTCGTTTTTATATTTTTTTGTTCCCTTTAATCCTGGAATACCTCTACGATTAGGACGAACAATTGTTTTTTCTTTCTTAGCACCAAAGATATGATTACTCATAGTTCTTTTGATTTCTTTTAAATAATCTTTTTTAGTCTTACGAAGTTTATTAAGAATTGCATTAACATCACCAGATTCTAAACCTCTATTCTTAAGTTTAGACATAGTACCTTCAACAATTTCTCTTTTAAGCTCTTGTGGAATATCATCAGGCAAATGAGCATCAAGAGTATTTTGTTCTTCTCTTTCTTCTCCTTCAAATATAGTATCAAGGGAATACATTTCTGCATCATTCTTACCATACTTACCGTATTTATCATTACCAGATGTGTCTTTTTGACCTTGACGAGATTTGTTATTATTATGCTCATGACCACAGTTAGGACATTTGTTGCCGTTTCCTTCGCCTTCACCATCGCCTTCACCTTCACCATCTTGATCTCCTTGACCTTGACCACCTTGACCTTGACCACCTTGACCTTGATCTGATTGATCACCTTGACCCTGACCTTTTCCTTTGCCTTTTCCTTTGCCTTTTCCTTCTTCTTGACCATCTTCACCTTCTTGGTCACCTTTACTTTTACCTTTTTCTTTACCTTTATCACCTTTACCTTGACCATCATCTTGAGGAATTCCATCCATAGGTGATCCACAATTAGAACACTTATTTGCTTCTTTTCTCATTTGCTGGACTTTTTCCTTATTCTTTTCTTGCCATTCACGTTTTTTATTAACATACCATTCATATAAGTCTTCAAAAATTGCTTCACCTTTATATTCTTTTGGAATAAAAAGTGCACTATTTTTTTGAAACATATCTTTAGGTACTTGAATAAATGGTTTAGGACCAGAGCCAAGACCTTGTTTTTTCATAATTTCATCAAGAATAATCTGATTAATAATCATATCCTGAACAATATTAGCAGAACGTTGATTATAACCAACACTTCTTTTGATGTGATCAAAAAGAATATGAAATTCTTCGTGAATTAAAAGAAAATTAATTTCAGGTTGTGGTAAACTATCAATGAATTTACGATCCCAATAAAAATTCATACCAGAAGATGTGACATTTACACCTGCTGTTGGAATATAAGGATTGTTTTTTGATTCAAAGAAGTTGATAAAAAGTGCAAATTCACCATAATAAGGTAAATTACCAGTTGCCATCATAGCCACGATAGCTTCTGTGAGCTTTTCGTGCATTTGACCAGGAATAACATGTTTATAAAAATCTAACATTTTCTAAATTTATTTAATTGATAATCTAAATATATACCTTTTTTCTGAAAAAACCTAATTTATTTTTTTCTATTTTTTAACCAACTCAAATACATTATAATAAAGATTATTAATGGTAAAAAAAACCAAGAATTAATTTGTACTGTCTTTTTTATACCATATTTATTAACCTCATCTTTTAAGATAACTCCACAATCTTTCATTTCATGAAATGCACCATCCATTTTAGATTTAATCTCATGTAAATCTTTTGAATAGTTAACCTTCTCCTGTTCTACATTTGAATATGTAGAAAATGATAATGACAACATTAATAAGAATAATATAAATATCTTTTTCATAATATTACAAATATAATCTAATTTTTTGTATAAAAAAATTAGAATGTAGGAATTAATCTTTTTGATTTCCAATAGTAGCTTATAATATAACCACCAACAAGTCCACCCAAATGAGCAAAGTGACCTATACCAAATCCATAGGAAGGATTTATTAATGACGCTAATCCAAATATAAGTGACAGTACAGCAAATCCATAAATAAAAGATTTCATCTTCATAGGAAAAACAAAAAATGCTAATACTTTTGCTTCAGGAGCAATAAAAATATAGGCTGCTAATAAGCCACTTAACGCACCAGAAGCACCAACTGCTGGACCTGTACCTAAAAACATCCAGAAAATACCTGATAATAAACCACTTATAAAATATAATTGTAAAAATTTTTTGGTTCCAATAACTTCTTCAATTTGATTTCCAAACTGCCATAATACAAACATATTAACTAATATGTGAAAGAAACTACCATGCAAAAACATTGAGGTTAATGGTTGCCAAATTCTAAAATTTGGATCTATAATATTATAGATCGAAAAATTGTTAAATAAGGATGGTATAAAATAGAAACTTAACACAAAACATATTACATTCGCAATAATTAAGTTTCTCACACTATTTGTGGATAAGCCAATAGATGTAAATTTATAAACAGTTTCTCTTCTTTTTTGTGTTTTCTTTTTTTTCTTACTATACTCCAGATGTTCTGGTGTATTAAAAATTTCTTTAATTTTTTCTTTTTTTAAGGAAAAATCATAACCTTCAATCCTCTCTTTCATATTTTGTGGAAAATTTAAACATTTTACTTAATTCGATGTGCTTTTTAATATCCTTCCAACTTGATTTTAATTTCTTTTTCTCTTTAGAACTATAATCTTCTTCCATTAAGAAATCTAATACAAGGTCAACTATAATATCAATATTTATAAAGGTTTTAATATAGAGAAAGATGGCATATAAATACCATCTTTGTCTCCATACCTTTACATACCACTTAGATGATTCATAAGAAATCATTCTTCTGCTCCGTTGTGATCAATTTCTTGAAATTTCTTCAATACCTTTTTCTTAATTATAGTTCTACCTTTTTTGATCTGAGATTTGATAGTAGATAGGTTAATTTGTAACTCTTCTGAAATTTCCTTATAAGCCATACCTTCAATTTCTCTCATAATCAAAACTTTCTTATACTTAGAATCCTTTTCTGATAAATTGTAGATAGTATCTTTAATAACATTAGCTTTTTTAACATAGATGTTATATTCATAATTATTTCTCTTACCATCATCATAAGGAATTAAGTTAGATAGATTAAAATTTTCAGCCATTTCCTTATCTAAAGAATTGGTTGGTAATCTTTCACTGTCTTTGTGTGCCTTCTTAACAATATTTTCTGCTATTTTGTAAATCCAGGTATTAACTTGTGCACCACCTTCATCAGGTCTCTTATAAGTGCTAATGTTTAAGAGAGCTTGGATAAAAGCATCTTCTACGTGATCCTCAGCAATTTCTGGATCTTTAGTATATCTAGAAATATACCACATCAGTTTTGGCTTGTAATTTTTGTAGAAGTTTTCGAAGTTAATGCCTGTACGTTCCTCGAACTGTTTTTCAAGTTCATTGATCTTGTCTTTTTCTTTCATAGTTATAAATATTTTTTGGACTAATATATAGTAATTAACTATAGTTTTGTTTCTCTATTTTAAAAAAATACCATAGTTTTAATATTAAGAAATTATTAAAATTCCTTTTTCATTCATTATCAATGAATTCAATATGTGTGTTTTTCTAAGCCACAGTGAATACATGCTTGATACCATCTGTCTTTTTTTATAGTACCAAAACTATCTTTTAATGGACTATACTGTTTATCTTTACAAAATTCGTGCCGACATTGAGAAATTTTACGTTCTTCAGCCTGAATTTCAGACTGTAATTGCTTTATTCTTTCATTCATTTTTTATTCTGTTTAATTTATTTTTACGAAGATCCTTTAGAGTTATAAAATCATTATCAAAATGTTTAGATTTGAACTTAAAGTCAATTTCAGAACGATAACCGTAATTATAATCTTTGCCAAATGGTTTAACACAACATCTATATCGACCATCATCATCGTCTAGCCAAAAATCACTAATAATACAAATTTCACCTTTTTGTACTCCATTATACCAGTCGAAAACACACACAACTTTATCACCAATCTTCATTCTTCATTTCTTAATAACATCTAGCCAAACAGTTTTATTATCATAAATACCTTTAATTGCTAAAAGTTCTTCCCTACTCATTCTGACAATATCAGAAACCTGAGGTACCTTCACTGATTTATTATAATCCTGACTCAAGAATCTATTCGTAACTTTAATAAAATCTTTTCTAACTTTATCAATGAATACCTGTTTATCAACAACAGCATATTTTACTGGTACTTTACCAATAGATTTATCACCATTCCTAAAATAACACAATTCATCTTTACCATTCTTATATAAAGAAGATTGTGTAATAGTAAATTTTGATTTTTGATTAGTTATAGAATCCAACTCTTCATCAATGCCATCAATTGAAAATATATAACCGTCTTCTTTCTCTGACCAAAATCTATTTTTTTTATCAGTTCTAATTTCATTACCAAAGAGAGATAATATATTATCAATATAGATTTTGAAAGCTTCTTCAACTAAATCAACTAATTTATTAGTGTCATAAGATTCCCATTTTTCTTCACCTCGTAAAAACGACTGATTAAAACTAAATTTTACACTTAATTCAGATACCCACCGATCAGTATTAATCCATTCGTGAGAAAATCTATTAATATAAAAAGAACTTACATAATACTCAGTATTATCATAATTTGTACCACCATCTAAACCATATGGCTCAGGATTATCTAAATCATATAATTCCATATCAAAAACATTAAAAATTGGTCTGAATTTTTGAGCGAAATCGTCAATTTTCTTTGTTGGTGTTTTTAATTCATACATAATTTTAAATTTTAAGTTTTTAATAAATAAAAAAGGTGTGATATTTTTCTCTATCACACCTCAAATATACTACATTTATTTTTATAAAAAAAATTGGATTACAATTTTTCAAGAGTTTCAATAATCCTTCTTGATTCTCTAGCGATAACTGAAGTGTCCTGATCCTTAAACAATTCAACATAAGCGTTAAACAAAACATTTGCGTTGATGGTGAAGTCAGTAACCTTATTAAGGTTTTCGGCTGTCAAATTAAATGATAAATCATTATAATTCTTCATAAAACCATAATTGTAAGCCAGCCTTTTACCTAAGGCACGAAGTTTCAATTCAACACTCTTAATAACCTTACCTTCTTCATTGAAGAGAATGGTTTTAACGAAGTTTACAATACTAACATTTTTGTTTTTAAGATCATCAATAGTCTTAACGTGAAAGTCAATGTCCATATTGAAGTTAATCAAATTGTCTGAGAAAGATTTGATCTTATCTGGAAGTGAACATTTGTAATGCTTGTTACAAAAACTTGTTAAAATTGTGTAAGATTTTGGATTCTTACCTTTTTCAGTCTTAACTAAACCAACATTCATAGATAACGCTCTTGATTTGTCAGTTGAATTAACAATACTGATCATTTTTTCATACCTCTCATTGTCAATATATAACTCGTCACCTACCAAGATAATTTCCTGAACACCACTAGCAGCTTTAAGCCTGTATTTTTCTGGTGCGAAATAATTCAAAATCTCAGATAAAATTGATTTTGAGAAAGTTGTGAAGTCAAAATTGTAATAGATTTTAGAAACATCTACCCTACAAATTTCACGACCATCATAACTAGTTACTAGAGAACCACCATCCAATACATTAGAGAACTTATCTAAATCCTCATTAACCTTAACTGAATCAAATACTTTACTAACTGCTACTAATCTACCTGGAAAATAAAACCTGTTTCTCATATCGCTTCTTTTTATTTGATTTGTTTGACACTACAAAGATACAATAAATTCCTAACATACCAAACTATTTCTTCAATTTATTTAAAAAATTATTAAAATTAATATCTGATAATTCTTCCAATTTCATTTTACGATACTGCCTTTCAGAAACAAAATATTCATTGATAATTTCCAATGTTGTGAATTCTTTTGAACCATCTTTATCTTCTATAATAATATCAACCAATATACTTTTAATAGTATAAGATTTACCTTTTTGAAACCTTATGGTAGTTTCAAAAATATCTTTTTTTAACTTATCAGTAAGAAACTCATTCATTTCATCCTCATTCATTTCATCAATAAGTTTACCCTTATATGCAAATCCATTTCCAAGAATTCCAATTTTAGTTCCAATACTTTTATAATGAGTTTCTTCAAGATCCTTGATACAATATATTTTATCCCCTTTTTTCATATGATGTTTTTATAACGTGTAAAGATAACAAAAAAATAAATAAAATCAAACGTATCTTGCCTGTTTTTTTGACTTTTTTTTGAAAAATGTTTTTAATATATAAATAAAAAGTATAAAAAAGTATTAAGTAAAAAAATATAAAAGTGAATTTTTCTACAAAAATATTTTAATATATACCATAAAAAATAATTTAAAAATTATGCCAATCAAAGACAAAGATTTCGGAAAATACAAAAGACCAGGTATATTCATTGAAGAGATTGATAGTAGTATTATATCACTTCCAATTCAGGACGTACTTATAAACTTAGTACCTGGCTTTTCTAAAAAGGGACCTTTCAACGCACCAATTTATGTTACAAATCCAACAGATTTTACGGCAATTTTTGGTGACGACGATAGAAGATTAGAAAATAAAGGCTCATTTTTCCACAAAACAGTAAAACAAATGTTAAAAAATGGACCAGTTTGGGCGTTAAATCTCTTAGCTACAAACCCAAATAGAGATAAGGTTGACTGGCAATCTATCTCTGTATCATCACAATATCAAAATGGTAGCGTTACCAGATCAGCTTATGAATCATTCTATAACAGACAAGACTTCTGGGAGAGAGATACTGACGCTTTTCTAAACGTAGTTAAATCTAATAATTTTGGTGTTCAAGATAACCAGAGATTATTCCACATAACCAACATGGCAGATAAAGATATTACTGTGTTTATGTTTAAATCTTCTGTCACAGGATTCGACGTAACTGCCGAAGAATGGTACGGTGATAGAACACAAGTTCCTGCATATATTGACTACAGAGAATGGATTTCAGACTATTTAGTTACTGTTGTAGTTGTAGCTGGTGACTGGTCAGATTATAGAATATTAAGCAATGATACTACATTTAGTAAATACTTTAATAGAAACGGTTTAATTAAAACACAAGTTAGTAACTTCCTTACCGAAAGAACAGTAACTATACTTGGCAAATACGACGTTTCTCTAATACCATATTTCAAAGACTTAAATAATAGAGATATGTATATTAAAACCGTTATTAATAACAACACAGATAAAAATGGTTTATTCTGTACTTATAACGAAGACTCATTACTTGAAGCAGACTTCAAACTTGGTAACCTTGATGTTATCGGTGACGTTATCGTAGGACAAGATATTACTAACATAAAATTCATGTCATACGACACAACACTTAAAGAAGCATTAACTTATACTCAAAAATATCTTGACTCAAGCAATAACGTTATTACAACCAACGTTAATAGTTATGAATTACCAAGCGGACAAACAGAAAGAGTATTACTTGACGCAGCTAGTAGAAGTGGTGTTTATATGAACGGAAATGTATATCAAATTTATTTCAATACTGGTACTACATCTTTTACCGCTAATACAGGTGATACACTAACAGTTGGATTCTTAGGAGATACAATTCCATACTTTGTATTAAATGGTACACTTTATTCTGGATTCACATCACAAGACTTACAACTTAGTGGAATTTCTTACCAATACGGTTCTAGATATGATGTACTTTATCTTGTTGCTGGTAGCAATACAGTTAATGTATTATATGGTATACCATCAAATACTATGACTGGAGCAATTAAGCCAGATTATACAAATACATTAGATAGCACAATTATTTTAGGATCTGTACATATTGTAAATGCCGCTGATTCTGGAACAACATTAACATACGACGCAGTAACAGTTAACGAAACAGCAAGTCCTTATATTCCTTACGATCAAATCGCAGGTTATGGATTAAATGTAACCGATGGTTCTGATTCAATGGGTACTTATATGAGCATCGAATTTGTAGGTACATCAGGTAAAACTGGTACTTATGACGACTATCATTACCTTAGATCATTACAAGGATTCTTTGAAATTTATGACAAAGTTTCATTAGCAAGTGTTCTAGTAGAATCTGGATCAACTGGTGATTTCATGGATGGTAATAAAGTTCCTGTTACAACAGCAGTTCCATTCGGTCCAACATCATTAACAAACGCAAGTATCAAAATTTATGTTGATGGTCCTGAAAAATGTCACGTAGGTAATGCATTCTTATTATACTATCACGATGATGAATTCTTATTACACGACCAAGTTATTGATACTGACACTCTTAAAACAAGATTTGATGCATTAGGAACTTCAACTTACACAGGTATAGTCGCAACTTATTCACAATTATATCAAGACTATTACAATGGCGTGATAAACAACTTAGATTACTTCTATATTAACAACAATAGCGGTACAACTAATAAGATTTTCTTAAAAATGTTCTTAGACCAAAACAATCTATTAACAGTGAACTTCTTGTCAGCTACTAATCCAGATGTTATTTACAGAGTTAATCAAGATGATTGGATTCTTTCTAACAAATATAACAATCAATTAATTGTTCACTCAAATAAATCTAATTGGGAACAATCACTTGAAATTCAAAATTGGTTTGGTGAAAATCTTACAACTTGCCAACAAATCTGGGTTGATAAAAATAGATACTCAGACGTTACAAAAGGTAGTTTCTTAGCAGCGTATTACGACGAAGCATATTATCAAGCACCAAACGGTGAAGGATACCTTGAAGGATCAGTACCTAGAAAATTAACAAGAATCATAAATGTTAAAAACGACCCTAACAACGTTGATCTTAAAATTCTTTATACTGACGCACCTATTGATATTCAAGATTTTGATATAATTACAGGTTCAACTGAAGTTTCTTATCAAACATTTGTATATCCAGAAGTTGATGTTTATGTTGATGAATATAAAGCTTTGAAAATTTCTCCATTCATCGTAAGCCCTGATTCTATACCAAA
>Ga0209083_1004021_pt1 | contig 11668 bp, 10 predicted proteins | sample AM7aDNAmetaG_FD_184132 | JGI IMG/M metagenome (GOLD analysis project Ga0209083, IMG submission 184132) | Freshwater microbial communities from Finland to study Microbial Dark Matter (Phase II) - AM7a DNA metaG (SPAdes) (version 3) | ecosystem: Environmental > Aquatic > Freshwater > Lake ...
AATATTTCAGTGTGAACCATAAGTCGCTTTTTTGATTACTGTCATGAGTCAAACGTAGACCCTTTTTTCGGCTAAATAAATTGCGAATTACTCCATGACAAAACCTGGCCATTGTTGTATATTTTAGCTATGGCAAATATCTCCTTACTGCTGAGCAAAACAAACCCGTTTCTTAAAAACCGTGCGAAGCGTCAGGAAGGGCTTATCAGAACGGTCATATCATCCTCTGCTATCGAAGGCATTCATGGGGTGGTTATTTCCGAAACTGATTTTCCCTGCAAAAAAAGTTCTACTTCTCGCCGTAAATCTTCTTCGTCCGCGAAAACACCTCGCTAAATATTTTTTCCATGGGCGTATAATCTCTGCTTAATCCTGCCAGGACAGCAGAAAAGTATTCCTCCTTTTTGCCCCCTTCAATATCAGAATAATCAAGCAGGGGCAGCCCTGCCTGCAAAGCCATGAGCGTGGCAAGCAGTCGGGAAACTCTGCCGTTGCCTTCCCGGAATGGGTGTATGAGCAGCAGTTCGACATGCACGATAGCCAGAGCCTCGGCGATCCTACTATTTACATTGACACATAACAACCTCCATTTTATAGTCTATTTATCCCAAACCGAACACCTATCATTTAGCTGTTTCAGTTCAATATTTCAAAGTTGGTCAGTAAGACTACATCTCCTGGGGCTCACGATTAAACCGTGGGGTATAAAAGGGGTTATAAGCATGTCTATGGAAGCCATTAGCCGACTGGAAATAAGCCGAAAGGAACTCCTCGACCTCGGGTTACGGAACCCTCTGATTAATCACCGTCAGCGCGCAAAACAAATCAAAATAGTAGATGAACTCGCCACCGAGATATATCGTCTGCTCGTTATCGAAGGTCGACAGATGAGCTTTAGTGCCTTACCCGTGGATATGGTCAAGGCACTTGCCGAGCGAGAAAGTAGCGATGAAGCTGATGCCGTTAATTGGGAAGACCTATTGGCTCAACCGGGGGATGCGCTGCAGGAGGGGGATTTGGCGGCCCGACATACCGATACCAAACTGCAAACCACCATGGTGTCAGAGAAATTGCAGACACGCCTACTTTCCATCCATAACGATGCGCGTACCTATCTCGAAGAGCAAGGAGTAAATATTTTGTTCTTGGCATTGGGGTTTTTATATTGGTACGAGGAGCCATCCGCCATGGAAGCGCGTCGCGCTCCACTGCTACTCATCCCTGTGGAGCTTGAACGCACCAATGCTCAGAACCGTTTTTGCGTTTCCTACACCAACGAGGATATTGGCGACAACTTATCTCTTATAGAGAAACTTAAAAGTGAGTTCAATATTGAACTACCCAAAATTGAAGATAGCGAAGAACTGCATCTTGATAGTTATTTCGCTGCAACAGCGGAAACTATCAACAAAAATGAACGTTGGCATGTCGAAGCAAACGAAATGACTTTGGGGTTCTTCTCTTTTGGTAAATTCCTTATGTATAAGGATCTTGATCCAAAGTGCTGGCCGGAGAATGAAAGTTGTGGTGGTTTTTCCATTCTGGAATGCCTTCTGACCGATGGCCTGCGTGAGCCATGCACTAGCTTTTGTGATGAAACCTACATTGATGAGGTGCTGTCACCTGCCGATATACACCAGGTCAAAGACGCAGACAGTACTCAGATTCTTGCCATTCTGGACGTGAATGCCGGCCGTAACTTAGTATTGCAAGGACCACCGGGTACCGGAAAATCGCAGACTATCACCAATATTATCGCAGAGTGCATTGGCAATGGGCGCAAAGTGCTTTTTGTTTCCGAAAAAATGGCTGCATTAGATGTGGTTAAACGCCGACTTGATGAGGTAGGCCTTGGAGATGCGGTTTTAGAGTTACATAGTAACAAGACTAACAAAAAGGCGATATTGGCAGAACTTGACCGTACACTACATCAAGGGCGCCCAGTGGTGAAAGACCCGTCTGACGATATTGAAACCCTCACCCGTTTACGTGATGAACTCAACGCTTATTGTTCTGCCGTTAACAAGCCAATTGGGAAGACACATACAAACTTTATCAATGCACTAGGCTTTGCAATGCAGCATCATTTGGGGGATCTTAATGCTAGGCCATTCGAATTTGGGCCAATGAGCGAATGGTCAGAGTCGGACTATCGTACGGCACGGATGCAAGTTGAGAGCCTAGATCGACATTTAGCCGAAGCAGGACCACCTAAAAAAAACCTTTTCCGATTTAGTCGCTTGACAGAATTTCTTCCCTCGCAGCGTTCCAGGCTAGAAAAGTTACTGGAAGAAGGAAGTGAGGATTCGGGGGCGTTATTGTCCGTTGCAATTAACTTAGCTAAGGTTATGGGGCTACAGAGGCCTGCACATAGGAATGAGATAGGTGTTATTTGCCGGGCCGCCCGTCGTGCAATGGAGGCCCCCCATCTCGATGGGTTAACCCTAACTTCCGGTGAATGGCAAGCAAGGTGTGATGATCTTTCAGCCTTGTTTATTGCCGGTAAAAAATTAAGTCATGCTCATGCTAACTATGATGATTGGCTGATCGACGAGGCGTGGCAACAGGACTTAATAGAGATACGGCAGCATTATGTAAACAAAGGAGGCAAATGGTGGCGTTTACTGTCGGGAGATTTTCGTCGTACAAAATCTCGGCTTCAAGGCTTGTGTCGAAAGTCACTTCAAAAAAATGTAGTTGCAACTATTGAAATGATTGACGCCGTTATCGATAGTCAGAAACATTATAAGCGGTATCAGGAATTATCGAGTTTAGGAGCTTCGCTATTTGGTGCCCAATGGAAAAAAGAAGATTCGGATTGGGAAGTATTGGAAAAACTTACAGAATGGGTTGTTCTCCTTTACCGTGACGTGGGCAATGGTGTGGTGCCAGAGAGCATCTTGAATTTTCTTTCTGGCTCACCAAAGGTAGACAAACTCAAAGAAGGGGTAAAGATTGTAGAGGCCAGCCTACAGAAACATGAGCAAAGCATGGAGCAGGTGACTAGTTTGCTGCAGCTCAAGCTAAGTGATGAGGTTAAATCTCATTGGAATCTTACACTTAAGCAACAATATGTCGTGCTAGACGATTGGCGCAAACACATTGACGACCTATTGCATATGGTTCGTTTCAATCAGCTTGCCAATGAGCTTACAGCGCGAGGGTTAGAGTTTGTCATAGCCGTTTCTAATGATTGGGCACATGGAAAAGGAACCTTGTTGCGGCTTCTCGACTACAGTTGGTACAACGGCTTGGTAGAAAAAGCTTATGTTGAATCACCCAGTATCAAAATATTCGATCGAGCCCAACATACCCAGATAGTAAAGGAATTCTCCCGCCTCGATCGACTTTTGTTTCAACATAATCAAGCGCGCCTTGCAGCACTTCATTGGAAGTCAATTCCCCAACTGAGTGGTGGTGGTGGTGGTGAACTTCAAATTATCAGCCGCGAGATCAATAAAAAGCGCAGACAAATGCCTATTCGCAAGCTGATAAGTCTGGCTGGCCGGGCAGTCCAAGCAATCAAACCAGTGTTCATGATGAGTCCCATGTCTATAGCTACTTATGTTCCATCGGGTTCACTGCAATTTGATTTAGTAGTGTTCGACGAGGCCAGTCAAGTCAAGCCGGTTGATGCGTTTGGTGCAATTATGCGCGGTAGCCAAACGATAGTTGTGGGCGATAGCAAGCAGCTTCCGCCTACCAGTTTTTTTGATAGCATAGCGGATAGTGATGATGAGGGAAATTTCGAAAATATTGGGGACATGGAGAGTATACTCAGCCTGTTCTTGGCTAAAGGGGCTCCCGAGCGTATGCTGCGTTGGCACTATCGTAGCCGTCATGATTCGCTAATAGCCGTCTCAAACAATGAATTTTACAATAATCAGCTCGTGGTATTTCCAAGCCCTGGCTTAAATCCCATTGCGCGTGGCCTCAGACTTCATCATTTAGCGGATACGGCCTATGACCGGGGCAAAACCAGGACCAATCCTGATGAGGCCAAAGCAGTAGCTAGAGCTGTCTTGGAGCACGCCAAGTCCTACCCTGATCTGACACTGGGTGTGGTCGCATTTAGCACCGCTCAGCGTGATGCTATCGAACTCCAACTTGAACTTTTACGGCGTGCTGATTTAAGTTGCGAGCCCTTTTTCTGCACCAATCTTCGCGAGCCATTTTTCGTCAAAAATCTGGAAAACGTACAGGGTGATGAACGGGATGTAATTTTCATCAGTATCGGATATGGCAAGACCGCTGAAGGCTATATGACAATGAGCTTCGGCCCCTTGAATCGCGATGGGGGCGAACGACGTTTGAATGTTCTTATTTCAAGGTCTCGGCTTGCCATGGATGTTTTCTCTAACTTCAAAGCCGATGATATCGATCTGAACCGCACTATGGCCAGGGGCGCTGTTGCGCTGAAAAATTTTCTAGCATATGCCGAGTCTGGCATAATTCAACAGCCATACAGTTCAGGGAAAGAGCCCGACTCCCCTTTTGAGGAAGAGGTAATCAAATCTTTGATACAAAACGGTATTGATGTGGAGCCTCAGGTTGGCACAGCAGGTTTTTTTATTGATATAGCCGTTAAGGATCAGGAAAATCCGGGGCGATATATTCTCGGTATAGAATGTGATGGTGCAACATATCATAGTTCTCGATCTGCCCGAGACCGTGATAGACTGCGCCAGGAAGTATTGGAGGGTTTAGGTTGGCGGTTGCATCGGATATGGAGCACCGAATGGTATCGCAATCAAGTACACGAATTGGAACGGGCACTGGCTGCTATCCAAAAGGCAAAGCAGGATTATAAAAACCGTATCGATGCTAAGGACTCTGAATTTTTACCTGTTGAAAATGCTGCTCCTATAGTTAGAGAAAAAGCCACTCAACATTCAGATGTATCAAACGGTCCATCGGTTCTGTATAAGCAGGCCGTGGTAAATATCCCGCTAGGGATCAAAGAACTTCATGAACTTGATGAACAGGAATTATTTCTGTTCGTTTACCAAGTGGTTAAGATGGAATGGCCTATCCACAAAAGTGAGTTAATCCATCGTATTACCGAAGGGGCTGGTCTCATGCGTTCTGGTAACCGCATTCAGTCTGCAGTAGAAAGTGCAATTAACTACGGCGTTGAGTGTAAAGAAATTAGACAGCTGGGGGATTTTATTTGGGATAAAGAATTGAAAAATCCCGTGGCGAGGGATCGCTCTTTATTAGATGCTTCATCAAAACGCATTGAATTCGTCTCTCCCGAGGAAATTAAGGCGGCCATCAGGCAAGAAGTGAAGAGGAGTTTTTCACTTAGTGAAGCTGAAATAATATTAAATGCAGCACGTGCCTTAGGCTTCCATCGGGTTACGGCTTCAGTGAAAAAATCATTAATTAAGCAGTTGGCCTACTTAGTTAAGGTTGGGGTGCTTGTTCCACGCAATGGCAAAATTTCATTTGACAGTAAGTGCATCACAGAAATCCTTCCATAGTGTAGACCAGGGTCCAGATCTTCAATAGTCAATTAAAAGGTTTGGGGCAAATCCTGGGCGTTGTTGTCAAAGCTCACGAACTTAAAATATACTTCGCGGGTTTTGGGGGAATCAAAAATAACAGGCGCCTATTGTTCGGGAAGGATAGATCACAACGAAAGCGCCGTTAAAAGCCGGCAAGTCTTGTATGTTTTTAACAGGCTTTTTTGAAAACCGGTATCGAAGCAATCTCTTGTTCAAGTTGATCCTGCGGGAAAGACAAGGGGCCGGATCTTCAATAGTCAATTAAAAAGGTAGGGGGGCAGATCCGGAGCGTTGTTGACAAAGAAACAAATTAAAATATGCTACAAAGGCATTGGGGGAAGCACCTGTTTTCAAGTTAATCAAGACTATTCAACGTATCCTTGAAAAATTTTTAAAGCATATCGAAGGCGCCGACGGATTATTTGAAATCCGGATCGAGTTTGGCGGGAATGCGCACAGAATATTCTGCTGCTTTGATGGCGGCAGCCTTGTTGTTTTACTTAATGCTTTTCAAAAAAAGGCGCGGAAGACTCCCGCACGAGAGATCGGTCTTGCCGCAAAACTCATGAAAGAATATTTTGAACATAATGGTAAAATATGAAAAACGTAAAATTAAAAGCTGCTAAAAATTTTGATGAACTGCTGGAAATCAAATACGGCAAAATCGGTGCGCCGAAACGAGATGCCTTTGAACAGAAAGCGCAGTATTTTGTCATAAGTGAAATGCTTAAAGCCGCCAGGCTGGAGGCTCACCTCACACAGGAGCAGCTTGCAGCAAAAATAGGCACAAAAAAAAGCTATATCTCACGTGTTGAAAACGGAAAAGCCGATATTCAGCTCTCTACACTGTACAGAATTTTTGAAGACGGCCTTGGGAAGCGAGTCAGCCTGCTGATTGCATGATAGAGGGGAAGAAAAGGATTGGGATATCCTGGCCGTTGTTGTCAGAAAAGACAAGGGGCCGGATCTTCAATAGTCAATTAAAAGGGTTGTGGACCGTTATGGGGCGTTGTTGACAAAGCACCCAAACTAAAACATGCAGCGAGGTCTTTGGGGGAATCAGGAACAACTTTCAGAAATCGGGAACACCCTTAATTAACTGCTTTGCTACGGCGGACTTCACCTTCGGAACCACTGCTAAAATGAGGATCAAATCCTCATTTTGACACTCCAAACACAAATTGAAAAAACATATATTGCAACATGTTAACTTATAAGTTATCAACATACATATGGAGAAAGAGCGCGAAATCATATTCTATGGCGAACACTTTGTGCGATACTATCTGTAGCTGCCTGCTCGGTTGCAGGAAAAAATCGAATATGTTTTCAAGTTAATCAAGACTGTTCAACGTATCCCCGAAAAATTTTTAAAGCATATCGTAGTCGCCGACGGATTATTTGAAATCCGGATCGAGTTTGGCGGGAATGCGCATAGAATATTCTGCTGCTTTGATGGCGGCAGCCTGGTTGTTTTACTTAATGCTTTTCAAAAAAAGGCGCAGAAGACTCCCGCACGAGAGATCGATCTTGCCGCAAAACTCATGAAAGAATATTTTGAACATAAGGGTAAAATATGAAAAACGTAAAATTAAAAACTGCTAAAAACTTTGATGAACTGCTGGAAATCAAATACGGCAAAATCGGTGCGCCGAAACGAGATGCCTTTGAACAGAAAGCACAGTATTTTGTCATAAGTGAAATGCTTAAAGATGCCAGGCAGGAGGCTCATCTCACGCAGGAGCAGCTTGCAGCAAAAATAGGCACAAAAAAAAGCTATATCTCACGTGTTGAAAACGGAAAAGCCGATATTCAGCTCTCTACACTGTACAGAATTTTTGAAGACGGCCTTGGGAAGCGAGTCAGTCTGCTGATTGCGTGATAGAGTGGAGAAAAGAATTTGGAGATCCGGGGCGTTGTTGTCAAAGCACACGAACTTAAAATATGCTTCGCGGGTTTTGGGGGAATCAAAAATAACAGGCACCTCTTATTCAGGAAGGATAGATCACAACGAAAGCGCTTCACGTCTTGTGTGTTTTTAACAGGCTTTTTTGAAAACCGGTATCGAAGCAATCTCTTTTTCAAGTTGATCCTGCGCGCACTCCAGATCGTAGCGATCCTGCAGATTTAGCCAGAACTGCGGTGTCATATTGAAATATTTGCCAAGACGCAAGGCGGTATCGGCTGTAATTGAGCGCTTTGCCCGAATAATTTGAGAAATTCGGATCGGGGCTACATGAATATCCTTGGCAAGCCTGTACTGCGTTATTGCCTGCGGCTCCATAAATTCTTCACAAAGGATTTCACCAGGGTGAATGGGGGGCAGTTTATTGTATTTCACGGCTTTCTTCTTTAACTGCTTTTCTTTGGGGTTCGCAGGGGCTTTCGGAGGACGGCAGGTTTGGGTTTTAATGGTGGTTTGCTTACCCAAAGAAGCGCTCATAGTCATCGTGATTTCCGATCCAAAACCAAGTTACCGTATCATCATCAAGCAGGCCTAATGCTCGTACACCTAACGTGATTCTGACTGACCAGATACCTTCTTCACTGTTTATGCATTTAAAACGAAGAGATGGGTGAAAAGGATCTTCAGCCCAAAGCCGGTAGGCCTTTCTTGTGCGCTTACGGGTATTCAAGTCAAGCTTCTTGTAGGTCTCCCAGAAAGAAGGCAATGAGTGCGATTTCACAGCTTTTCCGTGTCCAGCGGTTTTGCCTTGCCTTGGGTAATTTCTTTCCGCGCCTGTCTTGCGGCTGCAATAAGTTTGCTCTGAGACTTTCCAATAGAGTCATTCCACTTGATTTCGTCTCGTATATCCGCAATATATTGCTGCATATGCTCCAGGGCTAGTTCCTGCATAGGTTCCGGGAGAGATTCAATCATTTTTGTTATAGTTATACTTGTACCCGTCTGCATGGTTTTGTCCTCCTGACTGTTACTTCTTAAATTTTAAACTTGATCATGCATAATGTCAATAAATGAAGTCGACATAAAAAAACGGCGGTTTTTTCAACCCGCCGTTTTTTTATAATTTTGGAATAGACTTCACAGTCCCGCGTCTTTGAGCATAGCGCCGAGCACTTTCGCGGAATCAAAATACTCTTTGGCTATATCATAGGCTGCTTTAGCATGGCGGCTCCAGTCGCTACGGATGGCCTCAATACCAGCAAGCGCCTCATCAATTGTTGTAAAGGCCAGCACACCCTCTCCTGTGGGAATAAAATCGCTGAATCCCGTATCCTGCACCACCACGGGCCGGCCGGCTGCCATATAGCAGGCGCTGCGGCAGGAGAACCAGCCGCTTCGGGTGGCCACATAGGCGTTTTTGGCCATGCTGAATTCGGCCATGCTGTTCTGAATATAATCGCGGTATATCCACGGTGTGCTGGACATATCATAGCCGTCAACCAGCTTCCACCCGTAGTCTGCAAGCTTTTCCTTTGGCGCCTTGCCGCCGCCCAGGGCAAGCTCCAGAGTGGCGCTGGTGCGCTTGGGCAGATCGATAAATTTTTCAAACTCCACATTCTTGCCGCCATACTCAACACCGTTGACCACCGGCCCCTTCTCAACCGGCTGCCATGAAAGCACCGTGGTGAAAAGCTCGCGCGTGAAGGCGGCCTCTGTTTTCCAGCAGTCTATCACGATGGGCTGCCGCGTCGGCCGCCAGGTGAAAATGTCCGCGGGCACCCGGCAGGTGTCTTTGCCCACATGCTCGCCGAAGGAAAAATGCGCATCGTAGCATTTCATCTTCTCGACGGACTGGCGCTGCTTTTCATCAGCCGTGCCCGCAACAAAGGCAGGAATGCTTGTCTGGGTGTAAAGGGGATCGGAATCAAGCAGTATCTTCATGGGGATTTTTGCATACTCTTCACGAAGCTGACAGGTGGTTGAGATGTTGATGAAAACGTCTGCCCGCTGCACCACGGCCTGCAGCTGCTCGCGCGTCAGGCCCCAGTGGTTGTCATGCGTGTCGCGAAAGCAGAAACGGTTTTCAAGCCCCGGCTCAAGTCGTTTGAGGCAGTCGGCCAGATAGGCTGCATTGGCGCTTGCATCATCGGTAAAGGTGCCCTGCAGCGGGTCGAAGGTCCAGTTGCCCGAATCCTCAAGATAATAGGCGTCATGCCCCATGCGGACAAAGCCCAGCAGATACTGCAGATAGTCCCACGCAACACCACCTATCGGGAACGTTGCGGCCATGCCCGTAACAATGATTGTCTGTTTTTTCATGAACGCTGCCCTGCTATGATCTGCAGCTCCGGCCGCAGTGGTTTTTTGCTGTACTGCATATCGTGAAGCCGGGCAAATTCGCCGCCTTTTGCAAGAAGCTCTTCAAAGGTGCCTGCTTCGATGATTTTTCTTTCCTTGATGACCAGAATCAGATCGGCCCGCTTCATCATGGAAAGCCGGTGCGCGATCACAAAGGTGGTGCGGTGTTTAATAAGACGCTCCATGCCTTCCATGATAAGGGCTTCTGTCTCGGTGTCCAGGGCCGAGGTCGGCTCGTCGAGAATAATAACCGGCGCATCTTTCAAAAAAGCGCGGGCGATGGAGATGCGCTGGCGCTGGCCTCCCGAAAGATTGCCGCCCTTTTCAGCAAGCACGCTGTCATAGCCCTGCGGAAGCGCCACAATAAAATCATGGGCATTGGCAAGCTTTGCAGCATGCACCACCTCATCAAGCGTAGCATTTTTTCTCCCATAGGCGATGTTTTCGCGAATGCTCATGGGGAAAAGCTGCGTATCCTGAAGCACAACGGCAATCTGCTCCCGAAGGCTTTTAAGTGTCACGGCCTTCAGGTCCTGGCCGTCAATAATGATGGCGCCATGCTGCGGATCAAAAAATCTCAGCAGCAGGCTCACAAGCGATGTTTTCCCCGCACCGGTCTGCCCCACGACGGCAACCATCGACCCGCCGGGACAGGTGAAATTGACTCCCTCCAGAACCGGGCGCTCGGGGTTGTAGCCGAAATACACATTCTTATAGCTGACTTCGCCTTTTGCGATCTGGAGCGGCTTTGCATGAGGCAGCTCTTTCACCGACTGATCAGTGTCCAGGATGTCCATGACGCGCTGGGCCCGCGACAGCGATGAGCGCACATTTGCAACCGTATCCGACAGTGAATTGACGGGCGAATAGAGTGCGGCAAGATAGGCTATAAAGACCAGCAGCTCACCGGTTGTGAGCGCCCCCTCAAGCACATGGCGCACGCCCACATACAGAACAAGGGCCGTTCCTGCTGCTGTCAGCGAGTTCACCAGCCATCCATAGATTGTCTGCAGGGAATACAGCGAAAGCTTTCGGTCAAAGGAGGTCTGGCTTTCCGTGACGAAGCGGGTGCGCTCTTTATCCTCGCGGGCGAAAGCCTGCACGAGCGATATGGATGAAAAAATCTGCTCGACTGTTGAGTACAGCTGGCTCTCTATGGTGCATGACTCGGTCGAAAGATTGCCGATGCGCTTGCTGACCCGGGAAATGACCAGAAAGAGCAGCGGCGCGACACCTACGGCATACAGGGTCAGCTCGGGATCAAGCTGCAGCAGGATAATAAGCATGCCGACGAGAAGCGCCGAGCTTGTCAGAGAGGTAAATATGCCGTTCATCAGAAGCGTCTGCACGGCATAGGTGTCGCCCATGAGCCGGTAGATGAGATCGCCTGTGGGCCGCTGCTGATGAAACAGCAGCGACTGGCGCTGCAGATGATCAAACAACTCGCAGCGGAAGTCCTGCACCATGTTCTGGCCGATGCGGATGGTAAGATAATTGTTTAACAGCTGCACCAGCCCCGTCGTGATATGCGTAAAAAGCAGCAGCCCCAGCACGATAGCTAGCTGCATGCCTGTTGCTATGGCGCCAAAGGAAATTTCGCGGCCATAGACAATAAACGGCTGTTTGCCGATAATCTGGTCGACAGCCATCTTGAGGGGCCAGGGCTTTAAAAGCTCTAATGCGCTCACAAGCCCGACAAGACACAGGGAGAATATGAATGTTGCGCGATAGGGTTTTAAATATGACAGGAGGCGGCGAAAAACCTGCACGTGCTATACCGTCCCTTCAAAATCGGGCTGCGCCTGAGCGGCAATTTCCCCGTCAGCCGTATCGGCGAGAAGCTCTGCGGCAGCGCTGTGACTTTCCATAAACCGGTGTATGATGATCGATACGATGG
>Ga0209083_1004027_pt1 | contig 11653 bp, 10 predicted proteins | sample AM7aDNAmetaG_FD_184132 | JGI IMG/M metagenome (GOLD analysis project Ga0209083, IMG submission 184132) | Freshwater microbial communities from Finland to study Microbial Dark Matter (Phase II) - AM7a DNA metaG (SPAdes) (version 3) | ecosystem: Environmental > Aquatic > Freshwater > Lake ...
CGCATCACGCTTCGCCGCCAGTACCTTGTACGCATCCTCCTTCACCTGCGTCACCTTGTCTGACAACGCCGATTGAATCTGCGCCTTCTTCAACTCCGTCTTCAGCTCCAGCACCGGCAAACTCTCCTGCATCCCCGGCACCGTCGGCGGCGCCGGCGCAACCGGAGGCACCGGCGCAGGCACGGTCGGCGGCACCGGCAACGGCTTGTACTGACCCATCGCCCCCATCTCATAGCCCAAAATCCCAAACCCCGGCACCGCCCCAATCACCGCCACGATTATCACCTTACGAAGCGACATAAGATCCTCCTTAATGTGTGTAAAACCATGAAATCAACCGAACTCATTACCATACCACTGATAACTTCCCATTTCCTCGTTTTCTCAAAATTCATCAGACCCACCGCCTTCAAACATTGGAACACAGAACGCTCATTTCCCACTTCGATTCATTCTTCCCCTCATTTCCGCTACAATGCCCTGTTCGCCCGCGCCGCCCATATCGGGTTTCGCGTTTCATGTTCCGCGTTTCGAGTTTCACATGATCCCCATCGTCGCCATCGTCGGCCGTCCCAATGTCGGGAAGTCCAGCCTGCTGAACTTCCTCTCGGGACGGCTCATTTCCATCGTCGACCCCACCGCCGGCGTCACCCGCGATCGCATCTCCACCCCCATCACCGTTGGCAACAAGATTTTCGAACTCACCGATACCGGCGGCTATGGCATCGTCGATAAGGACAACCTCACCGCCGACATCGAACTCCAAATCGCCCTGGCCATCGACGAAGCCCAACTCATCCTCTTCGTCGTCGACGCCAAGGCCGGCATCATCGGCCTAGACCGTACCGTCGCCCAATACCTCCGCGGAAAAGACAAGAAAGTCCTCCTCGTCGCCAACAAGGCCGACGGGGCAAAAATCGAAATGTCCACCGCGGAATTTTACTCCCTCGGCTTCGGCGAACCGCTCTCCATTTCCTGCGTCACGCGCCAGGGCAAAACCAAACTGCTCGACAAGATCGTCTCCAGCCTCAATTTCAAAGATGCTGAACCCCAATCCACTCCCGAAATGAAAATCGCCATCGTCGGCAAACGCAACGCCGGCAAATCCACCCTCGTCAACACGCTCGCCGGCCAGCCCCGCGTCATCGTCTCCGAAGTCCCCGGCACCACCCGCGATTCCGTCGACGTCCGCTTCGAACGCGAAGGCAAAAGCTTCCTCGTCATCGATACCGCCGGCGTCCGCAAAAAAGCCAAGATCACACGCGACGACCTGGAATTCTACGCCTTTCACCGCGCCCAGCGATCCATTCGCCGCGCCGATGTCGTATTCCTGCTCATCGACGCAACCTGTGACATGGGCGATGTGGATCAGAAAATCGCGGCATACGTCGCCCAGGAGCAGCGCCCCTGCGTGGTGGTCGTGAACAAATGGGACCTCGTGGAAAACCAGACGGACCCCGAAAAATACGAAGCGTATATAGGGTCGGTGCTGCCGGCCTTGGATTATGCCCCCATCGCGTTCATCTCTGCCAAGCTGGAAAACAACATTGAAAACCTGATCCGCCTGGCGCAGATCATGCATGAGCAATCGGGCACACGTTTGGGGACCAGCCAACTCAATCAGGCTCTCGTAGATATTCTCGCCTTGCGCGGGCCGTCCTCTCCCACCGCCAAGAAGGTGAAGGTCTATTACGCCACCCAGATTGATGTGAAACCTCCAACGATCGTGCTCTTCGTGAACGATCCCGATCTCGTGACTGAGGAATACCGGCGATTCTTTGTACGCCAACTGCGCGAACGCCTGCCGTTTTCCGAGGTACCAATCAAGTTGGCGGTCCGCGGGCATCATCGCAGTTTCGACCGGACGCGCAACGCCTACACCGACCAGGCGCCCAAGACTCCGCAAGATTCTGCACCACGCAAATCCGCCCCGCGCAAGGGCCGCTCGAACCGGTCGCAATCCCCTTCCAAAGGCCCGGCAAAAAGCCGTAGCCGCCGCGAACGCTAATCTTCGCTGCGGCAACGTTTCAGTAGTGGGCAAACTTTCGCGGCAACGTGCCTCGCGCAACTCTTGCCTACGCCGATATTAACGGCAACTTCGCCGCCCTGCTTTCTTGACCGGCACCCGGGACGGTAGGTACGATTGCGTAATGCGCAACGCGCGACCGCGTTGCCGGTATTTTGGAAGTTTCGTTGGTCCATCCGTCCGATCATCCGTTTGTCCCTCGCTCACTCGATGGTTTCTCGAGTGTCCGGAGACCTGCAAAAGAGTTTGGTGCCGAATGAAAAAATCGTGGTCGTTTTCTTCGCCGTTCAGCGTGATGCTGGTAATCTCGCTGGCGCTGGCCGCGGGCTTGCTGGCGAATCATCTTGCAGCCCGTGCCGGGGCAGTGCCGAAAGACATCCCGCCGGCGCCGAAGGTGGGCGTGGATTACGCCGATCAGATTTCGCGACTCGTGCAGAATCGCCGCATGGATGACCTCGCAAAGCTCTCGATCCCCACCGACAATCCTCTCAATGCCAAGCTGGAAACATGGACCAAAGATTACCTCGCAGAAATGCAGAAACAGGAATCGCAGCGCGATACCCAGTACAACGAAACCGTCGCCAAGGCCCAGGAATTGCAGAAACGCGGCCGCCTCGACCAGGCGATGGACCGGGTCGTGGGCGCGTACCAGATCGTCAAGGACCCCGATGCGTTCATCAAGCTCGATTGGGTCAAGGACCTGACGACCAAGGTCGCCACTCAGGCCGCAGAGGATGAAAAGGCCGGGCAATGGCTCGACTCCCTGCAGCTTTATACCGATCTGAACTCGCTCTATGAAATTGACACGCGCTACAAGGCCGACATGCAGCGCCTGGCGCGGCGCACCCGGCTGCTGGCGATGTACACGCCGAAAGTCCTGTATGACATGCGGAAGGCAACCTTCCAGAAGATGGAGAAGGAACGCCTTGAGGACGAAAAGGCCCATCCCACGACTGCCCCGGCTCCGACAACCGCCCCCGCCACGAATGCGGCGACCAACCCCGCCAATCCCCTGGATGATGAACCGGCATCTTTCACCCAATGGCAGGATCACGTCGATGCCATCACCTTCGATATGATGAAAGACTCCATCGATCGCGCACGCAACGATTGGGTGGAAGAAACAACTTACGCCGCCCTCCTGCGCGGTGGAATCGATGCACTGCGGCTCTTTCTCACGACCCCTGAACTCGCCAAAGAATTTCCGGGACTGGCCGATGAAGATGCCCGTGCCAGGTTCAGCAAGGCCCTCGATGGCATCGTGGACCGTCTGAACGCCGTCAAGGATCGCGATAACGACCTCACTGCCGACGACGCCGACGCAGTGATGAAATCCGTCATCGAGTCGAATAACACCAGTATCAAGCTCCCCGAACGCGTGGTCATCATGGAATTCACCGACGGCGCGATGGAAAAGCTCGACCAGTTCACGGCCGTCATCTGGCCGCACGAAAAAGATGAATTTGACAAGAATATTCGCGGTTCCTTCGGCGGCGTCGGTATCCAGATTTCCCTGGAAAACGGCCTGCTCAAGGTGATCTCCCCACTCGAAGACACCCCCGCATTCCATGCGGGCATTCAGGCCGGCGACATCGTTTCCGGCATCGACGGCAAGCCGACCGTAAACATCACGATTGATCAGGCCGTCCATCAGATCATGGGCAAGCCCGGTACCCCGGTCGTCTTGCGGATCAAACGCGATGCCGAGCCGGACAAGGATTACGCGATCACGCGCGCCATCATCAAGGTGTCGTCGGTCAAGGGCATCAAACGCGACGACGAAGAAAAATGGGACTTTATGCTCGATCCCGATTCCAAGATCGGCTACATTCGCATCACCGGCTTCCAGGATGAAACGCCCCAGGAATTCCGCCACGCTCTCGCTGATCTCCAGGCCAAGGGCATGCGCGGGCTCATCCTCGATTTCCGCTTCAATCCCGGCGGCCTTCTCAACGCGGCCGCGGAAATGTGCGACATGTTCCTCGACCACGGCAACATCGTTTCCACCAAGGGACGCACTGCCCCGTCGCACGTTCTGCGTGCGGATAAGTACACCGAGATTCCCAATTCGCTCCCGATTGTCGTGCTGGTGAACCAGTATTCCGCTTCCGCATCGGAAATCTTCTCCGGCGCGATGAAGGACCTGCACCGGGCGTTGATCGTCGGACATCGCACCTTTGGCAAGGGCTCCGTGCAGAACATCCTGCCGATCGGAAATGCCCACGCTGAAAAGCCGGCCACCATGAAACTGACCACCTCGTACTACTATCTGCCAGACGGCGAAAATCTCCACCGGCGCGATGGCGACAAGAAATGGGGCGTCGATCCCGATGTGTCGGTCGATCTCACGCCCAAACAGCTTGGCGACCTCCTGAAACAACGTCGCGATGCCGAGATCATCTATCGCCGCAACGCGACGCAACCGACGACCACGCAGAAGGCAGAAACCGTTCTCGACACGCAGCTGGATTCGGCCCTGCTGCTTCTGCGCCTGCAGCTCTTCCAGTCAGGCAATTGAGACGTCAGAGGAAATACACGTCGCCACGGAGCCGTGCGGCTCTGCCGCCGGCCCAAAATGATGAAGCAGCATGATTATGCCGATAATGAACCTGATGTGGGTTCAGCTTCCTTCGTGGCAGCGGAAGCATTTATTGCGTAGTACGCACGACATCCGTTTTCGACGCCCCCCCGTACCCATTGGAAACACACTCAGGAATTCTTGCTTGAAACGATGGATCTGTAATCTTCTCTCCTCGGCCGTCGGCTTGATCGCCGCATTCGTCACGGTCTATTTCTCCCTGAGGTACCTGCGCGAACCCCAAGGCCTTTTCGACTGGTTCGTGCTCCTCGCATCTGGGCTCATCGCGGGAATCATCGGGTTCTTCATCACCTGGGGACATTTTCAGTCCGATCCCACGCCGTCGTAATCCGCGGTTACTAGACCGCGGCAATACGGAAAACGCCAACGCATAGCTCACTCACGCGATATATCAGCAATCTCAATGATTCCGCGGATGTTCACGCCTGACCTGGTCGTGCATCGTCCACGGCTGGTTGGTGTGCAATCGAACATCCACATGCCGATCGCGTTCTATTCTCACGCTCCGCGGCAACACACGATCGTGACGCCACGAATCATGGTCCCTCCAGTAATAGAGATTCACCGACGGCGCATAATAGACTTCCGCCTCGGGGTAGTAGAAATAATCGTAATCCCCGTTGCCGTAGACGCCATACACGTGCTCAGTTTCGCAACCTGCCGCGCCCATGACCAACAGGGACCCCGCAATCACCATTGCCGACAACCATCCTGCGCGTGCCATATAACACCTCCAAAACCTATCCCCCCAATTAATCCCGCGCTGTGGCGAGCAAGTTTCCGCAGGGAATCCTCACCATTAACGCAAAGCTGATCTTTCCGTTTAAGCACTCACGAATTCCCGCTCCGCCACCGCCCCGATGCCGCTGCCTCACTTCTTTTTCGGCCCGCCACCCGCGACGGCCTTTCTGATCTCCCCCATCAATTGCTCCACCTTGAACGGCTTGAACAGCACCGCCGCCAAACCTTCCTGGCTCGCCCGCACAATCGAATGGTTCGGATCGTACCCAAAACCGGTCATCAAAATCACCGGCGGGTTGTGGCCGATTTTCTGCGCCGCCGCGAAAATCTCGTACCCGCTCTTGTGAGGCATCTTGATGTCGCTCAGCACCAGGTCGTACTTCGGCTGCGCCGCGATGAACGCACAGGCCTCCGCGCCATCACCGGCCATATCCACCACGCATCCAAATCGCGTCAGCAGATCCGCGATGGTCTGGCGGATATTCGGCTCATCATCAGCCACCAGCACGCGCTTGCCCTCCAGCAGCGGATCCGTCTTGGCTTCGCCAGACTGCGCCCCCAGAATCGTCGTCGGACCCGCCGCCACATCCTTGACGCTCTGCCGGATCTTCTGCACATTGTCCAGCACCGACCGCAACCGTCTCCGCATGTCCTCGTTCCCGATGTAATCATCCATCAGCAGCGTGGTTTCCGATTCGATGTCATTCAGTGGCCCCGCCATCTCTGCATTCACGTTGCTCGCAAGCTGCCCCGTCGTCGTGTAACGCTCCACGACCAGAAGATTGAGAATATTCAGCGCCATCGCCACATAACGGCCGAAAATCTCCGAAAACTGCCGGTCATCCTCCGTAAACGCCGCCGGTTGCTGACTCTCAATATTGAATATGCCTATCACCTTGTCGTGCAACATCAGGGGCACCGTCAGGCTGCTCCGCGCATTCGTCAACCCGGTCACGTAACGCAGATCTTTCAGCACGTCGCCGCAAATGTAACTGCGCCCCGTGCTGGCCACATACCCCGATATGCCGTTGCCTTCGGGCAGTGCGAACAGTTCCACTTCCATCGCTTCCGTCGGCATCCCCACGCAAATCACCAGTTCCAGCTTATTGGTTTTCCGGTCCAGCAGACGAATGGCAAAATGATCGAAATGCATCAACTGCCGGCAGAACTTGATGATCTTGTCTTCCAGCAGTTTCAACCGCTGGCCCACGTTCAGCTTTGCAATCGCCTCCCCTTCCAGCCGCACAAGTTCGCGCCCCGCCTGGTCGATCGCATCAATCTTTTGCTGCAGCCTTCGCCCACTCGTCGCATCCCAGCAGATCGCCACGATCTGCGTCACCTGTTTTTCCGCGTTGAGCACCGGCGAACAGAAGACTTCATAATAGTGCGTCTCATCGATATTGAACGAAAACTTCTTCGACCGATACGTCGATGCATGCCCCGTCGCACTATCCGGCGACATCGGCCCCACCTGATTGGCGAAAATCCCATACGCCTCAGCACAGACCGCTCGTATCCGATCCCGCACCGGCTCCGCCCACTGCTTGATCCGCCGGTTTGCCCACAGCAAATGGCCCGCAAGATCCGTGATGCATATCCCCTCCCCGATCGTATCCAGGATCAGCCCGCTCTGATGCGTCGCAATTGCCCGCTCCAGCGGCAGAAAATCGGCGGAGTCCGAATAGACCGCATCGATCTTCCCCGCGCGTAATTCCTCCAGCGCCGCATCGATCGATTCGGCAACCACCACATCATGTTGGCTCTTAAGTAATTCGACAATGCTCGCCGCCCGGGTGTTTGGCCCGGTCAAAACCAGCAGACGCTGAACAATGGGAGAGTCACTTATCACATCTATCTCGAGGTACAGTATATAGACATCCTGTCGCAGGATTCAATGCAATTCACCCACCCGCTTCAGGCCCCGGCATCTTTGCGTAAGACATCGTGCGATCACCATTCGCATCCGAAGCCGTGGTGGCTATAATTGCGGGATTGGTACTGTTATTTCTGCCTATGGAGCACGATGTGAGCAACTATCCCCAAGATTACTCGAACATCCTTCAATCCTCCGAATTCCGCGAAGAACTAGCCGCACAACAGACGTTTATGGCCCGCGTCTATGGCTGGATGACCATCGGCCTGCTCATCACCGCGCTGACCGCCCTGATCGTCTCCGAAACCGGAGCCAACCTCACCATGATGCGCTCGCCAGGTCTCTTCATCACCATGTTGCTAGTCCAGATCGGCGTGGCTATGGCCATGACCTGGGCCATCAACCGCATCCCCGCTATCGCAGCCGCGGCGTGCTTCCTCGTCTACTCCATCACCACCGGTCTGTTCTTTTCGATCCTCTTCCTCGTCTATACCAGCGCCTCGATCTACAGCGTTTTCTTCATCACCGCAGGAATGTTCGGAGCGATGAGCTTCATCGGTTACGTCACGAAAAAAGATCTGTCATCCCTCGGTATGATCCTCGGAATGGCCCTCATCGGCCTTATCATCGCCAGCGTTGTGAACCTGTTCTTCTGGAACTCCATGCTCTATCTGCTCATCTCCTACGCCGGCGTCGTCATCTTCACGGCCCTGACGGCCTATGACACGCAGAAGATCAAACAAGGCTACGCCGCCGGCGGATCCGGCACCGACACCAACAAAAAGATCGCCATCTACGGTGCCTTCTCCCTCTATCTCGACTTCATCAACCTCTTCCTCTACCTGCTCCGGATTCTCGGCTCCCGCCGGGACTAAATCATGGCCACTTTGAAAGACCGCGTGATTGTGATTACCGGTGCGTCCTCCGGCATCGGGGCTGCCACCGCGCTGGCGGCCGCTCGGGAAGGGGCGAAATTGGTGCTCGGGGCACGCCGCATCGACAAATTGGAAAAAGTCGCCGATGAGTGCCGTGCCGCCGGCGGTGAAGCGATCACCGTGCCCTGCGATGTTTCGCGCCGCGCCGATGTCGATCGGCTGGTCGCTGCCACTGTGAAGAAATTTGAACGCCTCGACATCATGCTCGCCAATGCGGGGTACGGATTCCTCGCCAAGGTCCAGGAAACCACCGAAGAACAGTTCGATGACATCTTCGCCACCAACGTCAAAGGTACCTGGTACTGCATGCAGGCCGCGGCCGACATCATGTTGAAACAGCTCCCCGCGGCAGGCGATCCGAAAAAAGCAGCACGTGGACACATCATCGCGGTCTCCTCCGGCGCCGCCCGGCGCGGGCTGCCCCTCTACGGTTTGTACTCCATGACCAAGGCTGCACAACTGTCCCTCTGCGAAGCCATGCGCGTCGAACTTCGCGGCCAAGGCGTATACGTCAGCTCTGTCCATCCCCTCACGACCGCCACCGAATTTTTCGAAGTCGCCTCCAACAAATCGCGCGTGCGCTCCACGGGTCTTTCGCATGCGGCACCGGTGGAAAGCGTGGCCCGGAAAATCGTCAGCCTCATGAAACACCCCCGCCCCGAACTCTGGCCCGCCTTCGCGTCGCGCTGGGCCCTGGGCATCGCGGCTGTCTTCCCGGGACTGGCCGATTGGTCGATGAGCCGAACGATCGGAAAACGCACGCGATAAATCGCGATTTTTCATCATATTTTCTGTTTTAGAGTTCATTTTTCACAGTTTCTTCTCGTTTTTCGCTCAATATCCTGCTGAGGCGACGAAGTTGGGATTTGCGCACCTGCGCAGATTTTTGCAGGAAGATGCGCAAGGTTTTTTGCGTACCTGCGCAGATTGTTATTTTCGTTTCTTCTTTGTAAGTTCCTCTGTTTCCTCGACTTCGGGAAAGATGGGTTCTCTATTCCCTAAGATGCGCAAGTGATTATCCGCCTGCTCCATGACCGTGAGGATTCTGCGGCGGTCGCCTTTGAGCAACCAGTACCAGCAATCCCGCGCGCGATCGCGTTTGGAGTCGCAATCGAGGAATTCTTTGGCGCGGCGAAGTGTGCCGAGGGAGATGAGGTTTTCCTCGGCCTGTTGTTGGAGAGATGTGGCTTTGACGGGGCCGTCGGCGAGGGCGAGGCGGAGGAACTTGACGGCTTCGCCGAGGGCGGATTCATCGCGGAGTGCGGCGCGCGGGGGGAGAGGGCGATCGAGGGTGGGGAGGAAGATGGGGTCGGGGTCCCATTCGATTTGTCCGTGGGAACCGGGAAAGAAGGAGAGGGCGGGCGGGAGTTCGGCGAGGTTGTTCTTGAGGGGCGCGAAAAGGATGTGCTGCGGATCGGTGAGATCGGTGTTGGGGAGGAGAAGATGGACGGTGCGTGCGACGGAGGCGAAGGCGAGTGAGCCGAGGGCGCGGTGGAGGGAAACAGGATCGGCAGTCGGGCATTTCTTGGTGAGACGCGTGGTGAGGACGATGGCGATGTTGTGCAGAGCGGCGAGGCCGGCGAGATTGTGGAGGATGGAGCGCGGGGAGGGGATGGCGGGGTTGATGGGTGCGAGGCGATCGGTGAGGCCGAGGTAATAGGTGATTGGGTCGATGACGAGGAGTGCGAGATTGGGGATTTGCTGGATGATGGAGTCGAGGTGTTGGAGGGGTTGGACTTCGACGCCGTCGATGAGGACGGGGGCGACGAGGGAGTGGAAGGCGGGGAGGAGGTGGATGTGGGCCATGTCGGCGTGGAGGGATTCGAGGCGTGGGCGGAGGGTGTCGGAGGCGTTGTCTTCGGGGCTGAGGAGGAGCGTGGCGAGGGGCGGGCCCAGGGATTCAATCCCTGGGCTTGAGGGCGTGTTGGTCGTTGGTGACGGTGGCGCGGGTGGGAAGGGTGGGAGGCGGTCGGCGGTGGAGAGACGTGCGGCGAGGTCGAGGAGGAGGGAGGTTTTTCCGGAGCCGGGGTCGCCCGCGAAGAGGGAGAGTTTTCCGCGTGGGATGTAGTTTTGCCAGAGCCAGTTTAAGGGTTTGGCGGGGATGTTGGAGAAGGAGAGCGGACGCGATTCGGTGGACCAGATTTGTGCAGTGGACATGGAATACCCCCCTTAAGAATAGTGAATAGTGAATGACGGGATGGGTGGAAATCGCGACGCACAACCCCCGCCCCCCCGCACTGCAAAAGCCGATAGTCGGCTTTTGTTTGGTTACCGAACATTATGCGTACTAAGAGGGGGTGGGGTCAAGGGGATTTTGGGGATTTTTTGGGGGTGATGTAAGTGATGATGGGGGAAGGGGATGGAGGCGGACGATGGTCTGTCCATTTGGAATTGAGAGAAGCATGGCCATGATTGCGATCATGGCCATGGCACCCGTGATTTCTGGCCATTTGGAAATAAGAGGTCGCATGGCCATGACTGCGGTCATGGCCATGGCACCCCTGACGCGCGCAATCCGGTAGTCGGCACCAGTCATTCGACTGATAGTGTGGCTAGATTTCGGGTGCCATGCTCTTGGCACAATCTCGGTGCCAAGAGCATGCCGTGGGGCCGCGCTTTTCCGAACCCCGCATGCGCTTTACGATACGCTGATGTCTACGCCACTGATCCGCAAACGTTGCCACCGTTACAATCTCCCCGGCCACTCGCACTTTCTGACTTTCTCGTGTTTTCGGCGGCTTCCGCTACTAGGCCGAGACCGGACGCGAAACTGGCTCGCCAGTGCCATCGAAGCGGCGAGAGAATCGCATGACTTTGCCGTCCTGGCCTGGGTCTTCATGCCCGAGCATGCTCATCTGCTCATCGCGCCGCAACGGCGCGAGTATGACATCAGCGCGATCCTCAAGAGCATCAAACAACCAGTCACGCAACGTGCTGTCCATTATCTCCGCGCGCACGCGCCGACATTTCTGGTGCAACTGGAAGATCGTCAGCCCAACGGCGACCTGTCCTACCGCTTTTGGCAACGTGGCGGCGGATACGACCGCAATATTGTCGGCGCGACCGAATACGCGGAGAAGATCGGATATATCCACAGAAATCCGGTGAAACGGGGATTGGTGAGCAAGGCGGAAGAGTGGGAATGGTCGAGCGCTGGTGATTTCATGAAGATGAGCGCGGGGCCGATTCGTGTGGATACGGTGTTGACGTGGTCTTTGACGTGGTGAGTGAAGACGACAAGAGGGAGTGACTTCGAGCGGCCATCGGCATGGTCCTGACGGGGCCCCTACCCCATCAGGACCATGGCACCCGCGATATGGACCAGAGGCACCCGCACGTCAGGCAATGAGAGCGGCATGGCCATGACTGCGGTCATGGCCATGGCACCCGATTATCGGCACCCGGCCGTAAGACTCGATGGTGGTTGGGGGTTCAGGGATAGATTTCGACGGGGACGCGGAGGGCCCAGCGGACGTGGG
>Ga0209083_1004035_pt1 | contig 11636 bp, 14 predicted proteins | sample AM7aDNAmetaG_FD_184132 | JGI IMG/M metagenome (GOLD analysis project Ga0209083, IMG submission 184132) | Freshwater microbial communities from Finland to study Microbial Dark Matter (Phase II) - AM7a DNA metaG (SPAdes) (version 3) | ecosystem: Environmental > Aquatic > Freshwater > Lake ...
ATTGGAGGTTTTTTCCTTTGGAGATATTTACGAACAGCATCTGGAAAGCTGGCTTTTGATGACATGAAAATTTCTACGCCTTTCGTAAAAAATCTTTACTCAAAATTATATCTTTCAAGGATTGCAGACAATATGAACACAATGCTTGCCTCTGGTATTCCAATGGTTCGTGGTTTAGATTTGACGGCTTCAGTTGTAGACAATTTAGTTTTTAAAAACATTTTGGATAAAACTTCTGAAGATGTTAAAGGTGGAAGTTCTGTTTCTGGGGCGTTAGAAAAACATGACAAAATTCCCGGCATCTTTGTCCAGATGGTAAAGATTGGAGAAGAAACAGGACAACTTGGAAATATTTTAAAAACACTAGCAAATTTTTACAGAAGAGAAGTTACAAACTCTATAGACTCTATCGTAAGTCTTATTGAGCCAGCGATGATTGTCCTTTTGGGTCTTGGCGTCGGGTTTCTTCTAGCCTCAGTACTTGTTCCTATTTATAGTATATCGGCAGGAATGTAAGACAGAATTAAAAATAGATTAAATAAAAAAGGCGAGGCCGCACGGCCTCGCCTTTTACTTTTTGACGGGGTCCTCAAAATTCATAATCGCTTCGCTCATTGAATTTTGGGACTTATCCACACCCCTTTTCTTTTTTTATAATGTGGGTGTATAATATACAAGTAAACTTAATCTCTAGGCATAGAGATTGAAATGTTTTTGACGGAAGTATTTTACCTTGAGCAAGTAAGAGATGGCCGAATAAAAAACATAAGTTAAATTTATTAGTGAATTGATTTTTATCGATAAAAATTAAAAATTATGAAAAAAGGTTTTACATTAATTGAACTTTTGGTGGTCATTGCCATCATCGGTATACTTTCTTCAGTCGTGTTGGCTTCTTTGAACTCAGCAAGATCAAAGGGTTCAGATGCAGCCGTTAAATCAGGATTGGCAAATATGAGAGCACAAGCAGAATTATACTATGATAGTAATAATCAGTCTTACCTTGGTGTTTGTGCATCAACTACGGCAGGTATTGCAAATATGATTGCCCAAGCTTCCTCAACGGGAGGAACTGGAGCTTGTTTCGATAGTGCTAATAGTTGGGCTGCGTCCGCAGGTCTTAAAGGGGCAGGTGGTTCTTGGTGTGTAGGTAGCTCAGGAGCTTCAAAAGCAAGTGACCCAGTTTCTACTTCAACAGATTGCAAATAAAAACTACGCGAGGGTTTTACCTCAAGTAAACAAAAACCGCCAATGGCGGTTTTTGTTTGGATTTTTATGTAAAAAAAGATATAATATATCTATGAAAGTTTTTCTAAAAAACAAAGCATTCACCCTTGTCGAAATAGTAGTTGTTATTGCGATTATGGGATTTTTGACTGCTATTATTTATTCCTCTTTTGACTTATCAAAAGCTCAAAGCAGAGACCAGCAACGAGTTTCTGATATAAGTGTTATTCAGCTTGCCCTTGAACAATTTTTTAATAAAAATGGTGTGTATCCAGTAAGTATAAATAGTACTGATTTTGTTCCAAAATATTTGTCTGATATTCCTAAAGACCCAAAAACTGGAGAATCATACGCATCAAATTATTTAGCTTTAAGCAAAGTTAGTGTTGATAATGCAAAAAAGTGCACCTCATATCATCTTTGGGCTAAATTTGAGATAAATAATTCTTATTTAAATTCTAAAAAAGGTTTTAATTCGGCATCGGGCGGGTTATCAAGTACAAAGTATTTTAAATGTGGAACTGACATTGAAAATCCAAATGAAGGTATAGACGCGTCATCATCTCCGTTGATTTATGATGTAATGCCATAAATATAATGTTATATATAGATTTGATTATTATTTTTATATTCGGAACAATCATTGGCAGTTTTTTGAATGTTTTTGTTTTGAGATATAACACCGGAATGTCTTTTGTGACGGGGAGGTCAAGATGTTTTTCTTGCAGCAAAGATTTAAATTGGTATGAGCTGATTCCACTTTTAAGTTTTTTGATGCTTCGCGGGAAATGCTTGAATTGTAAAAGTAAAATTTCTTACCAATATCCAATTGTTGAAGGACTCACCGGAATAATTTTTGCTGGATTGTTATTAATATTAGGTTTAACGCCAATTTTAGCTTTATATTTAGTAATTGCATCACTTCTTATTGCAATGGCGGTTTATGATTTTAAACACAAAATTATTCCAGATGGTATGGTTTATACTTTTATTATCTTGTCTTTTGTTGTTTTGTGTTTAACACATCCTCTGACAGAGCTGTTTGGTCTTCCAATATCTATGGATTTGCTTGCTGGTCCTATTCTTTTTGCTTTCTTTGCATTTTTCTGGCTTGTATCAGGAGGAAAATGGATGGGGTTTGGTGATGCTAAGCTTGCACTTGGAGTTGGCTTTTTGCTTGGATTTTCTGGCGGAGTATTTGCAATAATGCTTGCGTTTTGGATAGGGGCGATATTTAGTTTGTTCATAATGTTTTTCCAAAAAATTAAAATATCAAATCTAAAACTGTCACTAAAAAGTGAGATACCTTTTGCCCCGTTTATAATACTTGGGCTTTTTATACAGCTTTTAACTTCTTGGAATTTTCAAAGTATAATTAATTTTTTAAAATAAAAGATGTTAAATTTTTTCAAAAAGCAAAAAATAAATAAAAATCGGGGGTTCACATTAGTGGAACTTCTTGTCACCATTGTTATTTTTGTAATTATAACTGGAGTTGTTTTGGTAAATTCAAACACTTTTGACAATACCGTTTTACTAAACAATTTGACCTATGATGTTGCTCTAACAATAAAACAAGCGCAATCATATGGAGTGAATGTTCGAGAAAATAATTCTGATAGTTTGTTTGATTTAGCGTACGGCGTTTACTTTGATACGACTCAAAGTAACACAAATTTTGTACTTTTTAATAACAACAGTAGCTCTACCAACTCAGTAACTTCCTGTGCTGTTTCATCAGATTGTGTACAAAAATATTCTATGAAAAATGGTACCCAGGTAGCTAATTTATGCGCCGGAAATAATGAGGATGCTTGTGATGATACCAGCCAACTTTCAATCGTATTTGTCCGACCAAAACTTACAGCCTACATATATTCTGATGGGAATACAAATACTCAAAAAAGTTATGCTAAAATTACTTTATCTGGGTCAAATGGAGCCACATCAAGTGTTGTCATCAATTCTTCCGGCCAAATATATATAAAAAAGTAGTAAAAAATGTTAAAAATATTTTCACAAAAAAATAAACAATCACAAAAAGGATTCTCTTTGGTAGAAATGTTGGTTGCCATTGCTGTTTTTATGTCCGTCATGACGATAGCTATAAGCTCACTAATCTCTATTATTAGTGCAAACAAAAAAGCACAAGCAATAAAAAGTACCGTTGATGCTGTAAATTTTGCTATAGAAACAATTTCAAGAGATATGAGAGTTGGTTATAATTATACCTGCTTATCTTCTTTAGATGGTCAAAAAGATTGTAAAGATAATGGCTCAACCGGCGTAATATATCAGAGTGGTCCATCGATTTATACAAAATATGAATTTAATAAAACGGATGGCACTCTAACAAAAGAGCAATGCAACTCTAACTCAGCGGGGAGCTGTGATTCTGCCACCATATCATATCTTATTTCAGCAGATTCCAATGTGAAAATTAATAATATGATATTTTATGTTATAGGTGCTGATAATGAATTAACGCCTTTAGCAAGGACCCAGCCAAAAGTGATGATTACGGTGTCTGGGACAATAGCATCAAATGGAAATGCAGATACGACGTTTGATTTACAAACTAGTTTTTCGCAAAGGATGAGACAATAAAATGTTAAAAATATTTGTACAAAAAAATACCAAGATCAAAAAAACTGGATTTACTCTAGTAGAAGCACTTGTTGCTATTTCTATTTTAATGATTGCGATAGCTAGTCCGATGCTTTTGGCACAGAAAAGCTTGTCTAGCGCAACCTTATCAAAAGATCAGATGATTGCCTCGTTTTTGGCTCAGGACGCAATCGAAACAATAAGAAATATAAGAGATCAGATTGCTGTAAATCCTAATGGCGGAAGTAGTGACTGGCTAGCTTTATTAAAAGATTGTTATTGCACCACCACTGATAAATGCGATTTAAATGATTTGTCAAAAAGTGAATATTGTGTTTTGGACACTACAACGGGAACTGTTTATTCAAAAGACCCAGTAAAAAATCCTCTAAAGATTTCTTATACGAATGATGGTGAAAATAATTTTACTAAGTATGATTACGTCGGCGCAGAGAATTCCAAATTTTCTAGATATATAAATATTCAAATGAATCCTTATGGAAATAAAGATGAGGCTATAGTAAACGTGAAAGTTTCTTGGGAAGCTCCGGCGGGAACTCAAAGCATTGATATACAAGATTTTCTTTATAATTATTCTGAAAATTATTAAATATAAAATTTAATGTATAAAAATTATTTCAAAAAAATATCTTTAAAGAAAACAAAATCAGGATTTGCGATGCTTTTTGCTGTTATGATAGCAAGTTTTCTTATAACTTTGGGTATCTCAATTTTTAGTATTTCCTTGAAAGAAATTCAAATGGCTACTGCCGCTAGAGATTCACAGATTGCATATTATGCTGCCGATTCTGCCAGAGAATGTGCTCTTTATTGGGATGTAAAACAAGGTGTTTTCCCTCCGTGTTTTGATGACGCTGGTAATATTAAGTCATGTACTGGTTCCGAATTAACTCCAGCTTTAACATGCAATGGTGTTCCAACAACGATGACATTTAATAATGTGGCGGAAGGTAGCAAATATTATAAATCTGACAAAGAAATAAATTTTTTCCAAGCTTCATCAACGTCATCTTCAACTCCAGTTGCAGATATTATTATAGAAAAAACTTTTGATGATGTTAATAACAAAATAATAACAACCATTTCTGCGTTTGGTCACAACACCAGTATTTTGGGTAGAAGGGTTGAAAGAGGAATTCAGACAACAAATAATAATTAGTAGAAAATGGCCATTATTATTCCGAAAGATGTTAAAGAAAGATACGAAAAACTTGTAAAAACTGTAGACCACCACAGGTATCTTTATCATGTGATAGACCAGCCAAATATTACCGATGAATCTTATGATTCATTGATGCAGGAACTTATTGATATAGAAGAAAAATATCCAGAACTTATAAATCCGCAATCTCCATCACAGAGAGTCGGAGGAAAACCACTTTCAGAGTTTAAAAAAGTAAAACACGAAATGAAGCAATGGTCTTTTGATGATTGTTTTTCTCAAGATGGTTTAAAAAAATGGGATGATAAAGTACGAAGGATGGTAGCAAAAGAACCATCATTAAAAAATGAAAAAATTGAATATTGTTGTGAATTAAAAATAGATGGTCTAAAAATAATTCTTACTTATAAAAATGGCAAATTCGTTCAAGGTGCGACAAGAGGCGACGGAGAAATAGGTGAAGATGTTACTGTAAACTTAAAAACTATAAAAAGTATTCCGCTAATTCTTCCAAAACAATTGGACGTTATCGTTATTGGGGAATGCTGGCTTTCCAAAAAAGAATTAAAAAGAATAAATAAAGAAAGAGAAAAAAATGGAGAACAACTTTTTGCAAATACCAGAAATGCTGCTGCCGGTTCAATTCGTCAGCTTGATCCAAAAGTTGTAGCAAACAGAAATCTCAGTTCTTTTATTTATGATATTGATAAAATGAACAGTGAAATCCCAAACACTCAAGACAAGGAATTAAAACTCATCGCTAATTTAAGTTTCAAAACAAATCCGCACCATGAAGTTTTTGACTCCTTAGAAGGCGTAGAAAAATATTATAAAAATTGGTCAAAAAATAAAGAAAAATTAGATTATGGTCTTGATGGGGTTGTAATTAAAATTAATTCAAGGAAAATTCAAGAAGCACTTGGTTACACTGGAAAATCGCCAAGATGGGGAATTGCCTATAAATTTCCCGCAGAACAAGTTACGACTGTGGTAGAAGATATTGTATTTCAGGTAGGTAGAACTGGTGTTATTACGCCAGTGGCACATTTAAGGCCGGTTTTGGTTGCTGGTTCTACTGTTTCTCGCGCTACACTTCATAACGAAGATGAAATTAAAAGATTAGATATTAGAATTGGTGATACGGTTATTTTACAAAAAGCTGGAGATGTTATTCCAGACATTGTGGAAGTTTTGAAAGAATTGCGTTCGGGAAAAGAAAAAGTTTTTGTTTTTCCTAAAAAAATTGATGCATGCGGTGGTGATGGAGCCATTGAGCGAATTCCTGGTGAAGCGGCTTGGAAATGTGTGAATAAATATTCTTTTGCTCAGCAAAAAAGAAAGTTTTATCATTTTGTTTCTAAAAAAGCATTAAATATCGATGGTTGTGGTCCTAGAATTATTGACGCACTTTTGGAAAATAATCTAATAACAAACTACGATGACATTTTTACTTTAAAGAAGGGCGATTTACTATCCTTACCAAGATTTGCAGAAAAATCAGTAGACAATCTTCTCTCGTCAATAGAAAATGCAAGAGAAGTTATTCTAAATAGATTTATTGTTTCACTTTCTATTCCTCAAGTTGGTGAGGAAACGGCAATAGATTTAGCAAAGAATTTTAAAACTTTAGAAAAAATAAGAAATGCTGAAATAATTGAGTTACAAAAAATAAATGGTGTAGGAGATATTGTTGGGCAATCTGTTTTTGATTGGTTTTCTGATAAAGAAAATAGCAAGCTTGTTGATAGACTTTTAAAACAAGTCAAAATAGAAACCACGAGGTTGAACCTCGGGGTAAGTAGTGGAAAATTGTCAGGAAAATCTTTTGTTGTTACAGGAACACTTTCCTCGATGTCTCGTGATGAAGCAAAAGAGAAAATCCGTGCACTTGGTGGAGATATTTCTGAATCAGTTTCTTCAAAAACTTCCTATTTAGTTTGCGGAGAAAATCCTGGTTCCAAACTTGATAAATCAAAAGAACTCGGAGTAAAAATATTAAATGAAGGTGATTTTATAAAAATTATAAGATAGAAAAAGGGCGGCCTTCGGCCGCCCTTTGTATTTTAATTATTTTATATGGAATGAGGGCAATGTTTTTCTTCCTTCTGGATGATATCCAGTATTGTGTATTGCCCCGCCTTTGATTTTATACCATGCATTAGGTTGAGCACCAGCCTCATGATACGCTGTTGTATACATTTTATCTCCTCTGATTTTAAAATCTGGCAATACCATACTTCCACCCTGTGGATGATAAATTGTTCTATACACGGCATTTCCACGCACCTCATATTGTGGTTTCATTGTGTGTACCGCTTGCCCATATTTAGAAGCAAAAATTTTTTTTATTTCCATAGTATTGTATTAATTATTTATAACCATTACGTTTTTTAAAAATATATTGGGTCTAGTTTAAAATATTGTCTATGATATAATTTTACTTATTATTAACAAATAAATTATATATGTTAAATAAATTTTTTAATGTTCTTCTGATATTTATACCAATAACAATTGTTGCGCACCTATTAAATTTACCCGCAATTTTTGTATTTATTTTATCCGCCATATCAATTATACCACTCGCAAAATATATTGGCGAGGCTACGGAAGAATTGACTGTTTATACCGGCCCAGCTTTGGGCGGTTTTCTAAATGCTACTTTTGGAAATGCTACCGAATTAATCATAGGTATTTTTGCTTTACAGGCTGGACTTACGGAAGTTGTCAAAGCATCACTTACAGGTTCTATTTTAGGAAATCTTCTTTTGGTTTTGGGCACAGCTATCTTTTTTGGTGGAGTAAAAAGACCCAAACAAACATTTAATGGCACGGCAGCAAAAGCCAGTGCATCGACATTGCTTTTGGCGGTTATTGCACTTGTGATTCCGGCGATATTTTTTCAAACCTCCAAAATTTCTGCAACCGGCGGAGTTATAGAAAAACTAAGTATCTTGATTGCTGTCATCATGATTATTTCTTATTTGGCAAGTTTGGTATTTTCACTTTTTACACATAAACATTTGTACACAGAAGATGTTGGAAAGTATGAAGCAAAATGGAGTATTAAAAAAAGCATAATAATACTTTTAATATCTACAGTTGCGGTTGCGTTTATGAGCGAAATTTTAGTCGGATCAATTGAACCACTAGTTGCAAGTTTTGGCTGGACAGAGTTATTTATCGGTGTCATTTTCGTTGCAATCATCGGTAATGCTGCAGAACACACATCGGCGATAACAATGGCAATTAAGGGTAAAATGGATCTTGCTCTTCAGGTTTCAATTGGCTCTGCAACCCAGATTGCCATGTTTGTTGCTCCCGCTCTTGTTTTGATTAGTTTGTTTTTCCCAACAAATATGAGTCTAGTTTTTAATACTTTTGAACTTGTTGCTATTATTTTTTCAGTATTTATTGTTAACGCAATCATTGAGGATGGTGAGTGTAATTGGTTTGAGGGAGTCCAGCTTGTAATGGCATATATTATTATCGCTGTAGCTTTCTTTTTTCATCCGTAATTATTTTAAAACGGGCGAGGCTACGGAGTAGCCTCGCCCGTTTTCTTTTGGTCCCTAAAATGCTATATTATTTCTATGTTAGAGATTAAAGATATAGAGAAGCTAGCCAAATTGGCAAGAATAAAGTTGACTTCAGAAGAAATGCAAAGACTGCTTAAAGAAGTAGACCCAATTTTGGATTATGTAACCCAATTAAAAGAGGTTGTTTCAAAAGTTGGTGAAGAGAAAAAAGCTGGGGAACTCAGAAATGTTGTCAGAAATGATGAAAATTCAAACGAGACCGGAGCAAATACAAAAAATATAGTGGACGATATGCCAGTTTCAGAAAACAATTATTTGAAGGTGGAAAAAATATTATAAAATTAAAAATTATGAAGATAAAAATTTTTACCGCAGGAGGAACCATAGATAAGGAATATTCAGAAATTAAAGGGACATTGAATTTTTCCTTTGGAAAGCAGGCTGTTATGGAAATGGCTGGGGGAAAAATAAGATTAAATTTTGACTATGATGTTGAAAGTCTATTAGCAAAAGATAGTTTGAATATGACAAATGCAGATAGACAAATAATAAAAAAGGCTTGTAAAAGTGTTGTTGAAAATAAAATATTGATTACTCACGGAACTGATACTATGATAAAAACAGCAAAAGTTTTGAGTAGTATAAAAGGCAAAGCAATTATTTTGACTGGTGCCTCTCAGCCATACAAATTTAGAGAGTCTGACGCAGAATTTAATATTGGTGTAGCTGTTGGTGCACTAAATATCTTAGATGAAGGGGTTTATATTGCCATGAATGGAAGAATTTATAAGTGGAATGAATGTGAAAAACTTACCGATGGAAGATTTGTAGAAAAGCAAAAAAAATAATATGGCAATTGATTTAAAAAATTTAACAATAAAAAAAGCTCATGATTCACTTGTAAAAGGGGAGTATTCAGCTGTTGAATTGGCCACGGCATATTTAGAACAGATAAAAAAATATGATAAAGATATCCACGCATACCTTTCTGTTTTTAAGGACGTCGTCGAACAAGCAGAAAAAGCAGATGAAATAATAAAAAATGGAAAGGCAGGAATGCTAACGGGTATTCCAATTGCAGTAAAAGATAATATTTTAATAAAAGATAAAATTGCAACTTCGGCATCGAAAATTCTAGAAAATTATGTCGCGACGTATGATGCAACTGTCATAGAAAAACTCAAAAAAGAAGGCGTGGTTTTTCTTGGAAAAACAAATATGGATGAGTTTGCGATGGGAGGCTCAACCGAAAATTCCGCTTATGGACCAACGAAAAATCCGCATGATTTAGAAAGGGTTCCAGGTGGCTCTTCTGGTGGTTCTGCAGCCTCTGTGGCTGGAAATATGGCTCTTGTAGCCCTTGGTTCTGACACGGGAGGCTCTATTAGACAGCCAGCAAGCTTTTGTGGCATTGTCGGTTTGAAGCCTACTTATGGGGCAGTTTCAAGGTATGGTGTTATGGCGATGGGATCATCACTAGATCAGATTGGTCCGTTTGGAAAAACTGTTGAGGATGCAGAAATACTTTTTAATGCGATAAAAGGGCAAGATAAAATGGATAGCACATCAATAGGAAGTCTAAAATCTAAAGTCCAAAGTCAAAAGTTAAAAATTGGGGTACCAAGAGATTTTCTTAAGATTGGTGGAATTGATAAAGACGTAATTCAAAATTTTGAAGATTCATTAAGTAAATTAAAAAAACTCGGTCATGAAATAGTTGATATTGAATTACCAAATTTAAAATATTCTTTGGCAGTTTATTATGTGATTGTTTTTGCTGAAGTTTCTTCAAACATGGCACGATATGATGGTATGCGTTATGGGAAAAGAGTTTCTGGTAGTACGGGGATTGAAGATTATTTTCTTTCAAGACAAGCTGGACTTGGTAGGGAAGTAAAAAGAAGGATTATTTTAGGAACCTACGTCCTTTCTTCTGGTTATTATGATGCATATTACAACAAAGCAAATATTGTTCGGGAAATAATTAAAGAAGATTACAAAAAAGCATTTAAAAAAGTTGATATAATCGCAACACCAACGGCACCGAATGTTGCGTTTAAAATTGGTGAGAAAATTGATGATCCGCTACAAATGTATTTAGAAGATATTTTTACAGTACCTATAAATTTGGCTGGGGTTCCTGCGCTATCAGTTCCATCTGGAGCGAAAAAGATTGATGGAAAAGATTTACCGATAGGTATCCAATTTATTGCCGACTATGACAGGGAAGACAGGCTTTTCTTTGTGGGTAAAAATTTCTTGGGAGAATTATAAAAAGTGTTATAATAAATATATGGCAGATAAAAAGGAAATAAAACCATCAGCGTCAATTGAAGCTTTTGAAATAGTATTTTTTATTATATTGGCTCTTGGTATTGGAACCGTCATATATAATTGGATTGCTAAAAATATTGTTAATTGGAAGCCTGTATTTTACAGCATCATTTATTCTATTGTTAATTTTTATGCTAGGTATGTAATCTTTTCTATTTTTTTATCTTTATTTTTGTTTATCCTTGTCATAGTTTATGTTATAAGAGAATCTAACATAAAGAAAAAGTTAATGGAAAGAATTTCGCCCAAAGGAGCTGAAACAAAAGTTCACTTGAACGATGTTGTCGTTGAAAATCCTAAATGGAAATTAGTTGAGGAACATATTAATTCTACTGACGCTAGTAAATGGAGGATTGCGATCCTTGAAGCCGATATAATTTTGTCTGATTTGTTGGAAAGTTTACAATTACACGGTGAAAGCATTGGAGATAAACTCAAAACTGTTGAACCAAGTGATTTTGTTCATTTAGATCAAGCTTGGGAAGCACACAAAATTAGAAATGCTATTGCTCACCAAGGTGCAGATTTTCTTCTTACTCAAAGAGAGGCAAAAAGAGTTGTAAAATTATACGAGTCTGTTTTTGAAGAATTTAAAATAATATAAAATTTTGTTGTACATAGATAAAAAGGGCGAGAAAACCAGAGGTTTTCTCGCCCAGTTGCTTTTTCGTCTTTTTTGTTGTAATGTAAATCGCAGCGGGGTAGAGTAGCAGTAATTCGCCAGGCTCATAACCTGGAGACGCCCG